>MDTG01134521.1_pt1 | contig 11952 bp, 13 predicted proteins | sample 811421 | NCBI WGS metagenome assembly MDTG01 (sample SAMN05326645, study PRJNA326480) | marine metagenome | isolation source: seawater | place: Pacific Ocean: South East | collected 2011 | reverse complement strand
TCATCTTTATTCATTATCTATCAAAAGTGGAATACACACCTATGGGCGTATGAGGTTTTAAATATTGGCCTTTTATAAAAAGAAAAAAAGAAGCTAGTAAAATCATTTAATATATTTTAATTTATTTTAACTTTGTTTTTAACCAAGAACTAAAAAATGAATATTATACAGAGAATACTACATTTGTCTATATACAAAATCATAAGAAAATTTGGATATAATGAATACTTATTTCAAAAAAGAAAACTGACCCCTATGCAGTTAAATTATTTAAAAAAATTGAGGGAGGACAATAAACATTCTTCTCCAATTTTTAAACCAGCAAAGCATTGGGAAAAAAATTATTTAGCATGGGGTAAAATAATAGAAAAAACTGATTTAGATAATTTTGAAAATTCAACTCTAAATACACATTTCTCAGGATTTGTAGCTTCTGATATACGTTTACATTCCTATTTAGTTTATTGTTATTATAATCTTATAAAAGAGATAGATAAATTTGATTTATTGTCTAAAATTAATTCAAATTTACCACTTGGACTTGGTTCTTCATATAAAATTGACGGTAATATTATTGGTCTAGACCAGCTTTTCTCAATTGATGAATATTACAATTTGATTGAATTTATGCCAGAAATTAAAACTGAAAAACGTATTATAGCTGACATTGGTGCTGGTTGGGGTAGACTAGGGCATATAATTTGTAAGGCAAATCCTAATATTACCTATTGTGTATTTGACCTGCCAGAATCTCTGCTTATTTCAAGTACATATTTACCGAAGTTGCTTTCTAGTGCTTCAGTGTCGGATTACCAAAACAACAAAAAATTAGTATCAATTAATAAAGATATTCTTAAAGAAAAAAATTTATGGTTCTTGGGTGCGCAAGAACTCTTAAAAGTAGAAAGTAAAACCTTCGACATTGTGATTAATGTAGGTAGTTTCCAAGAAATGTCAAAAGAACAAGTAAAAGGATATTTTGATATAATTGACAAAACAGCAAAAGGTGGATTTCTATATTTAAAACAATTATGGACTGGGGATACTCACAGTCATGATTCTAGTACAATTTCTGGATATAAGGATTATCCTTTTAAAGAAAATTGGGACAAATTATATCTTCGAAATACTCGAGTTTCAAAAGATTTCTTTGATACGGCATTTAAAATAAAATAATTATTCTAATACTATTAATATCCTAGATGTATAAGGTAAATTAATGTTTTCATCAATATAATCAGCAAATACTTTAATCGTATCTCCAATCGTATTGCTCCTAGGGTATACAACTGTATATAATTCCCCATAGACATCAGTATAGGATGAAACAGGAAATAAAGCATTTATTTTCAAACAATATAAAAGTCAATTCATGAGGGAAAAAATCTTTTTTTCTGTTGTATCATTTGACCTATCATGCCATATCTTCTTTTCCATAGCCATTTGATTAGCTTTAAATTAAACAATCCTTTGTTGGCCGTGAGTTCGAGTTTCACCCAAGTCACACGAGAGTAATACCATACTCTTTTACATAAACCCCTCGGCAAATATCGGGGGTGGGTTAGTATCTAATCCAAGCCGACATAATCATACTTATTCAATTTTGGTATGCAAATAAATGACTGGTTATAAAAACATTTTTTTATATATTTTTAAATATAGAACAAAAGGTAAGTCATGAGCAATTTATATTACAGCAAAGATGAATTAATCAATATTGGGTTTAAGTCAGTAGGTTCAAATAATAAAATTAGTAGATTGTCTAAGTTTTATGCTATTGATGGAAGTTCTTTAGGGAATAATAATCGTATTGATGACTTTTGTTTATTCAAAGGTAAAATTAAGTTCGGTAATTTTATACATGTAGCTGGGTTTTGTCTTTTTAGTGGAGTAGGGAGTGAAATAGTAATTGGAAATTATTCTGGATTCTCAAGTCATTGTTCTATTTGGACAGCAACTGAAGATTTTGTCAATCCTACTTTAACTAGCCCAAGTATTGATAAAAACTTTTCTACTGCTATTAGCGGAGGAGTTATTTTTGAAGAATCTGTAAAGGTGGGAACACAGTGTGTTTTTTTACCCAATATTAAAGTAGGATTTGGTTCATCTATTGCAGCAAATACAATTGTTAGTCGGAATATAAAAACTGGCTCAATTGTTGGTCCAAAAAATCGGCATCACAAACTCTATGGATTTAGAAAGGTAGATAAAATAAAATTATTAAAATCAAAATTTGAGAAAGATATATAGGCTGGCTTAATTTTTTAAAATTTATATATCTAAATAATACATAGTTATAGACATTTTTTTTTATATGGTTTAAACAATGACAAAAAATTGTTAAACTTTAATTCAAATAATTAAATAAAAAGGATTTATTAAAGTATGATTGATGAGAAAAGGGTTTTACCCTTAATAGCTGAAGCTCTCGGGTATGATGTTAAAGATTTAACAATAGATTCTAGCTCTGCAGATATTCCTGAATGGGACAGCCTTGGGCACCTTACAATTTTGAGTGAGCTTGATTCAGGATTAGGAGATGATTATTTTGAATCGGAAGAACTAGCTGGTGCGACATCTGTTAAAGAAATAATTGAGGCTTTAAATAAAAAAAATTAATGAAAATTGTCGAATCTCACTATTCTCTTGGTGAAACAAAGCTTGCAGTCTCTGAAATTTTTAATCATCCTGGGCTTGTAGAAAAAACAGGCATTGACCATGTATACCAGACTAGAGGTTCAAGTGTTTCCCTTGCGTTAAAAGCTTGTAATAATATAAAAGATATAAGAAATAAAGATATAAAAGCTTGTATTCTTGTTACCCAATCACCTGATGATTCTCTGCCCTCAAATTCTATAGTCTTAGCTCATAAACTAGGTTTACCAAAAGACTGCTTAACTTTCGATTTTAATCAAGGTTGTTCTGGGTTTGTACAGGCATTATGTGTGGTAGAAAATTTATTAAGTAAATATGATAGTATTTTATTAATTACTGTAGATCGCTACAGGTCAAAATTGAAAAATACCGATAGGTCTACCAATGCAGTTTTTAGCGACGGTGCTTCTGCGACGCTAATTAGCAAAGAATCTAATTATGGTATTATATATGAAGACCATTATACAGATGGCGGTAAACGAGATCTATTATTTCAATCAAATGATCAAAACCAAAATAATGGCAAATTATTTATGGATGGTGCGAAAATTTGGGTTTTTACTAGGCAAATGGTTGTACCACAAATTATTAAAGCAATTGACTATTGTGAAGATAATGATTTTAAAATATCCGGGATTTACTTACATCAGGCCAGCAAAGTTGTTGTTGAGGGGATGAAAAGTTTATTGCCTGTCAACAAGAAAATAATTTTTGATAATTATTATAAATTTGGTAATACAGTATCATCAACCATACCTATCCTGATTAATGACTACCCCTTCGATTATGAGAGTACAGATGACTATAGAATCCTAGCTGGATTTGGAGTAGGTTTAACCTCTACAGTTATAGTTCATGGTCCCAAAGAATGAATAAGCTTTATATTGTTTATGGATCTGAGACTAAACTATTGGAAAACTTTTATAGCAATAAAGATGACTTTTTTATCAAAATCTATAATAACCGAGTACCACGTTCTCAGAAAAATTCAATAGACGTAAATAATTTTAATGATTTTAAAATCGAATTTGAAAAAATTATTCATTTTAATACCCCCAAAAAAATAATATTTATCGGTGCTGCTTTTTTAGTACAAAATTCCTTATTTATTTCAGAAAAATATGACGCAATCAATAAAATGATTGAAGTTAATATTTCAAACTACATTTCTTATGCATATTTTTTAATTCCTCATATGATAAAAGTGAAATCAGGAAATTTTATTTTTCTTAGTTCATTCAGATCACAAGTAAATGCAAGGGGTATAAGTATTTATTCAGCATCAAAAGCATTTGGAGAAAAATTTTTTGAAATACTAGGAAAAGAGTACGGCGCGATGGGCATTTATTCAGTTTCAATTAGACTTGGATGTTTTGACGGAAGAATGTTTGACGTTATTGATGAAAAGAAAAAAAAAGAATACATCCTGTCTATTGGAAATAGAAGATTAGGTTCATCTAAGGATTTGATAAAAACTATAAATTTTATTGTTGAAAATAATTATACTAATGGTGGAGTTATTGATCTCACAGGGGGTATAAGCTTCTAATTTGTGCTTTTTTTAGAGGCATTAATAAAATATATGTTATGGCAAGCTTAAGGGAGTCACTTTTTAAAAATGGTTTTGTTAAAATAGAAAAATTCTTAACAAAAAAAGAAGTAAATATTTTTAACAAAGGAGCAGACTTGGTTAGATCCAAACCAACAGCTTTTAAAATATTAATGCAAGATGGCGAAGATGAATTCTTTATGGATTATAATAATTGGAGACGATTTGATAAAGTATATTTTCTATGTGTTTATCCCAAAATTTTATCATTATTAAAAAACTTAACAGAATCAAAAAACTGCTGGTTAATGCATGATGATGTGATAATGAAGAAAGGTAGGCTTGCCCCTGAAACACCAGTGCATCATGATAGACCTTATTTTATTTTCAAAGGCGATATGAATCTTTCTGTATGGATTGCTCTTACAGAAATTCCAAGAAATTCAAGTCTTATTATGTATAAAAAAAGTCATCTATCGAATAATTTATTTTTGCCAAAAAACTTTGTCACTAAAAAAAATGCACAAAATTATGAGAATCTTAATAGAAGCGATTTCACACAAATAAATGAAAAGCAAATACAGAGTTTTGAAAAAGTAGATTTTAAAATGGTGCCTGGAGACATTATTGTTTTTTTTCATAAAACATTACATGCTGCAAAACAACATTCGGAGATTGAATATCGAAAATCATTTGTGATTCGATATTTATTGGATGGTGCTAAATTAACAAAGAAGTACTATAATAATGTTCCGCCTTATGATAGACAAGGTGTAAAGATTGTTGAAAATGGTGTAGTTCCTGAAGAACATTTTCCTCGTATAGGTTTTTAAACTATGTGGGCATTTGGAATTGACAAAAATGGCTCAAAAGAAATTCAAAAGAAAGCTTTGATCGATAGAAAACCCTCAGATGGTTTAAAAGTATTAGAAGTCGAAAAACTGATCCCCCAGCCTGATGAAGTGATTATCAAAGTAAAGTCTAGCGCATTAAATTATAATTCTATCTGGAGTAGTCTATCCCACCCAGTTACTCCATTCCAACTAATTAATAGGCACGTCCAAAGGAATCCTGCTGATAAAGACCATCTTCAAGATTACGCTATATTTGGCAGTGATGCTGCAGGCATTATATCAAAGGTTGGCTCCAATGTTAAGGGCTGGAAAGAGGGAGATGAAGTAATAATACATTGTAATAAAATAAGCTTAGAAGAACCTATTATTCAGAAGGATGGTATGTTAGCAGAGAGTCAATCTATATGGGGTTATGAGACAAATTACGGTGCATTTGCAGAATATTGTAAAGCCCATACTTCTCAACTAATTAAAAAACCATCAAACATAGCATGGGAGGTTGCAGGTTCATTTTCATTAACTCTATCTACTGCCTATCGAATGATAATTTCTGAAAATGGTATGAACTTGAAGCCTAATCAGAATTGTTTAATTTGGGGTGCCGCTGGTGGACTTGGTAGCTTCGCAATACAATTAGTAAAATTATGCGGCGCAAATGCAATATCTATAGTTTCTAGTGATTCAAAAATGGAAATTTGTAATAATCTTGGCTCTGATGTTACAATAAATAGAAAGCAAGTTGGATTTGGGGATTTCATTCTCAAAAATGGTGAGCCAAATTATTTATCTTGGAGAAAAGCTAAAACTATTTTAAAAAATCATGGAGTAAATAAAATACATACTGTATTTGATCATGTTGGTAGAGAAACTCTAGGCGTCTCGCTATCTTTACTTGAAAGAGGAGGATCCATTGTAACATGTGCTGCTAGTAGTGGTTTTAATGCAACAATTGATATGCGATATCTTTGGATGAGTTTAAAAAAAATAATTGGAAGTCACTTTGCTAATTATAATGAAGCGACGGAGGCATCAAAATTAGTTTTTGATGGAAAAATAAAACCATTAATACATTCAGTAAATAAGATTAGCAAACTACCAAAAATGATAGATACGATGCATAATAATGATTCACATGGGAAGATAGTGTTCTTGCATGATTAAAATAGATGGATAAAAATAAAAAATTTTATATTGGTCTTGAAAAATTCTATAAGAAAAAATATATACAAGATTATGCCACCGCATTTGCTGATATTACTGGAGACAAAAATCCAATTCATCTTGATAAGGAATATGCAAAAAGGACTATATTAAGAACGAGAGTAGGCCACGGAATGTGGTGTGCCGGTTTAATTTCAGCTGCTATTTCACAAGAACTTCCAGGTCCTGGTTCAATTTATAAATCCCAATCTTTAAATTTTTTCCATCCTGTTAGGGAAAATGACTCATTAGTGGTAAAGCTTTTAATTTTGGAAATTAGATTAAAAAAGAAATTATTTGTTCTTGAAACGGTTATTGAAAATCAAAATAATAGAAAAATTTTAGATGGTGAAGCTGTAGTTATTTTACCAAGTTTAACATCAACAGATTTAGCATAGATAAAATTTTTCTACTACAAAAGTATATTAATAAAAAGGTTTAGAAATATTAATTAAAGAGAAAATGATGAATGACTTTTTAATTATCACAAGTGATGTAAATCCAATTCATACTAATAATAAATTCTGCGATAGTATACTAAATTTAAAGAAAAAATAATTCCAGGAGCGCTAATCTTAAGCATTTATTCAGCGATTATCGGAAATCATTATCCTGGGATAAGTAGTAGTAGAATTAAACAGGAAATAAAATATAAAAAACCCATATTTTTAAAAACCAAAATAAAATTAGTTATTGAAAAACTCAAGATAATTAAACTTAAGAATATTCATAAACTCAATATATTTTATTAAAATGATAAAAATATTTTAACGGTAGATAGTCTTTTCTTTGTTCAAAATAACTTTAAGAATTCTCTATAGCATTTTTTTAACTGTTATGAAATGGAGATTGAATATATATCAACCTAAATGCCTTAATTAATTCTTTTATCCCTTCATCCAATGAAATTATTGTATTGAAACCAAGAGAATTTATTTTTTTGTAAGAGACTTGATAGTTTCTTTTATCTACGTCTTCACCAATATCAGCATAATGAAATAATACATCTGGAATATTAGATTGAATTATTTCACATGCCTCTTTTTTTGAATAATTCATAGAATCGTCACCAACATTGTAAACATTATTCTTCATGAGGTGCTGATTTTCCATTGCAAAAAGGAACGATCTACTCATATCATGTACATGAATGAAAGTTCTTAAAAAATGTGATTCGTAAATAACTGCATATTTTTCAGATAATGCTTTAAATGTTAAGTCATTGACCAAAAGATCTAAACGTAATCGCGATGAAAGACCAAAAGCAGTAGCAAATCTATAAGCAGTAGAATTTTCCCTTTCCATAACATATTTTTCACCCTCTGTCTTGGTCCTCCCGTAGATAGATAGTGGATTAAGAGGCGTCTCTTCTACGCACAGCCCTTCAACTTCACCATAATTTGAACCAGTAGAGCCATAAAGTAAATATTGATCTTTCGATAAAAGAGATACTAAATTTTTTGTTGCTTGAGCATTTACTTCATGTGACTCTTTTTCTCCTTTTTCTCTGCAAATTCCATATCCTACATACGCTGCTAAATGAATTATAATATCATAGTTTGAAATATGCTTCTTTAGAAGTGAAACATCACGTATATCTGCTTTAATAAAATTAAAATTAGGATTTGAAATATACGGTAAAAGTTTTTCTCCATTTTTAAAAAGCAATGAATCATAAATAGTTAAATGGTAGTTCTTTTTTAATAATAATGGGATTAAAGATGTACCAACATATCCCGCGCCACCTGTGATTAAAACTCTTTCACTCATAATAATTCCTTATAATATTTGATTGTATTTTTTATCCCTTCTTCATACGAAGTAAAATTGAATTTAGGGAAAAAAACTTGAAATTTCTTGCTCCCTAGGATCTTAATGGGTGCACCATCTTGTTTAGTTAAATCATTAATTATTTCTATTTTTGTTTTCAGCTCCTTCTTAATTTGATTAACAGACTCATTTATCGAAACTCCTATTTCTTGCCCGATGTTTAATGGATTGGGAATATTACTTATTTTTCTTTCAATTACCTCTTTTATAACTCTAGCCGCATCTTCCATATAAATCCATTCTCTAATTGGTGTGCCAGAACCCCAAACTAAAAATTCTCTATCATTATTATTTACAGCTTTTATCATTCTCATAATAATACCATTCATAGCATGAGTTTTTTCTTCATCTAAATAATCAAAAGGTCCATATGCATTAGGCAAAATTAAATTAACAGTATTGATTCCAAATTGCTTTTTATAACATTCTGAAAGTACAAATCCTAATTTTTTTGGGTTTCCATATGACTCTACGGATTCATGGATAATTCCATCCCACCACATTTTTTCATGCTGAACATCAATAATCCCAGGGTATGAACAATTTGAAATTGGGTTTATTAATAAAATTTTTGGATTATTGTTTTTGATAGCTTTAAATATGTTCAAATACATTAAAGTATTATCACTGCAAACTTGTGCAGGATATTTTGAGACATAAGTAATACTACCTACATGAGCTGCTGCATTAATAATAACATCAGGGTTAGTTTCCCTTATTTTATTGCTTAGTAAATTAATATTAAGTATATCGCACCCTGTACTTCTAGATTCATTATAAATTTTATATTTTGAATTTTTGAAAACTTTGTTGAGATTCTTACCGAGAAAACCATTACCACCAAGAATTAATATTGTTTTCATACCCATCCTATTTTAATTTGTTCTATAATAAATTCAGCTTGCTCAAAAGATAATGAATCATGTATAGGAATATGTATTTGTGTTTTATCAAACCTCCTCTGGTTCATTAACTCTTTCTCTGTATTATTAAAAATTGAGAATCTATCAATACCTTGATGGATTACTGAAGTTGTAATCCCTTTAGATTTTAGTGCTAAAATAAATTGTTCTCTTTTTTCAACGTGAAAACCAAAAAGCCAAAATGCGCTTTGACGATCTTGTTTATAATTGAAAAGGGATATCCCATCCAAAGAAGATAATGATTCCTGATAGAAATTTGCTATTTCTAATCTTTTATTTAATCTATTTTTAAAACCTTTTAAATTCATTATACCTAATCCAGCTGAAAAATCATTTAAATGATACTTATACCCCAGCTCATCTATATCAAATTTTCGTTCACCTAACAAACTTGGTTCAGAATTTTTTCTATCAATACCAAACCATCTTTTAATTCGAGCCTCTTTGTAATTATCTATATTCCTACAAGCAACAGCTCCACCATCTCCCGTTGTTAAATGTTTGATAGCTTGAAAAGAAAAACAAGTATAATCAGATATTTCACCTATAGATCTCTTTTTATATTTCGCACCAAGTGCATGAGCAGCATCTTCAATAACAGGAATATTATATTTTTTTGCTAGATCCATTATTTCATCCATATCACATGGATAACCACCCCAATGAACAACTACTATTGCCTTAGTTTTTGATGAAAGTTTATTTTTTATATCTTCAACCAAAATATTTCCTGTACTGTAGTCAATATCAGCAAAAATAGGGGTCGCCTTTTGCTGTAAGATTACCGATCCAGTTGCAATAAATGTTTGAGCAGGAAGTATTACTTCATCACCTTCTTTAACGCCAGCTAAAACTAATGCTAGATGTAATGCAGAAGTCCCTGAATTAACAGTTACAGGATTTTTCATTCCTAAATTAGCAGAAAGTTTCTTTTCAAATTCTTCGACAAGTTTTCCCTCACTCAAAAATGTGGATGACAAAATTTTATTAATCTTATGAATCGAATCTGGATTAATGTATGTACTGAAAATAGGTATTTTCATTTGGTCACTAATATATATTGAAAATTCAAATATTCAAGTTGGTTAAATTTTTTGGACAGCTACTTGTTTGATAAAATTATTAATAAAAAATAAATTATTTTTTTAAATCTTTTGATAAGAAATCAAAAATATATTAGTATTTTACACATTATACTCCCAATAAGAAACTCTATTTTAAGCAGGTGAGCTTAGGAGAAAATATATAAAAAGAAGAAGATAACGTTTCTCTAATAATTCTCTCTTTTTACATTTTTCTTAACTGAAATAATTAGATAAATAGATTGCTTATCTTAAGATATCAGCTATTTCAAATACCTGATTTTTTACTTATGTCTTTTTTGCAATATTTAACTTAATTACTTAAATAAAACCAAAGAATTATCAAACTAGCAATCTTGACTCAAATACCATTTGAATAATTTATTTATTCCATTTTCAAGAGAAACTTTCTGAGTCCATCCAATACTTTGTAATTTTGATATATCCATACATTTTCTCATAGTACCATCTGGTTTAGAATTATCAAAAACGAATTCACCTTTAAATCCAATAATTTTCTTTATAAGATGTGCTAATTCCGCAATAGATAAATCATTTCCCGCACCAATATTTATATGAGAATTATAACCATTTAGATTATTTTCAAAAACATTATTATTTACCTGTTTTATTGAGCACTGTATTGCCCCATCTTTATTGTTTTGAATTGTTATATTTTTATTTTTCATTATGTAAATGCAAGCATCGACAAGATCTTCTACCCATAAAAATTCTCTCTTAGGGTTGCCAGAGCCCCAAATTTCAACTAATACTTTATTGTCGCGTGTTTTGACGCCATGATTTTCTAAAATATTTATAATCTCAATATCATTGTTTTTATTATCTACTTTATTAATAGGCCTCTTCCGAAGATCATTATATATTCCTTCCCAATTGTTCTCTTCCAGGCATTTACCAAGATATATCTTCCGAATCAATGCTGGAAGCACGTGACTGGTTTCAAGATCAAAGTTATCATTGAAACCGTAAAGATTTGTTGGCATTACAGAAATATAATTCGTCCTATATTGTGCATTGTATGCTTCGCACATTTTTATTCCAGCTATTTTTGATATTGCGTAAGGCTCATTTGTTCGTTCAAGTTTACTTTTTAAAAGATATTCTTCTTTTATAGGTTGAGGACTATTTTTTGGATAGATACATGAAGATCCTAAAAAAAGAAGGTTGTTAATTTTTGATAAAAAAGAGCCATGAATAAGGTTGGTCATTATCTGTAGATTTTCATATATAAATTGTGCTTTGTAATTATTATTTGCTAAAATTCCTCCCACTTTAGCTGCGGCAATAAAAACATATTCTGGTTTTTCATTCTTTAAAAAATCAAAAACTTTTTGCTGGTCTAATAAATTTAAATCACTACTATTTTTAAATATAAGATTTTTATACCCATTCTGACGAAAATAACGCAGAAAAGCCGAACCAACTAAACCACTATGACCAGCAATATAGATTCTTGAGTTTTGATTAAAATTAGCCTTTTTTATACTTTTCATATTTTTCAAACCTTGATGTATTTCAAGCCTTTATGTAATTAGTGATCTCTTATTTAACTTTTCAAAAAATGAACAGGGTAATTGTATAAGACAAATTTTTTTAAACTCAAGTCTAATTTTTGTTTTAGATGTATATCTACTAGTATTGCCATATACAGCTAACATAAAATATTTTAGCCTGAGTCCTACAAAATTTTCCTGATCTTTTTTTAAATTTTTGAGGCATTTGATTCATTTTAAATATCATGTTTAATATTTTTTTGAGTAAGCCTAAAATTAAAAACTTTAATATCATATAGGTTATCTAAATCTTTATTAGATATTTAGTGTTCATTGTAGATTTGA
>MDTG01071513.1_pt1 | contig 11952 bp, 12 predicted proteins | sample 811421 | NCBI WGS metagenome assembly MDTG01 (sample SAMN05326645, study PRJNA326480) | marine metagenome | isolation source: seawater | place: Pacific Ocean: South East | collected 2011 | reverse complement strand
TCCTTGGCATGTCGATGGTCTTGCTGTCAGGCCGGAGCATCGGATGATAGGGCATACCGGATTCTTGATGTCAGCGCGCCTTCTTTTGGCCGGTGTTAAGGTCGAGCCGAAGAAAAAGCCTAAAAAGGTCCAGTATTCCGACGAGGATCTCGAACTCTGGGCTCCTGGGATTAGCGAGAACAAGATAACCAGTGCCAAAAAAGTGCGAAAGACCGTTCGGAAAGCTCAGGATCGTGCACGCAAGGCCCGCGAAGACTAATAAGTACTCTATTCGGAGATAGACTAGCGGTGTGCCACAGCTATCAATTGTCAGTGTTCTAGGGGCTTCTGTTGCCGTTGTAGCTCTAGGTGGGGGCCTAGCCTTCGGAGCAATCCAATTTGCCGAGAGCCAAGACTCGTGCCCCACAGCTTATTCAAGTGGTTCCGCGTCAGAATTGGTTGTTGTAGAAAATTCTGATGCCGCGAAACCCAGAGTTGAATTTCCAACCCCTCTGGTCACCGAAAATCGTCAAGTTACTCTCGTCTCAGGCGGGCTTGGTCGGCCAGCTTATTCTGGTGATTATGTTGATTTTGATCTCACCGTATTTTTGGGAGCCGACGAATCATATCTGACTAGCTCGAGCTACGACGCTTCCAATCCAGTAAGCAGAAGGGTCGGCGCCGAGTCGGGCGACTTTTTCGGCGAGGTGCTCCTTTGTCAAAACGCCGACTCTCAAATAGTTGTAACTGCGGAGCTTGAAGATGTTTTTGGGTCTGTTGTCGCTGAATCAGGGTTAGAAAGTGATGCCACCGCGGTTGTTGTAATAGATATTCATCAAACCTTTCCTGGAATCGCTGATGGTTCTTGGAGATTTCCTGCGGCTGGCCTGCCTTCAATAAGCCAGGCACCAACAGGCGAGCATGGCCTGATTTTTCCAAGTGGCGAGATACCCTCAGATCTGAGGGTTGCAGTACTAAAGAAAGGCTCCGGAGCTTATATTAAAGAGAATGATGTTGTGTTCGCTCACTTCACGGGGGCAGTCTGGGACACAAAATCTGTTTTCCTATCAAGTTTTGACCAAGGTTCTCCTGGACGTTTGATAGTAACCGACAGGGATAAATCTTCAGATGGTTTTGGCATGTTGAAGGTCCTGGCCGATTCGCTTGTCGGTCAAACCATCGGGTCTCAAGTTCTCGTTTCCGTCCCACCGGAGCTCGGTTACAGAGAGGCTGATCTCCCGAGAGGGGTCCCAAAGGACACGACTTTAATATTTGTCTTCGACCTCCTGGGCGTCGTTAGCTAAGTCCGCTAATAACCGCCCTATTATGGGCGCGTGGGAAAACAAGCATTCCAGATAAACCCCGAGGATCGTCTGTTTCACCTGATTCTTGCCCTGATGGCGTCAAAATTTGGTCTTACGAAGGATCAAATATTTTCCTCGGTTAGGGGTTATCGGGAGGCAGCTGAGAACTCTGCTGACAAATCAGCAATTGAAAGACGCTTCGAGAGAGATAAGACCGCACTCAAGGAATTGGGAATACCTCTCGAGGTTTCGATTCCTCCGCAGGAGGATAGTGATAATAAGCTCACCATTTATCGAATTCGCAAAGAGGCTTACGAGCTTCCGTCAGATATTCAATTCTCGGGAAGCGAAATTGCAATTCTGAACCTAGCGGCAACTATTTGGCGCGAGGGAAGTCTAGCGGAGGTTGCCCAGGTAGCAACTCGAAAGTTACAGGCTTTTGGAGTTAAGGTCGACGAGCCTTTAATCGGCTTTGCCCCCCTCGTGACCGCTCGAGATCCGCAGCTTGAGAAGATCCGAGAGGCGATTGATAAGAATTCCGAAGTGGTTTTTCAGTATCTCAAACCCTCGGCCCAGCAAGCTGAGGAACGAACAGTGTTGCCCCTCGCCTTAGTAAATTTTGAAGGGCGATGGCATCTCTATGGTCATGAAAAATCAGTCGCCCAAAAAAAGACTTTCCTCCTTAGGCGTATTGTTTCTGCAATCTCCACTGGGGCAGTTAGAACGTTTGAGACTGGGCGCCATCATGCGGAGGAGGCCTTGAACCAACTAAATTCGCTTTTTGCCAAACAGTATGCAGCTATTTCAGTCGTTGCTGAATCCGATGCCAGTGTGATTCTTTCGCAAAGATCCGGCACTCAAATTGATGGCCAGAATTACTTGGTTCATTTTACAGATGAGGAGGTTTTTGCCTCTGAATTGGCTACATTCGGAAACGATGCCATTGTCAATCATCCAAGGTCTTTGAGAGAGCGGGTAATCACAAAATTTCAGGCGGCGGCAGGCTCGGGAAGGTAAGAAGTTGTACAAGAAAAAAACAACCGATAACTTACTTATTCTATTGTCGCTAGTTCCCTACGTGCTGGACCGAGGTCAGGTCACTATCGCCGAGGCGGCTCGGCACTTTTCTCTCACCACAACCGAGATCCGTAAGGCTGTTGAGCTTGTTGCCTGCGCCGGGGTTCCGGGCGAAAACTTGTCGTACTCTCATTTGGATCTCTTTGACATCGACTGGTCGCTTTTGGAACAGGAGGAGATAATTAGTTTCACTAATACGATCGGGTTCGAGAGCAAACTGCGTCTAAGCGGGCGGGAGGCCTCGGCCCTAATAGCGGGACTTCAGTATTTAGAATCCCATCCGGCCTACGCGTCACGGGGTGACCTAAAGTCAGTTATGGGGAAGCTGCGCGCCGGAGCGGGCGAAGATTCGGACAGAAACACGTTGGCGGCGTCGTCTTCTGTTGCACAACATGTCACCGTTATAACCGAGGCGATTTCCAGCGGCCGAGGTATTGTTGCCCGATATCACAACAAAAGAGGGGAGGCAGCTTTGCGTACTTTGGATCCGATCCTCCTCGAAACTAGGGACTCAATCTGGTATCTACGAGCTTGGTGCCATTCTCGTGAGGCTATGCGAACTTTCCGTCTCGATCGAATGGAGAGCGTAAATGGCACGGGCAAGCCACAAAAAAAACACTCGGCGGTGACAAAGAGTATCTCGTCGAATCTATTCGAACCTGCAGAGGACGCGCTTTGTGCTGAAGTGTCTTGCCACCCCTCGGCCCTACCACTCATCGCTGAGTACTTGCCCCGAAATTTTTCCTTCGCGGAGAATTCTGAGACTGTTGTCGTCAAACTTCAGTTTGCCCATATGCCAGCTTTAGTTAAGTTTGCGGTCCAGTTTTCGGATGTGATTCAGATTATTTCTCCCGAGTCCGCGATCAAAGCACTTAGTGACTTCGCTTCGGAAGCCCTCAGAGGCTACGCTCAAGCTCCAAAACAGGGCCGATGGTATAATTCAAGTAGGTAGAAGGAAGGGGTGAACATGTCAGGAAACTTGAACGGTTGGACGGGTCTAATTGTCCTTGCTGTGGTTTTGCTGCTCTTTGGGGCTCCCAAACTTCCGGGTCTGGCCAAGAGCCTGGGACAGTCGCTAAAAATTTTTAGAAGCGAAGTACGTTCTGAGAGCAAGGCAGACTCCTCTGAGGAGAAAGGCTCCTCAAAAAACCCCCGCAGTTCCCGTAAGTAAAAGTGGCTTTTCGTAGGCGTTCTGCGAGAGGTGAGCGTATGTCGCTCGCCGAACACCTGATAGAGCTTCGCAATAGGCTTGGATTTATATTGTTGGCTGTGGTGGCGGGAGCTATTGGCGGTTGGTTTCTTGCCGATATGGTTTGGGCCGCCCTCAGCGAGCCGGTGCAACAGCTCGCAGTAATTCGAGATCGAGAGGCTCTGATCAACTACACCTCAGTAACGGAAGCCTTCGATACCAAAATTGCGATCTCACTCGTAATAGGGATCGTGGTCTCCTCCCCGGTATGGCTTTACCAATTGTGGGCCTACTTTGTGCCGGCTCTATATCGACGTGAGAAAAAGTATGCCCTTGGATTTCTCCTGGTGGCGATTCCATTTTTCGTGGGCGGAGTGTCTCTCGGTTGGTTCGTGTTGCCTAATATCGTCTCATTACTAACGAGTTTTGCTCCCGACCAATCCGCGACCCTGCTGAGCGCACGAGCGTATCTTGATTTTGCTCTCAAGCTGATTCTTGCTGTTGGCGTTGGATTTGTATTGCCAGTTTTTTTGGTTTTACTGAACGTGATTGGTCTGCTATCGGCCAGTTCAATTATTCGGGGGTGGCGCATCGCGATCGTCGCAATTTCGATCTTCGCTGCTCTCGCTACCCCAGCAGCTGACGTAATTTCAATGTTCATTTTGGCAGTACCCCTTATAGCGCTCTACTTTTTGGCATACGGCATATCTTGGTTCCACGACCGCCGGGAGAGAAAGAAAATACTGAGAGCCGAAAAGAATTCAGCAAAGAGGTAGCTAGTTGACTATTCCAGGTTTGAGTCCAGCAGAAAGGTATCTTGCCGCATCCTCGAGATCGAAATTTAAGCAACTGGAGCAGTTTAAGGAGACTCAAAAATTTGAGCTGGATCCTTTTCAAGTCTCTTCTTGTCAAGCAGTTGAAGCCGGGAGAGGAGTCCTAGTCGCCGCGCCGACCGGCGCCGGGAAAACCGTGGTCGCAGAGTTTGCGGTCCATTTAGCATTGGCAGGGCCGAAAACGAAGGTTTTTTACACAACCCCAATGAAGGCTCTTTCAAACCAAAAGTTTCATGATCTCGTGTCCGCCCATGGGGTCGATCAAATTGGTTTGCTCACGGGCGACACCAGCATCAACCCCGAGGCCCGTATTGTGGTCATGACCACTGAGGTGCTCAGAAATATGCTCTACGCGAGCAGCGCATTGCTTGAAAACCTTGGCTACGTAGTGATGGACGAGGTTCATTATCTGGCAGACCGATTCCGAGGAGCCGTCTGGGAAGAGGTGATTATCCATCTTCCAGATTCAGTTCAGCTAGTTTCTCTCAGCGCGACTGTGTCAAACGCCGAAGAGTTCGGGGCCTGGTTGCAAACAGTGCGGGGAGATACCGACGTAGTAGTGAGCGAGAATAGGCCTGTGCCTCTGCATCAGCACATGATGTTCGCCCATAAACTTCTGCCCTTGTTCGATAGCTCCGGGGGTTCTTCAAAAGTAAATCCTGAGGTTCTTAAGACATCTAGTTTGCTCGGGCGAGGATCAATTGCCGGGGCTCGAAACCATCGTAGGAGGCCATCCAAAACTCGTCATTTTGACCGAGGGTATCGAATATTTAGGTCTGACGTTGTGAGTTTACTTCAGGGTGAAAACCTTCTGCCCGCTATATATTTTATATTTTCTCGCGCAGGGTGTGATCAAGCTGTGTCGCAGGTCTTGAGGCGAAATTTATCGCTAACATCAGAGCACGAGAGGCGCGAGATACTCGATTTAGTCGAGGCCAAGCTTCACCGTTTAGAGGATGACGACTTGGGCGCTATAGGCTATGGCCCATGGCTTGATGGAGTTTTGAGAGGGGTAGCAGCCCATCATGCGGGTATGGTTCCGGTTTTCAAAGAAATTATCGAAGAGCTCTTTCAGTTACGTCTCTTGAAGGTCGTATTTGCAACCGACACCTTGGCGCTCGGAATAAATATGCCCGCGCAAACGGTGGTTATTGAAAAACTTGAAAAATTTAATGGGGAGGCGAGAGTCCCTATAACCCCTGGCGAGTACACCCAGCTAACCGGCCGGGCTGGTCGCCGCGGAATCGACACTGAGGGACACTCAGTGGTGATTTGGCAGCCCGGTGTCAATCCTCAATCAGCGGCTTCACTTGCTTCGAGGCGCTCGTTTCCTCTGCGCTCTAGTTTTAGGCCAACCTATAACATGGCCGTGAATCTAATTGATCAGTTCGGACTGGTCTCCACCCGACGGATACTTGAAACCTCATTTGCCCAGTTTCAAGCAGATCGAAATGTAGTTGAGCTGAATCGAAACCTTCGAGATCAAGAGTCTTCGCTCAAGGGTTACGCTGAAGCTATGGTCTGCCACTTGGGGGATTTTTCGGGCTATTCGATTCTGCGGCATCAATTGTCTGAAATCGAAAGAAAACTCCAACATGCACGAGAACCTCTCAGATCAGATTTAAAAGCCGAAGCTTTAGGGGTTCGCACTGAGCTCTCTCGACATCCCTGCCACGAATGTCCTGAGAGAGAGTCTCATGCCAGATGGGCTGGCCGCTGGAAGCACCTTGAAAGAGATATTGGTAAATTGCGATCCCGTATCTCAAGACGTACCGGCGCAATATCGGGTACTTTCGATCGTGTGACAAAACTTCTCGCCGACGTTGGCTACCTAGTACCGCGCGACGAAGAACTAGTGCTCACCAGCCATGGGAAGCTTCTGAAGTCAATTTTTGCCGAAAAAGATCTCCTAATTGCAGAGTGCCTTAGACGGCAGGCCTGGCATAGCCTGAATCCGTCTGAGTTGGCGGCCGTAGTATCAGCTGTGGTCTATGAGGCGAGGCGGGACGATGAACCAGTGAGCCCCGGCCGGCTGCCGAAAGGGAATTTTCCGGATGCGCTCGAACGGACACAAAGCCTCCAAGAACAGATTAGACTTGCTGAAAATTCGGTGGGGCTTCCCTCCTCTCACGACCTTTCATCAACGATTGCTCCGGCCGTTCATCAGTGGGCAGCGGGAGATTCTCTCGATCAAGTCTTGGGTGACGAGACAATACAGGTGGGAGATTTTGTGCGGTGGTGCAAACAAGTCGTCGATGTCTTAGATCAGATTATTTCAGTCGGTTCGGGTGGGTTGCAGCAATGCGCCAAGGAAGCAAGGGCCGGGGTTTATCGGGGAATTGTGGCTTATAGCGGAGTGGTCTAGAAGGGGAGCGACATGTTGAGGCTCTATTCTCGTGACTCGTCGGGTTATCCTCCCAGCGTTGTTGTCAGGCTCGTATCAGCAATTCTGGGCGGTTTACTTTTGGACAGAGGTTTTCCCGATTCGAACGTATGGTTTGCATCATTATTCGCTATGTTGCTAATTTTTTGGTCTGCAAAAGGACTTTCCTTCTCTACCGGCCTGATAATTGGAGCGGTTTGTGGCTTCACTTTTTTCGGGGTGCTTATATGGTGGCTAACCATATATCTGGGTTTACTTCCCTGGATTTCTTTGACCCTCGCTCAGGTCTTCTTTTTTAGCCTAGGGTACGGACTCATCGCTCTGGTATGGCGCTACGCAGGTGCGCACTGGACGTCTCTTTCAGGCAGGCTCTTGTTGTTGCCGGCTCTGATAGCGGCAGCCTGGTGTACTCGAGAGGCTGCATCAACTCGATACCCTTTTGGGGGTTTTGCCTGGGGTAGACTTTCTCAAAGCCAGTCGGAAGGTCCGCTTGCACCTCTAGCCTCTTGGTTTGGGACGGCTGGAATGAGCTTTGTGATCGCCTTTTTTGTCGCAGCCCTGATTGCTTTGGCAACTGAGCCCCGGTTTTCCCTTTCCAAAAAGTTGTCTGCGGGACTGGCAGGTTATTTGGTTCTTACACTTGTCCCAAATTGGCCGGTCAATGAGTCTGGATCTCTTCGAATATTGGCAGTTCAGGGTAATGCCGATGCTGGTCTTTTTGCTGAATACGATCGTGGAGATAACCTAAAAGATCACTTTTCAGCCACTGAGCCAGCCTTTGGGGAGGAGGTTGACCTGGTCATTTGGCCTGAAAACGCCTCCGATATCGATCCGTTACGCTCTCCTGAGGCCGGGGCTGTCTTGTCCGACGTTACTCGTCGGATGAATGCTCCTCTGGTAGTTGGAGCAATCACTAAAACGGGTGAAAAAACTTTTAATAGCATGCTGCTTTGGGACACAGACACTAATCCGAATGATCCAATTTTGCGAGACCAGTATGACAAGATACACCCAGTCCCTTTTGCCGAGTATTTGCCTTGGCGAGATTTTTTCTACCCTTTGGCGCCAAAATTGTTTGACATGGTGCCGCGTGATTTCTCCTTCGGGGTACGAGATCCGATCTTTGAGATTGCCGGAGTGCCGGCTGGAGTAGCGATCTGTTTCGATATTGTCGATGACTCCATTTTGCGGGAAATCATGGCGGGTCAAGCACAGCTAATTCTCGCGCCGACAAACAATGCTGATTTCGGACGAACAGATCAAAGCATTCAACAATTGTCGATTGCCAGACTAAGAGCGATAGAAACCGGTCGAAGCGTCGTAAATATTTCCACCGTCGGTACAAGCTCCATCATAGGACCTCGCGGAGAAAATTTAGGTATACTGCCCACCTACACGGCGGGCTATTTGCTGGCTGATGTCCCTCTCGCCAACCACACGACCCCCGCGACTCTCCTCGGCGGAAAATTAGAATTTATGGTTGTTATTTTTTTTGCGGCTGGCCTGGGCATCCCCTTGTTTTTTCGCCGCCGTGCTCGCAATTCGTGGGACTTCAATTATCCGGGCTCTGATTTCCTACGTCGTTAAGATCTTGCATCACTTCAGACGCGAGATCAGCCCTATCGGTTACGATGCCGTCGACGCCCAGCATTATGAGTTTTTTGATTTCGCTAATTTTGTTTATGGTCCAGATGTGTACTTCAACACCCTTGCGATGAGCAAAATTGATCATCTGCGGGGTAGCGAGAGCTAAACCAAGCGCAAAAGGAGGAATCTGCATTGCGACTATTTCGGGCGGAATCGACCAACTAGTGGGGGGCAGCCCGAGGAGAGATTTAAGTCGAGCATCCAAGACCATTTTACGGCTTGCGCTGCTGGCAATCCCCGGGATTAGTTCTACTGCTCGAGCCCGAGTTAGACCGTTGAAGGAGGCCGCAAGGACCCTGTGCTCCGCGTTTTGGGACCGAACCGCCTCCGCAAAAGCTCCGACAACTTCGGGTGTCTTTAGATCTACGTTAAACCTAGAGTCGGGGAACTCTTCCAGAAGGCATCTCAGCGAAGGTAGGCCCTCACCGCTTCCCAAATTTATTGCGGCTAATTGTTTCTCGGTCAGGTCAGAAATACGAGAGTCATCTCCGCATAATCTTTTCAAATCGGGATCGTGAGCTGCGATAGCCACACCATCTTTGCTCAAATGAACATCGGTTTCGAGAATATCCGCCCCAGCTGCCAAGGCGGCGTTGAAGGATCCAATCGTATTCTCAACATGTCTAATACTGAGTCCTCGGTGTGCAATTATGCGAGGGCCATTTCCCTGCAAAAAGGTCATCCAACGTCCCCTCTTAATTTTTACGGCAAATTCGGCCCGTAGATCCCAATTTATGAGGCTTAAGCCTATAGGCTCGAAAAATGAACAATCCCCTTGAGCTCGAGCAACTGAGGGGCGCTCGAGCCCTTATAACTGGCTCATCGAGGGGTATTGGTGCCGCAACAGCACGGTTTTTAGCCGAAGCAGGAGCGTCTGTTGTAATAAACTTCCGAAATAAGGAGACACGGGCTGCAAAACTGGTTGAGGAAATATCCTCAACTGGAGGGACAGCGATTTCCCTCGGAGCAGATTTGACAGATCCGGTCGGTGTGGCCCGAATGCTCGAAACCATCAAAGCTAGCTGGGGCGGCCTAGACCTTCTTATTCTTAATGCCTCGGGTGGCATGGAGTCGGGGATGGCCGATGACTACGCAATGAAACTTAACAGGGATGCTCAGGTCGGTTTGCTCACTAGCGCTCTGCCTCTGATGGAGCGGAGTGCACGAGTTGTATTCATAACAAGTCACCAAGCGCACTTTATTCGAGAAGTTGAAACAATGCCTGAGTACAAACCTGTCGCTCTATCGAAGCGGGCGGGAGAAGATGCTCTGCGGGGCCTAAACGATCAGATGGCTCGCGAAGGGATAGATTTCGTGGTGGTTTCAGGTGACATGATTGAGGGGACAGTGACCGCAACCTTACTTGACAGAGCTAATCCGGGCGCAATTGACCGGCGAAAAAATGAGGTTGGGAAGTTATTTAACGTGGAAGAGTTTGCTGCTGAGATTGCATTAGCTTGTGTTGAGGAAATCCCAGAAAGTCAAACTCGTATTGTTGGTGACGTTTCGAGCTTTGTAGCTCCTTAGACGATGGTGGCTCCATCTAGGCTGCGACTCTCAAGCAGAGTTCTGCTCATGAGCCCTGGAGGATCGTGCCTGCTCTTTAATACGTTAGCCCCCGACTCGTCGGGTTACAGACGTTGGATAACTCCGGGAGGCGGAGTAAAAGCGCACGAGTCGCATGAAAAAGCAGCGCAGCGCGAACTATTCGAAGAAACCGGTCGCATGTTCGACGATGTCGGTCAATCAGTTTGGAGACATCAATTCGACGTTACCTTCGATCGAGCAGATCACAATCAGGGTTACGCTGAGTTCTTTTTAGTCCGGACCGAGCCGTTCGATCCGGTCACGATATTTTGGACCCCGGAAGAACACCTCGAGGTTTCGGATTGGGGCTGGTTTACGGCGGAGCAACTGATTGAGTTAGAGCAGCCCTATGAGCCCAACGAGTTACCTGAGCTCATCCGGCGCTTCCGATAATCACCGATAATATATATTATGTCAGAAAAGGTTCGGAATGGTCTTAGGCACATTTAAGTCCTATGCCCTCCCCATTGATCCGATGTTCCCTGGTTTTTATGGGCTCAGGCGTTCGGGAGGTTTGAGGACTTAATCCAGGATTTCAATTTTTCTGCCGCCGAGCCGGAGTCAATGCTGTTTTCGGCAATTTTTAGTTTCTCCTTCAGCCGATCAGTTAGTGAGCACTCAATCAGTGCGGGATCGTTTTCCAGGTCATAGGCCACCAAACCTGCTGCTGCGTTCAGCGCAACTATATCTCGGCAGGGCCCCTTATTTCCTTCGAGGACGCCGCGAGCAATGGCGGCATTCTCCTCGGGTCCGGCGCCAAACAAGTCTGTTAGTACTGCTGGCCTTATACCAAGTCGCGCGGGGTCGACGACATGCTCCAACTTTCGTCCTGCCGAGACCTCAAACACCCGAGATACCGAGGTCGTGGTGAGCTTATCGAGGCCATCTTGCCCCCGAAAAACAAGAGCGGAAACTCCGAGGTTTGAAAACACGTCGGCTACCTGCTCAAGCCTGTCTGCATTGCTAACTCCGACTGCGTTGGCCCGTGGCGAAGCCGGGTTGCACAGAGGGCCAAGTATGTTGAAAATTGTGGGAATACTTATTTCCTTGCGCACCGCAGCCGCATGTCGGAAACCACCATGAAACTTTGCAGCGAAGATAAAGGTAATGTTTTCGGCTTCCAGCACATTTTGAACTTGGTGCGGTGTTAGGTCTAAATTGATTCCTAGAGCGGAAAGTAAATCACTGGCCCCTGATTTTGAAGAGGCCGCCCGGTTGCCATGCTTTGCGACTGGAACCCCACAAGCTGCCACTACTATTGATGATACGGATGACACGTTAATCAAGGCCCCGTAGGGGTCCCCTCCAGTGCCGACAATATCTAGGAGGTTTTGATTGAATGTAATCGGTGTTGTGTTGGCCATGATCGCGTCTCGAAAACCAAGGATTTCCTCTGTGGACTCCCCTTTGACCCTAAGCGCGATCAAAAATGCCGCAATCTGGGAATCGCTCAGATTTCCCGTAATTATCTCGACCATCGCGGCAGCCGCTTCTTCGCGGGAAAGGTCAGCTCGCTCAACCAATTTGGCGAGAATACTTGGATACAACTCATGAGAAGGCATTCAGCAATTTTACAGGTGATCTAGAGCATGTCGTATCAGGTTTCTACCGGAAAAACTCTGGCATAATTAGGTAAGTGAATACATCAATGTCAGGTGCCCTTTCGGCTCCCACGGTCAACAGGCCTAACGTTGTTGCGGTCGGCACCATCGTTTGGCTTGGAAGCGAAGTTATGTTTTTCGCGGGCCTGTTTGCGATTTATTTCACCCTTCGCTCGACTTCGCCCGACCTCTGGGCATCACGCGCCGAACTCCTTAATATTCCGTTCGCTGCAATAAACACCACGATATTAGTTTTGTCCAGTGTGACAGCCCAATTTGGAGTTTTCGCGGCCGAGCGTCTTCAAGCAAGGGGTACTGGCTGGAAACCAACCCAATGGGGCATGATCGAGTG
>MDTG01197065.1_pt1 | contig 11953 bp, 8 predicted proteins | sample 811421 | NCBI WGS metagenome assembly MDTG01 (sample SAMN05326645, study PRJNA326480) | marine metagenome | isolation source: seawater | place: Pacific Ocean: South East | collected 2011 | reverse complement strand
GCGGCGTGAAGAGCAGCGGCGCGGTCTCGCCCTCGAGCGGCGTGAAGAGCAGCGGCGCGGTCTCGCCCTCGAGCGGCGTGAAGAGCAGCGGCGCGATCGGCCAGGGCTTCACCAAGGGCTTCAAGGCGATTCAGCAGGCGCTGAAGTCGATCGAGCGCTAGCGCTCCTCGCCACCAACGACACGCTGACGGGCGCCCTCGCGGGCGCCCGTCTTCGTTCCGGATCGCTGGCGCCTCGCGGTGGCGCTGTCAGAGATCCGGGGTCTAATCGCTGCCTTCCTTTCCCAGGCTAGGAGCGTCCCCGTGGGCAAGAAGGACAAGAAGGACAAGAAGGACAAGAAGGGCAAGAAGGGGCAGAAGAAGCCCAAGAAGCCCAAGGGCCCGCCCATGGCCGAGAGCGCCGACAAGTACGTGCTCTACCAGAAGTCGGTCCAGGCCCCCGAGGCCGACCTCGAGTTCTTCGACTCCACCTTCCAGGCCGAGTTCAAGCGCAAGCCCAAGCTGCTGCGTGAGGACTTCTGCGGGACCTTCGCCGCCTCGGTCGCGTGGGCCAAGCTGCGCCCCGACAACCGCGTGTGGGGCGTCGACCTCGACCCCGAGCCCCTCGCCTGGGGGCGCGAGCACAACCTGACCCAGCTATCGCCCGAGCAGGCCGAGCGCCTGACCCTGATCCAGGGCGACGTCCGCGACCCGCGCGACTTCAAGGTCGACGTGATCGCCGCCCAGAACTTCTCGTTCTGCATCTTCAAGGTCCGCGACGAGCTGCGCGCCTACTTCAAGACCTGCCTCGAGGGCCTCAACGACGAGGGGATCATGGTCCTCGATATCTTCGGCGGGCCCGAGTCGATCCAGCCCGCCGAGGACGAGACCGAGCACGAGGAAGACGGCTTCAGCTACATCTGGGATCAGAAGCGCTACGACGCGATCACCAACGAGATCCAGTGCGCGATCCACTTCCACTTCAAGGACGGCAGCAAGCTCACCGACGCCTTCACCTACGACTGGCGCCTGTGGACGATCGCCGAGCTGCGCGAGCTGCTCGTCGAGGCCGGCTTCAAGAAGGCCGACGCCTACTGGGAGGGGACCGACGACGACGACGAGGGGAACGGTGAGTTCGTCAAGTCCGCCTCCGAGGAGAACGAGGACGCCTGGATCGCCTACGTCGTCGGCGTGAAGTGAACGAAGCGCCGCGCGCGGGGATCGCCGCCACCGCGGTGGCGGCCTTTCTCTGCGACGCGGGCTTCTACCTGGCGGTCTTCACCCTGACCCACGCGCTGGAGGCGACGGGCGCCACCAGCCGCGCCGTGGCGCTGGTGCTGGGGATCTACACCTTGGCCTACGCGGTCGCGGCCCCGCTCCTGGGCGGGCTCAGCGACCGCTTTCGCTTCCTGAGCGTCCTCTCGGGCGCGACCCTCTTCGCCCTGGTCTACACGGCCCTCGGCGCGGCGCTCGTCCTCGAGCCCCGACCGGGCGAAGCGCTGCCCGAGGTCGTGGCCCGTGTGGCCGACCCGCGCACCCTGACCTACCTGGCCATGACCCTGCTGGCGGTCGCCAACGCGCTCTTCTGGCCCGCGCTCCAGGCGCGGATCGGCGACCGGGTCGAGGACGCGGCGGGCCTGGCGCGCGCGATCCGGGCCTTCAACGTCGCCTGGACGACCGGCAAGGCCAGCGGCTTCCTGGTCGGCGGGTTCCTGTTCCCGCTCGACCCGCAGGCCTGCCTGATCGCGGTCGCGGTCGGCGGCTGGATCGTGGTCGGCGCGATCCTCTCCGAGGGCCGGGTCGGACGGCGGGACCGGGCCAGGACCGAGGCTCAGCCCGAGACCACGGCCTTGCCCCAGGGCCGCAAGTGGGCCTTCCTCCTCAGCGCGCTGCTGGCGAACTTCGTCCTCTGGGGAGCGGTGAGCACCCTGGCCGGCCTGGCTCCCAAGCTGGCCCACGGGCTCGGGCTCGACGTGCGCCAGACGGGCGTCTTGCTCTGCCTGGCGCTGCTGGCGCAGGGCGGGACCTTCCTGGTGCTCGGGAGCGGCAAGCGCTGGGCCTACCGCGCCGCGCTCCTCGCGCTGAGCGTCCCGGTCGCGGCGGGCGGCCTGCTCCTGCTGACGGTGACAGGAAGTCTCGCCTCCGCGCTGCTGGGGGCGGCGCTGCTCGGAGCGTGTCAGGCGGTCACCTACGCGGCCTCGGTGTTCTATAGCCTCGACTACGACGAGCGCCGCGGCCTGCGCACGGGGATCCACGAGGCGGTCCTCGCGGCCGGCGGAGCCCTGCCGATCCTGGGTGGGCAGCTCGCCGACAGCACGGGCGAGCTGATGGCGCCGGTGTGGCTGACGCTGGCGCTGGCTCTGCCGGCGGCGCTGGTGGTCGGGCTGCTGCTGTGGCGCGCCGAGCCGAGCGTTTCCCTCGACGAGGGCACCACTTAGGGCGTGCACGCCGAATCTCAGCGCGTATTTTCGCAGCCCCCGGAGCGCCAGTGGAACCTCCAGGCGCCTGCTTCGGATCCGAACACGAGGCGCCTTGGCACCCCCTCGCACCGGGAGGGCAAAGGTTATTCCGCAATGACACGATCGCTCACCTCCGCCGGCTGGCGCCGCGCGAGGCTCGCCTTGGGAGCCCTGGCGGGCCTGGGCTTGATCGCCTGCACCACGATCCATATCTCGACGCCCTTCGGCTCGACGGTCCCCGACCCGGTGCTGCCGACTCCGACCGACGAGACCTTCCTGACCAAGGTCTACCCGGCCTGCGCGGTGATCGACTCCGACACCCTGCCCCTCGTCGAGCGCGAGGTGGTCCGCGTCCGCGAGGCCATGCAAGACAACGCCGAGGACCGCTACTGGGCGGCGGCCCAGCTGATCTCGGCGCTGCCCGGGGACCTCCGCGACGGCGTCGTCGCCGCCTTGATCGAGACGGACGAGGGCTACCGCTCGCCCTACGTCTCGGCCAAGGTCTGCGGCGAGTGCCACCCCAAGCACTTCGACGAGTGGTCGGTCTCTCCCCACGCCTACGCCCAGCTGAGCCCGGTGTTCAACGCCATGCACGGCAAGCTGGTCCAGCTCAACAACGGGACCCTCGGCGACTTCTGCATTCGCTGCCACACGCCGGTCGGGATGAACCTCAACGAGCCGGCCTTCATGGCCAACGAGAAGCGCAACATCACCTCCCGCGAGGGCGTGACCTGCGTGGTCTGCCACCGCCTGGCCCACGACTACGGCAAGATCAGCGGGCGCCTGGCCTTCGACGAGGGCACGATCTTCGACCCGGTCTACGGGCCGAGCGGCGGCGAGATCCTGGCGGCGCGGATCGAGGAGGGCGGCCTGCAGACCAAGGCTGACGCGGCGCCCGGCCAGAAGGTCCACGGCGGCGTCGAGGAGCTGAGCGAGATCAGCAAGCCGGGCTTCTGCGGCGCCTGCCACGACGTGACCCTCAACAACGCCTTCCGGCTCGAGGAGGCCTTCTCCGAGTTCAAGGCCTCGCCCGCGGGCCTGCGCGGCGAGACCTGCCAGGACTGCCACATGGGCTCGGTCCCGGGGCAGGCCAAGGGCTACGACGAGGGCCCGGCGGCGGTCGTCAGCGGCGAGCCGACCCAGCCGCGCAAGATCACCAACCACATGATGGCCGGCCCTGACTACTCGATCGTCCACCCCGGCCTCTTTCCCCACCTCCCCCAGGAGTTCGGCAACCCCGACCGCCAGGACCTGCGCCCCTTCTTCGCCGAGCTGACCCCCGGTCGCTTCCGCAAGGACCGCTCGGGCACGCGCCTGGTCGGGATCCCGCTCTGGCTCGACTTCGACCACCTCGGCGGCTGGGGCAGCGAGGAGTTCGAGGAGACGCTGAGCGAGACGATCGAGGAGCTGACCGACCTCGCCTTCGAGCTCGAGGACGCCGAGGACGAGGAGGCGGAGGCCGAGCTGCGCGCGCAGCTCGAGGAGGCGCGCCAGGCCTTGCCCGACTTCAAGAGCTGGGGCGGCAAGCCCAAGGACACCGCGCAGCTCGCGGCCTGGCTCGAGGACGAGGAGTTCGCCCGCTGGCGCGGCGAGCGCGAGCGCGCGCGCAAGATCCTGCTCACCCGCCAATACCGGCTGCTCGCCGAGTACCGCCGGCAGCAGCTCGCGGTCCTGCGCGCTGGCTACCAGGTCCAGGGGATCGAGGTCAGCGGCGGGAGCGAAGAGCTCGCCCTCGAGGTCACCGTCGCCAACGGGACCGACGGCCACAACGTGCCGACCGGGTTCATCGCGGAGCGCTCGGTGTTCCTCCAGGTCCACGTGACGGACAAGGAGGGCAAGACCGTGTTCGCCTCGGGCGACCTCGACCCCAACGGCGACATTCGCGACCGCCACTCGGTCTACGTGCACCAGGGCGCGCGCGGCAGCCTCGAGCCCCTCTGGCGCTTCCCGACCGAGCCCTTCCCCCTCGGCCCGGTCGTCGAGCGCGACCCCTACCTGTTCTCGCTCCAGTCGAAGTTCATCACCCGCAACAACCGCGGCGGCGAGCGCGAGCAGATCCTGGCGGCCAACCTCTCCCTCGACCCGCTGCCCTTCCTCCGCCCGCCGACCAGCTCGCGCGTCCTCAACGGCCAGCCCCTCGGCAGCCGGATCCACCGGGTCGGGCTCGAGCCCAAGGCCACCCGCGCCGCCAGCTACAAGGTCGGCGCCGACCTCCTCGCGGGGCACCCTGGCCCCTACAAGGCGCGGGTCCGACTCGTGACCGGCATGGTCCCGGTCAACCTGATCCACGTGATCGCCGACGTCGGCTTCGACTACGGCATGTCTCCGCGAGACGTGGCCCGCGGCGTGGTCAACGGCTTCTCGGCCAGGATCCCCGCCAGCCCCACGACGGTCACGCCCCTGGGCCTGACCGAGGTCAGCTCCAAGGCCGACCTGAGCGAGGAGCCGGTCCAGCTGAGCGGCCGCCAGGTCCTCTGGGAATACGAGGTGGACTTCGCCCAGGGCAAGGTCGCCCAGCTCGTCCCCGCCGCGGAGAGCAAGTAGCGTGCGCCCTTCCCAACCAACCCTCCTGGCGCTGCTCCTGGCGGCGCAGCTCACGGGGTGCGCCAGCAGCGAGCCCCGGAGTGAGTCGCCCCCGTCCCAAGAAGGCGGCGCGGTGGGCGAAGCCGCGCCCGTCGCGAGCCAGACCGGCGTCGGCGGCGAGCTTCTCGGTCAGCGGACCGGCGCGCAGCCCCCGCGCCAGGGGCCCCAGACCTTCAGCCAGCGCGTCCTGACCGACAGCCAGAGCTTCATCTCGGACGTCGTGCGCGACCCCGACCGCAGCGCGGTCCCGGGCGGACGGCCCGCCCCCCTCCTCGAGATCGGCGACCCCTACTACGGCCAGGGCGAGATCAACGAGGGCGTCGAGCTCCCGGGCGGCGCGATCATCAATCCCTCGCTGCTCGTCTACGGCACCTTCCGCTCGGCGATCCAGGTCTTCGACGACGGGATCGACGCGGGAGCGGAGGGCGCCAAGGCGACCTCGGAGTGGGCCAGCCGGCTGGACATCTTCGCCAACCTGCGCCTGACCGCGACCGAGCGCTTCCTGCTCGGCTTCCGCCCCCTGGACGGGGAGCGCGGCTTCTCGGGCTACCACTTCGAGCCCGACGCCGACGACGGCTGGAACGAGGCCTGGGACGGGACCGTCCGCACCGCCTTCTTCGAGGGCGACCTCGGCGAGCTCCTGCCCGACCTCGACCGCAGCGACGACTCGCTGCTCGACTTCGGCTTCTCGATCGGACGCCAGCAGCTCCTCTTCCAGGACGGCGTCATGATCAACGGGACGATGGACGCGGTCGGGATCACCCGCAACTCGCTCCGCTTCCTGCCCGGGTCGAGCAACATTCGCAGCACCTTCCTGTTCGCCGTGCCCGACGCCTTCCAGCCCGCGCGCGGCGACGGACGCCACCTGCTCGGCCTCTTCAACGCGCTCGACCTGAACCTGTTCGGCGTCGAGACCACGGGCGAGGTCGACTTCGCCTACGTCAACAGCCGCGACGCGGCGGGGCAAGGGCTCTTCCTCGGAGTGGGCTTCACCCAGCGGCTGGGCGCCTTCAACACGACCTTCCGCTACAACGGCTCCTTCCAGCTCGGCGAGGACGACGGGAGCGTCGAGAACGGCTCGCTCCTGACGAGCGAGATCTCGCTCGACATCGGCTCGGACCCGCTCCTGCCGGACGTGCTCTACCTGAACACCTTCGTCGGCGTCGACCGCTACCGCTCCGCCTTTCGCGACGGCGAGTCCGGCACGCCCTTGGGCCGGGTGGGTATCCTCTTCGCCGCCCCGGGGATCGGTCGCTACGGCTCGGCCCTGGCCAGCCAGCCCGCGGGCAGCGTCGACAGGGCGGGGCACCCCCTCGTCCAGGCGGACCGCTCAATTGGCTTCGCGCTCGGATATCAAATGTTCTTTCTCAAGGGCCGTCACCAGCTGATCGTCGAGGTCGCGGGCCGCCGCTCGACCGCCGACGGCGTGGACAACGGCGTGATCGGCGCCGGCGCCCGCTACCAGGTCGCGATCGGGCAGCACCTCGTGCTCCTCGGCGAGACCTTCGGCGCCCTGATCGAAGGCGAGAAGCCGGCCGCTGGCGGCGGCCGCCTCGAGCTGCTGATCAAGTTCTAGGACCCCATGCCCTCGCTCTCACCCCAGCTCGTGCTCCAGGGCCTGGCCCTGACGACCCTCGGCGGCCTCTCCCTCGGGGTCGCCTCGTGGGCTTACAACGGCTGGCGACGAGCGCGCCACGCCGGGCGCCTGTCCGAGCTGGAGCTGCGTCGCTTCGAGCTGGAGCTCGAGGCGGCGCGCCAGCGCGCCGAGCGGGAGGCTCTTCGTCAGGCCTGGTCCGGCCCGCGCGCCTTCCGCGTCCAGAGCAAGCAGGTCGAAGACGAGCTGGGCCGCGTCGCCTCCTTCGTGCTGACTCCCCACGACGAGGGCAGCCTGCCCGAGTTCCTCCCCGGCCAATACGTGCCGCTCACCCTGCAGCGCCCCGGAGACCCGCGCCCCCTGCGCCGCTGCTACAGCCTCTCGGACGCGCCCGGACGGGGGCACCTGCGGATCACGGTCAAGGCGCCTCGACGAGGGCCGCGGCTCGGGCTTCCTGCACGAGAGGATCCAGGAGGGCGACCTGCTCGAGGTCGGCCCGCCCGCCGGCGAGTTCCACCTCGACCTCGAGAGCAGCGCGCCCGTGGTCCTGATCGCGGGCGGCGTGGGGGTCACGCCCTTCCTGTCCATGCTCGAGGCGCTCAGCGAGCGCCAACCCGAGCGGCAGGCCTGGCTCTTCTACGGGGTCCAGCAGGGCGCCGGCCTGATCCAGCGCGCGCGCCTCGAGGAGCTGGCCGCGGGCGGGCGCCAGGTCCACTTCTGCTACAGCCGCGCCGGCGAGAGCGAGCAGGCCCTGGCCGCCAGCGCGAGCGGGAGCGCGGCGCACCACTGCCGGCGAATCGACGTCGAGTGGCTGCTCGGCCAGCTCCCCGCGCACCTCGCCGAGGAGGGCGAGTTCTACACCTGCGGCCCGGACGCCCTGATGGACGAGGTGCGCGAAGAGCTGCTCCGCCGCGGCGTCGCGCCCGAGCGCTTCCACCAGGAGGCCTTCGGCGGCAAGCCCCGCCCCCGCCACTCGCGCACGATCGCCAGCCCGACCTGCCAGGTCGAGCTCAAGCGCAGCGGGCGGACGCTGACCTGGACGGGCGAGCACCCCGACCTGCTCTCCTTCCTCGACGCCGAGGGGGTCGAGAGCGTGCAGGCCGGCTGCTGGCGCGGCAGCTGCCACAGCTGCAAGACGGCCCTCCTCGCGGGAGAGGTCGGCTGGACCGAGGACGACGTGCGCGAGCCGGAGCGCGGGGCGGTGCTGCCCTGCGTGTGCGTGCCGCGCGGTGACGTGGTCCTGGACGCTTGAACCAACACGACGCCGCCCAGCGGCGCCTTGAACGCACGAGGCCCCGCGAGGGCACACAGACAGGAGTTGGACACATGAAGGCGAGGACGACGGCGCTCGGACTCTGCGCGCTCTTGGGCGCGGCCCTGATCGCGCTCAGCGCGGCCCAGGCCGGCGACGGCAAGGAGCCGCGGGTGCTCGACCCCAAGCAGACCCTCGGGCCGAGCACCGACATCGACGCGGAGCGCGGCTGCATCAAGTGCCACGAGCCGCACTACCGCGCCTGGCAGGAGACGCACCACGCCAAGTCGCTCGCCATGCCGCGCGAGGACCTGGCCAAGGGGATCCGCCGCGCCCTGCGCAAGCAGGTCAAGCGCTTTCGCCCCAACACGAGCCGCCTCTGCCAGAGCTGCCACTTCACGCTCGTCGTCGAGGAGGACGAGGTCTCGCCCAAGTACGGGATCTCCTGCGAGTCCTGCCACGGCGAGGGGGCGCGCCACGTCGAGATCCACTCCAACGAGAAGGCCGACTACGCGACGCGCATGAAGCAGGCCGCTGACGCGGGGCTGATCCGCCCGACCGACCTCTACGGGCTGGCGCGCAACTGCTTCGACTGCCACCTGCTGGTCAAGCCGGTCGGGCGCGCCAAGGGTGAGCCGACCCTCGAGGAGCTCGTGAACCTCGACGTGAAGGTCAAGGGCAAGGGCTCGAGCCACCACTCGGCGGGGACCCCGGGCTTCGACCTGGTCACCTACTCCCAGGGCGAGGTGCGCCACAACTTCAACGGCGGGAAGAAGAATCCGCCCTCTGCCTATCGGCGCGGGCTCTACGTGGTCGGCAAGCTGGTCGACCTCGAGCTGAGCCTGCGGGCCCTGGCCGCGGTCAAGCAGCCCGAGGGCCGCTACGCCAAGGAGATCCTGGCCCGCGTCGGCGGCGCCGAGGGCGCCCACGCCAAGCTGGCCGCCGCCGCCCAGGCCCTGGGCGACCACCCCCTCGCCAAGGCGATCACGGCCGCGCTGGCCAAGGCGCCGGCCGCGCCCACCCCCGGCGACGCCGAGCTCGAGGCCGCGGCCGACGCGGTCGCCGCCCAGGCGCGCCAGTTCTTCTCCGCCAAGACGCCGGACGAGCTGGCGGCCCTCGAGCAGGCCCTCGCGCCGCTCGAGGCTCAGCTGCCCCAGGCGGTCAAGGGGAAGGTCCACTCCGGCAAGTAATGCCCTTCTCCTCCCTCCAGCACGAGGTCCCGGCCCAGCGGGTCGAGCGCAGCACGCGGGACGATCACCCCTTCGACCCGCAGTGGTTGGAGCTGTTCCGCGTCCGCCGCCTGCGCGTGCGCTACCCCGACGACGCTCAGCTCGCCGCGCGAGCCGAGGCGCTCGAGGAGGAGGCGCGCGAGGCGCTGGCGCCGGTCCTCGCCAAGGCGCCCTTCAACCGGATTCAGCGCGAGCTGACCTGGGAGGGGCGCGACGACGAGGGGCTGCGCACGCTCCTGCTGCGGGACGCCCGGCTCCGAGCGCTGGAGCCCGGCGAGGTCGCGGTTCAGGAGGGGGACTACGGGACCTCGGCCTTCATCGTGCTCAGCGGCTCCGTCGAGGTGCACCTCGACGGCGCCGCGCTCAAGGGCGGGCCCCCGCCGGCGAAGGGCCGGCGCGGGACCCTGCGCAAGCTGCTCGACTGGTGGCGCAGCCCCGGCGACGAGGTCCGCGACCTCGACCCCGAGCAGCTCGGCGAGAGCCTGCCCGAGGCCGTGTTCCTCCAGGACATGCCGGGGGCCTACCGCCCCGGGCGCCGCGTCCGCCTCGGCCCCGGCGAGCTCTTCGGGGAGCTCTCGGCCCTCGGCCGCGTGCCGCGCTCGGCGACCGTGTCCGCCGCCAGCAAGGGCGCGCAGCTGCTCGAGCTGCGCTGGCAAGGGCTGCGCAGCCTGCGCGCCGAGTTCCCCCTCTTCCGCCGGCTGGTCGAGGTCACCTACCGGCGCAACGCCCTCGAGCGCCACCTGCTCGCGACCCCCTTCCTGAGCGCGGTCGGCGACACGCCGGCGATCCGCTCGGCCCTGGGGGCAGGCGACGCGCACGCGCTGAAGCGCCTGTTCTGCGAGCTGCTCGGCATGGAGCCCGTCGGCGAGCGCGTCGACACCGGCGAGCTGCACCACCGGCTGCGCGTGCTCAGCAACGGCCCCCACTCGGGCGAGCGGCGGGTGATCCCCGCCAGCGAGCCGCTCACCATCGGCCGCTCGGCCTCCAGCGGGTTCTGCCTCGCCGGCGACTCCACGGTCTCGCGCGAGCACGCCCTCGTCGTCCGCCGCGGCGACGTCCACGTCGTGCGCAATCTCTCGCGCAACGGGCTCCTGATCGGCGAGGCCCTCCTCGGCGAGGACGAGGAGGCGCAGCTCCACGTCGGCAGCCGGCTGCGCCTCGGCAACAACACCGAGCTCGTGTTCGAGGTCAAGCAGGCCGCCTCGCGCAAGGTGGGCCAGCGGGAGCTGCTCTTCCTGGCCCGCTCGCGCGCCCAGGGCCCGGGCGAGGTGGCGGTCTTCCTCTGCCCAGGCGAGGTCCCGCGCGAGGTGGAGCGGGTGCGGATCGAGCAGCACGTGCGCGCCCGCGCCGGCCGCTTCGTGCTGATCTACGGGAGCGGACAGGCCGAGCAGCTCTGGAGCTGGAACCTGACCCGGGTCTACGCCTCAGCCAGCGCGACCAACCTGGCGGCCGCGACCCGCCAGGCCTACGGCCTCCCCGAAGGCGAGCACGCCCTCGGCTCGCTCGAGAGCCGCCCCGGCTGGCACGACACCCTCGTCCAGCAGCTGATCCGCGCGCTGGCCCTGGAGGAGGTCTCGCGCGCGACGGAGCTGCGGAGCCTGGGCAAGTACATGTGGTCGCGCCCGACCCAGGCCGAGCGCGAGGGCGGGACCGACTGGCAGCGCCGCAGCGAGGACGAGCCGGTCCTGGTCGCCGAGGGCGAGGCCGCGCGCGGGGTCTACCTGCTCGGCGCCGGCTTCCTGCGCGTGACCCGCGCCGGGCGGACCGTCAGCTACCTGAGCAAGGGCGGCGTGCTCGGCCTCGACGAGGCGCGCGTCAGCTGGCGCGTGCGCGCTGAGGACCCCAGCGCGCCCCCCGTCCCCTTCGGCGTCGGCGCCCGCGCCCTGGGCTACGCCGAGCTGCTCTACGTGCCCAGCGAGGTGCTGCACCGCCTGACCCCCGGCTGGGCCGCCGCCGAGCCCGCGGGCTGCGGCGGCCCCGCCCTGCCGCAGGGCCTGGTCGAGATGCTCGTGGATCAGCGCCTGATCAACGGGACCCAGGCGCTGGTGATCGACCTCGAGCGCTGCACCCGCTGCGACGACTGCGTCAAGGCCTGCGCCGCGGGGCACGGGAACAATCCGCGCTTCGTGCGCGAGGGGCAGCGCTACCGCAACCTGCTCGTGGCGCAGGCATGCATGCACTGCGCCGACCCGGTGTGCCTGATCGGCTGCCCGACCGGGGCGATCCGCCGCACGCCCACGGGCGAGGTGCGGATCCGCGACACGACCTGCATTGGCTGCGAGACCTGCGCGACCAACTGCCCCTACGACAACATCCTGATGGTCCAGGTCCGCGACCGCCGCGGCCTGCCGGTGGTCGACCCCGAGGGCGAGGCCGTCCTGCGCGCCACCAAGTGCGACCTCTGCTACGACACGGGCGGCCCCGCCTGCGTGCGAGCCTGCCCCCAGGACGCCCTGGCCCGGGTCGACTTGACCGAGCTGACGCGCGCCAGCCAGCAGCTCGGGGAGCTCGAGGAGGGCAGCTCGTGAGCTCACGCGCGAGGGGAGCACTGTGAGCGCGCTGCGCTTCCTGGAGCGCGGCCCGCGCGGCCGGCGCCGGCTGGGCCAAGCCACGATCGCCCTGACGGGCGGCGTGCTGGCCGCGGCCCTGGTCCTCGCGCCCCACGCCCGGGTCATGGGCGCGCGCCTCAGCGGCTGGGCGCTCCTGGTCGCGCTCCTGCTGCTCGCGGCCTATGGCCTGCGCAAGCGGCTGGCCTTCCTCCGCCTCGGCCGCTCGGGGAGCTGGCGGGTCCTGCACCTGTGGCGGCCCATGCGAATGTCGCGGAAATTGCAACTGCACGGATTGTGATGGCACCTGTG
>MDTG01150945.1_pt1 | contig 11954 bp, 12 predicted proteins | sample 811421 | NCBI WGS metagenome assembly MDTG01 (sample SAMN05326645, study PRJNA326480) | marine metagenome | isolation source: seawater | place: Pacific Ocean: South East | collected 2011 | reverse complement strand
TCTTCGCCTCGCCTGAATAAAATTTAACAAGCTATAGCGATTCAATAGAGGTCTTGAATCAAAATCAAACGGACTTTTTGCAACTTTGCAGCCAAGTCAAAAAAGCGAATGGAAAAATACAAGGACGAGGTAGAGGCAGCGGATGATTTTGGAAGGAAAGTAGCTGCGCTGAAGCAAGAGATATCCAAAGTAATTGTTGGTCAGGACGAGGTGGTAGATGCTGTGTTGACCTCAGTATTTAGCAATGGTCACTGTTTATTGGTGGGGGTGCCTGGTTTGGCCAAAACCTTATTGGTCAACACCATTTCTGATGCACTAGGCCTTTCGTTTAGCCGAATTCAATTCACGCCAGACTTGATGCCCTCGGATATTATTGGTTCCGAAATCTTAGACGATCAGCGAAATTTTAAGTTTGTGAAAGGTCCCGTTTTTGCTAACATCATTTTGGCGGATGAGATTAACCGAACACCACCCAAAACGCAGAGTGCTTTGTTGGAAGCGATGCAAGAGCGTATGTTAACTGCCGCGGGCAATCGATATCCACTGCAAGCGCCATTTTTTGTGTTGGCTACCCAAAACCCGATAGAGCAAGAGGGAACCTATCCATTACCTGAAGCGCAGCTCGACCGTTTCATGTTCAACGTATGGCTCGATTACCCTTCATTTGAAGAGGAAGTGCAAATTGTAAAGGCTACCACCGGTGGTATCATTGCGGAAGCAAATAAAGTGTTGCAGGCAGATGAAATTCTTTTCTTCCAAGATTTGGTGAGAAAGGTACCTGTGCCCGATGGTGTGGTGGACTATGCGGTAAATCTTACGAATGCTACGCGTCCAAACGGTGCCAATCCACCAGCAGTAACCAAAGAATTTATTAATTGGGGTGCTGGACCGCGGGCAAGCCAGTATTTGGTGGTTGGGGCCAAGTGCCATGCATTGATGCGGGGTAAATATTCTCCCGATCGAGAAGACGTGCGTGCTGTTGCCACAAACGTTCTTAGGCACCGTATTGTGCGTAATTATAAGGCAGAGGCCGAAGGCATTACCAGCGAAAAAATCATTTTGGATTTAATGCAAGCGGCCGCGGCCATTTGATTTAGTCTCGGTTTATTTGTTCCTGTCGCTTTCCAGCAAACAAGGTGTAGCCGTTGAATCGGCATTCTAATGCTCCATTATAAAGCTGAATGCGTGTGTCGGGTTTTAGTCCAATGCGTTTTAAAGCCTTGTTGTTTGAACTGATGATCCAAGCGGTATAACCCGCGTATTCGTGCTTCAGCTTAAACCCAACTTCATGATAAAACGCCTCAATCTCGTAATCTTCGTTTAAGCGTTCACCGTAGGGAGGATTCATGATAATCAATCCCTGTTCAAAAGGTGTCTCTTTTTTCATAAAGTCTCCAGTCTCAATGGTTACACAACGATCTAAGCCTGCTCTACGGGCGTTTCGCTCGGCAATGGCCATCGCCCTTCGATGTTTATCTCTTCCCAAGATTTCCACTTGGGGTTTGGTTTCGTTTTGCACCAATTCTTGCTTTAGTTTTTTAAGCAATTCAGTATTGAAGTTACTCCACCGTTCAAAACCAAACGAACGGTAAAGTCCAGGAGCCTTGTTTGCTGCTATCATGGCTGCTTCAATTACGATGGTGCCCGAGCCACACATTGGGTCGAATAGGGGTGTTTGCCGATTCCAACCAGATAGGGTAATCATGGCTGCGGCCAGTACTTCACTGATGGGTGCTTCCATGGCCTCGAGGCGATAACTGCGTTTTTCGAGCGAATCACCAGAGCTGTCCAACGAAACATCCACATAGGTATCAGAAATGTGTACATTGATTTTTACATCCGGCTCTTTGGTGTCAATGGATGGTCTGTGATCTGTGTTTTCTCGAAACTGATCAACAATGGCGTCTTTCACGGTAAGTGCGGCATACTTTGAATGCCGAAAGCGTTCACCAAAGGCCGTGCAATCAATGGCGAAGGTTTGCTTGCCCGAGATATATTTACTCCAATCAATATGCTGAATCTTGCCATACAGATGACGCTCGTTGTGTGCTTGAAAAGAATCAAGTACTACCAAAAAGCGAACCGCCAACCTACTGCATAAGTTGGCTCGGTATAGCAAAGCTTGATCACCTTGGAATTTAACGGCTCTATTGAGAATGGTGGTTTCTTTGGCACCAAGTTCGACCAGCTCCTTTTCAAGAATTTGTTCAAGGCCAAATAGCGTTTTTGCAATTATTTTCATTCTCGCGATGCGATCAATTTAGAAGTCGAAAAGTCGATGATCTAAAAAAATCATGTTGTAAAAGTGCAATTCTTTTTTTCCTTGTTGGGGAATAAAGTTTTATAGAACGTTTTGAAGTTGTCTGCGTATGTAATTTGTCCTCTTAGGGAAAAACTTGAGCTATATCGATAGATATATAGCTTAGAATTGAGGGGGGAGACTCCAGCACTTGCTGCTGGGGTCTTTTTTATTCATCTGGGGTAAGCTATGTTACTAAGCACGAAAAAGCCTCAGAAAATTGAGGCTTTGATTGATCAGAGGTTGTAATTGTTTATTCTTCTTGTACGCATGTGCAGACGTAATCTGCGTCGATGCTCCAAGCATTTCCGTTTAGTACTTGGCTCTCATCAAATGAGCGGCTCTTCGTTTTCCACTCATCTTCATAAGCGTCAATTTCATCTTGGCTGTTGTCACAAAATGTTTCTGCGGTATCCTCAAACTCCTGTGTGTAGAGTTCTTCAATGTTTGCGCGTACATCCGAAGTAATACCAGGATCGAACTCAAATATATTGGATCCCACACAGGTGCAATCGGTGCACTTTTCACAAGAGGCCATTCCAAATCCTAGGATGGCAATAAACAATATCAATTTCGTTTTCATTTTCATTTTCAATGCTTTCCTACAAATGAAAGGATTAATTGGATTTGATTCCAAAGCGTGTAGAATTTGATTTGTGCAACGTGCCGCGCGGGCCTCATATTAATCCAAGGGCAAGCAGCAAACCAATAATGGCCATTAAGCCACCAACGATCCATTGAATTGCATCGATTGTGATTTTTTTCATCAACCGCTTACCTAAAATAGCCCCAGCAAATGCGGCCAAAGTGGCCATGATCATCAATCCCGATTGGGCTATAATAGAGTCAAAATTAAACGTGAAGGCATACGTGCCAATGCGCATGGTGTCGATCAGGCATGCGATGACTATTCCTGAGGCGACAAATTGCTCTTTGGTGAGCGGAAATTTGATGAGGAACGCACTACGCAGTGCGCCTTGATGCCCGGATAGCCCGCCAAAGAATCCACTGATTACCCCACCCGCGATAAGCCCACTCGGAGCCAACCCCATTTTTCGAATGCCTGGAATCAACTCCACCAGCGCAAAGAGTAAGATTAGTCCTCCGATACATAGGTTGAGCAGGGTAGTGGAGAGACCAAAAACATGCAACTCTTGATCGAGGTTGGAGAGCCAGCCGAGAAAATAAGCTCCACCAAAAGCCCCCACAATGGCGGGCAAACCAAAACCAAGTACGATTTTCTTAATGGCATGTTTGCCAATGAGTGCAAGTTTAAACAAGTTGTTGGCAATATGTACGATGGCCGTGGCTGCCACCGCGATTTCGGGTGGAAAGAATAATACAAAGACAGGAGTAAGCATTGTGCCAAGCCCAAACCCACTGAAGAAGGTGAGCATTGATGCCCCAAATGCTACGGCAATTACAATGGCGATTTCCATAAAAAGCGAAGTTATTTTTTTTGAGGTTACTTGTGTATTAAGCAGTCAGCTATCAGCAGCAAGCTGCTGGCTATTGGTTGTTGGTTGTTCGCTATGCGCTATTCATCCTTCTAATTTCATTGGATATTCATTCGTTTTTCCACAGATCAAATCGGAAAACTTCAAATCAACTTGGTAGGCAATGCATCGATCCAAATTACTTTAGGATTATAATAAAACGATAGACAATGAGTACAGAACTTAAAACCCAAATAGACAATCTAAAAGCAACCCTAACTGGCAACTTTATGGAGGACATGGAGATCCGGGGTAAAATCCATAACATAGAGATGAAGCTTAATGGAGTTAAGCCGCAGGATTCGCACTTCGAGTGCGTGGGTTGTGGGAGTTAATCCAGCGATCATGTTTCGAGGTATTGATTTCGATTGAATCGAATCAAAAAAGCAGACGCTTAATGTAACTAGTTGAGTGGGTTTCGGTCTTACATAAAGTAAACCCTTTTTTACCGTGGCAAATTTTCAATTATTTATACGATGCGCAAGTCACTCTTATTTGCAATTACTGTGCTCCCGGGCTTCATAATTACTTCACGCAAAACGGGTGGTTACACAGATCTTATCAACTCAATTTATGCTGCATTCACTGATTTTGATTACGGTAGTTGTGCCCCAGACAATAAACCACTGCTGAAGCTTGGGTATACAAAACTGAGGATTACTTATTAAGATTCAAGATTTATTGAATTATTCGATGAGGATGATCATGGCTTGGCAGAATATTTTTACACCATTCAAAAAGACGGTCATGTGATTCTGAAGGCTGACCCCTCAAATCATAGAACTGAGAAGCATCGAAGCTTTCACAAAGCTTACCGAGAGCGAGAATTGTAAATTGATTTTTACCAATGGTAAAACTCAATTCACGGTATAAGGCATGAGGTCTGATTAGGCTGCATACCGATCACAATACAACTAAATGCCATGAGTGCTGTTAAACCGCTGTGATTTTATTTGATCATAATAACCCCAACAAAAAAATGGAGGACCTAAAGCTTTCCTCCATTGGTGATGCATATGACGTTTGGGAGTTGGTGAAGATGCCCCCTGTGCGTTCGGGTAATTTGATTATAGATGAGATGCACGTGGAGGGGTTAGCTTTTAATTCAGCCGATGCAAATCTCTGGCTTTGTAATATCGAAATACGAAAAAAGGGAGTGGATATTTACATCAGAAATGGTGAACACCTCTTTTCGTGGGTTGTTCCATTCTATCGGCTTAGTATGTTTCAGTCAGAGCACCTGACAATTCATTCCAATGGATTCTTCGTGAGGCTGAAAAATGGTTATAGGTTGAAATCCGACTTTTTTCAATTGCTTATATCCAAAAAGAACGAAGTGCTAAATCGGCACAAGCCTTAGCTTCCAATTATGGATGCTGTATTGCTCTGTCAATTGACTCGAAGGCGTTCATTGGCTAGATGTAGTGATATGATATAATTCAGGCTGATCGAGATGCTTAAATCTTTACGCCATTACATTAATCTCAGGGATCCGAAGGTCTTTTGTTATGCGAGTCGTGGCAACCATATTTTCAACCTTAAAGCGTTGTTTAAGTGGATGGCGTCTAGATATGTTGCTGCCGCTATTGCCTGGTATTCGATGGATGAACAGCATATTTTTTTGCTCGTTGATAAACGCGTCACGCGATTTTTTATTTGGAAAATAAATCTTTCACTTGTGTTAGAGACCGCAGCAGATCTGTGAGCAAGGATTTTTTATTTTCAAGGAATGGTTATGCATCTTCATAGAGCGAACTTTGCCAAAATAAACGTTGGAAGAAGAGAGCTAGGCGCTTATCTTAAGAGGATGGCTTGATATCACATTACTGGTATCAATGTCTGCCTTCAGCTGATTAAGTAATTGATAAAGACCAAAATATGTCCGATTGAAGTACACAAAGTGTTTTGATCCTAATGCAGATAACCTTCTCATTTCGGGGTTTCTGCTTAAGGCCTCGCCCTTTTCATAAATCTCTTTGAAGTAATCGTCATCTGCAAAGTCAAACCGATCAGATAGTAGTGGTCTGCCACCCAGCTCAAACATTTCAGGGAAGATGGATAGGATAAGTTCTCTTTCCTTGATACTTGCATTTGGATCGTAAAGTCCAAGTTCCACAAGCGCCTTCTCAAACTCTATCGAGTCCATCTCCTTCCCATTTTTCAGAAGTTTAATGTAGCTCTGGTAAAAATCATCTGGAAGCTCCTTAATGCATCCAAAATCAATTACGGCCAACTTTTCTTCGGGAGTTATGATGAAATTTCCAGGATGTGGATCAGCGTGCATCACTCGTAAGTTGTGAATTTGATGCTGGTAGAAATCCCATAGGGCTTGGCCTATTTTATTGCGTTTTTTCTGGCTAGGTTTGGACTTGAGCCAGTCGGTCAAACCCATGCCATCAACCCAACTCATGGTTATCACACGTTTGCCAGAGAGATTGGGCATAAAGTTGGGAAAAACCACATTTTTCAAATGATCGCAATCATCAATGATGCGAAAAGCGTTTCGCATCTCTTGTTTATAGTTGGTTTCCTCCATCAATTTAGATTCGACCTCGTCCAAGTATGGTTGTATTTCCTTCTTTTTCAAACCAAACATCTTAATGGCGAATGGCGCCACCATACTTATGTCACTTTTCAAGCTGTCGGCTACTCCAGGATACTGCAACTTTATGGCGTATTTCTTTCCTTCTAGTGTTCCTTGGTGCACTTGGCCAATCGAGGCAGCATTAACCGCATCTCTGGCAAAGTCATCAAAAATTTCTTCAGGATATTGCCTAACTTCTTTCTTGAAAGTTTTACGAATCAGAGGGTAAGAAAGCGGGGTGACTCGGTTTTGAGCCATGGCAAACTGCTCAGTATACGCTTTCGGTAGAATCTGGTCTCCTAAACTCAGTATTTGCGCCATCTTGAGTGGGCCGCCTTTTAATTCGCTAAAAGCTTCAAATACATCGCGGGCATTGGCAATGTCCAAGCTATCTTGTGATTCAGACTTGTCTACCAATCGCTTGGCATAATGCTTTAAATAGTTGGCTCCAACTTTCGCGCCTGCGTTGGCAAGTTTACTGGCGCGGCCCAGTTTTGATACTGCTATTTTGTTTTGATTCTCTTTCATCCTAGTCCCAGGTAAAAACCTCGTTTTTCCTAGTCGCCATAAATTTTCCAAGGTCAAAAATGCTTTGCAACGTGCTTGTGTCAGTCAATCGAAAGAGTAAATCGCTAGTTTTCTCTATGAAGGCATCTGTATCCTGCTTGTCTTCGCTTTTGTCTTTTAAGTGAAAAATCATGACCCCGAGCGCGTGATTAATCAGCGCAGCTTTTTTGGGATTGATATTGATTTTATCAAAAACTTCAGTCATAATACCCTCTGAGCGTATCGCTTCGAAATTTTGCTTGTTAAGCACGTACATGAATTTGGTAGTGAAGGTGCTTGAGCTTTTTTTATGATCGATGAATTCGTGTAAAAAGACCTTATCTTTTGACATGGATTCAATCAAAAGATACAAGAAGGCGATGTGACGGTCTTTGGGAACCCAATCATCCGCTTGTTTATCATTTACAAGAAGGTCATTTGCATTCTTGAAGTACCATAATAGGAGAGCAACCTCCAACTCTTCCAGGCTTTTAAAATACTTTTTGAATTCAATGAAATCGACTTGGCCATATTCGGCCAACTCCATGATAAATTGGGGCAACTTACCTTTAGAGCTTAAATATGTCTTGTAATAATTTATCAGCTCTATTCGCGGATCTGTCTTTTTCTTCTTTCCCATAATTCATAATGCATTATGAATTAGAAACAGTTTTATTAACTGTTTGTTGCTCGGCACGCTGTTATTTATGTCTGGCTGTTATCCAAGGGCCACGTCTAAGACCATCATGACTAAGAAACCACCGATGAATCCCAAGGTGGATATATCTGTATATTCATCTAGCTGAGTTTCGGGTACAACTTCTTCTATCACAACATAAATCATTGCGCCCGCAGCGAAAGCAAGAGCATAGGGAAGTATTGGCTCAAAGTAAATTACCAGCGCAGCGCCTAAAATACCAGCAATAGGCTCTACTATAGCACTCAGCTGACCATACCAAAATGACCGAAACCTTGACACGCCTTGTCTTCTCAACGGTATAGACACCGCCATACCTTCTGGAAAATTCTGAATTCCTATGCCTATAGCTAAGGCCACGGCTGCTCCGATGCTTGCGCCTTCAAAACCTGCTGCCACCCCTCCAAACAAAACGCCTACAGCTAAGCCCTCGGGTATATTGTGAATGGTAATTGCTAATACCAGAAGGGTAGTTCGATGCCAATTGGTTTCCGGTCCTTCAGCATCTTCACGCTTAAAATTGATGTGCAAATGCGGCATTAACTTATCCAATGCGAAAAGAAATAAAGCCCCACTGCCAAAACCAACGGCTGCTGGCAGCCAACCCGGGGTGCCATTAGACTCAGCCATTTCAATTGCTGGCGCAAGCAATGACCAATAACTGGCAGCAATCATCACACCACCTGTAAATCCGAGCATACCATCGAGTACGGCACGATTCATCGTTCGAAATAGAAAAACGAAGGAGGATCCAAAGGCTGTGAGCAACCAAGTAAAACTGGTGGCTAAAAAGGCAGCCCAAATGGGGTCTATTGATCCTAAATAATCGAGAATGTGGTTCATTATGTAGTTTTAACGTAAAGGTTTTTACAGACTTGATGACTCAAGGTGATGGATTTTCCTTGCATCTCTACAATACGAGATTTGTCATAATCAAATATTGACTTTACGGCAAGTTCATTGCCAAGTTGAATATTTTGATTGTCAAGAAATTGCAGGAATGAACTTGAGCTATCTTTTACTCCGGTGACCAAGGCCTTATCTCCTGCAGAGAGTTCTGCCAAGGGAAGTTGGTCCCTTCGGTGTATCACTCCATCACGATCAGGAATCGGATCACCATGTGGATCGAACTTAGGATTGTCAAGGAAGTCATCCAACCTGTTGACTAGTTCACTTGATTTAATATGTTCTAATTCCTCTGCGATATCATGAACTTCATCCCAGCTAAACGTCAGTTTTTCAACTAAAAATACTTCCCACAGCCTGTGTCTTCTAATAATGCTTACAGCTAGTTCTTCACCCTTTTTTGTGAGTTGCACTGCGTGATACTTTTTGTAATTAATCAGCTTGAGGCCGTCTAATTTTTTTAGCATATCGCTGACGGTAGCCGCTTTTATGTTCAACTGCTCACCAATCGCATTGGTTGTGGCACCATCCTTCACTTTGTTATTAAGTTGATAGATTGCCTTTAGATAGTTTTCTACCGCATTTGAAGCCATTCTTTAAAAACAAAACTAAGCCTTTTGAGTTAGACTGATTAATTTTTTAGTTAAGCCTAAAAATTAAATTAGATTTGTCTTCTAAATGAGCCGAGTCAACATCATTATCTGGGCTTTAGTTATTTTAAGCCAAACTTCCTTCGCGCAGACTTCAAAAGTGACAGGGAAAATTACTAGTCAAGGAGAGCCAGTACATTTTGGTAATGTAGTTCTCGCAGGTACCCAGTTTGGCGCATCGGCAAATGTTAATGGAGCTTTTACCCTCACGAATGTACCCGCAGGAAATTACGAGCTTCAAATAAGCGCTGTAGGTTACATACCAGTACGAGACTCGGTTTCGATCAGCGAGGGAGAAGATGTAATAATCGATTTCGAGCTAAAAGAAGATGTGTTGAGCTTGTCTCAAGTGGTAGTTACGGGCTCTCGAAATCAAATTGAACAATACAATTCTCCAGTTATTGTAAGCACCATAGGTACTAGAACTTTTGAAGCAACCCAGTCTCTAAATATTACCGAAGGGTTGAGTTTCTCGCCTGGTCTTAGGGTTGAGAATAACTGCCAAAACTGTGGTTTTACGCAGCTTCGAATGAATGGATTAGACGGCCCATATTCTCAAATATTGATCAACAGCCGCCCAGTTTTTTCTGCTCTTGCTGGAGTTTATGGATTGGAAATGTTGCCATCAAATATGGTAGACAGAGTAGAAATAGTGCGCGGCAGTGGTTCTGTTCTTTATGGAGGTAATGCTATCGCTGGTACCGTAAACATAATCACCAAAGATCCCTTTGAAAATAGCTTTGAAGTTGGTATTAATCAGTCTTTTATTGATGGAGTAGACCCAGACCGCACCGTTAACTTTAATGGTTCACTCGTTTCGGATAATTTGGATAAAGGCATTACATTTTTTGGCTTCAACCGATTTAGAAATCCATGGGATGCCAATGGTGATGGGTATTCTGAAATCGTAGCACTCCAAAACAACACCTTTGGTTTTGATGCATTCTACAACAATGATCAGACTCGACTGGAGTTAGGCTCATATTACACGAATGAATACAGACGAGGTGGCAATAAATTTCACTTATTCCCTCATCAAACTGACATCACCGAACAGCTTGAGCATAACATCTTGAGCACTAATATTGGTTTAGAACGCAGAAGTGTCAATAACAAACATAAAATTGGACTGTATGGCTCGTTGCAGCATGTTGCACGAGAAAGCTATTATGGTGGTGGCGGTAGGGTAATCAGCGAGGGAGACTCCTTGACTAGTGATGACATTACAGCCATCAATGCATATGGGAGTTCTCAGGATATAGCCACCGTCAGCGGTATGCAATGCACTTTTATGATGAATTCAAAGGTTACGTTGACTATCGGTTCTGAGTACACATACAACAAAGTCGTAGATGAGATGCCAGGCTATGGTCGATTGATTGATCAAAGTGTTGGAACCTGGGGCACATTCGCAGAATTGGAAATTACGCCAATTAAGAAGCTGACATTGCTCGCTGGTGGACGTTTTGACCAATTAAATATTTCAGGACAGTATGATTTGGAGGGGCAGAGCTTTACGAATGATCAAATCATCAATGTATTAGTACCAAGAACTTCAGTTATGTACAAGCTCAAAGAAAATTTAAAACTGAGAGCGTCATTTGCACAAGGTTATCGCGGACCACAAGCATTTAACGAAGATCTACATATTGAAACCGTTGGAGGTGCAGCTCGGTTTATCCAGATTAACCCTGATTTGAAGGTTGAGCGCTCCAACAGTGCATTGCTCTCAATCAACTATGATAAGTACGTTGGTGAAATCCAAATGAATTTTGTGGTTGAAGGGTTTTATACCGAACTGATCAATCCTTTCATTTTTGCAGATCAGCAAGAGTTGCCAAGTGGTATAGCCGTTATCAGTAAACGAAATGGAGATGGAGCGGTAGTCAATGGGTTAAATTTTGAGGCCAATGTAGCTTTCAGAAGCATACTGATCTTGCAATCTGGTGCCACTTTCCAGTCTGCCAACTACATGGTTGAAGAAGAAATCTGGTCTTCTGATCTTGCTGATGTCACACCAGCTACAACTACAGATAAGCTATTACGCACGCCAGACGCCTATGGTTATTACTCGCTCTTATACAACCCGATAGGGTATTTGTCGATTGCGTACTCTGGAGTTTTGACTGGCCCGATGGATGTACCACATGTAATTGACGTCAGTAATGAACAAACAGTAATTAAGCGAACCTCTGCATTCTTCGAGAACAACATTAAGCTATCATATACCATTAAGACCAGCAAAAAGTCTGCGCTAGAACTGTTTTGTGGGATTCAAAATATATATAATAGCTATCAAGACGACTTTGATGTCAGTGCTGATCGTGATGCTGGCTATGTGTACGGCCCGCTCCGCCCCAGAACATTTTTCATGGGGCTAAAGTTTGGAATGTACTAGTGTTTGTTTTCCATGCAGTCGAAGCATTCGCTTTATTCATCGATAAATTGGGGCGTTGCGACCAAATCGACTTTCGGAAATCAGTTTCAATCGTCTGAATACTAATTTTATACCCAATTAAAACTTTGCGTATGACCCGACAAATACTTACGTTTTTACTTGCTATCTCGTCAATTGCCCTCTTAGCACAGCCGGTGGTTACAAACAACCCAAAGAATGTTACAAATTGCATTAATACCTGTAATGATCTTACGGTTAAAGCAGTAGGCGATGGGCTTCAATATCAATGGCAAATGGATCTTGGTAATGGTTTCATGAACGTTTCAGGTGCTGTAAACGACACATTAAACGTTTGTGACACCGGAGCATCAGCACCAT
>MDTG01032300.1_pt1 | contig 11954 bp, 9 predicted proteins | sample 811421 | NCBI WGS metagenome assembly MDTG01 (sample SAMN05326645, study PRJNA326480) | marine metagenome | isolation source: seawater | place: Pacific Ocean: South East | collected 2011 | reverse complement strand
GGCGTCATCACGCAGCGTGGCCGCAACTTTGCGATCGATTTCCAGAATAGCACTGGCAGGGTCAGCCAGCTGCTCGGCGACCGAGCCATGAATAGCACCCATCTGGTTAATGAGTTCGCGCATGTTCTGCGCACCAGAGCCGCTGGCTGCCTGATAGGTCATGGCACTCATCCACTCGACCATTCCCTGCTCAAACAGACCACCCAGCCCCATCAGCATCAAGCTAACAGTGCAGTTGCCACCCACGTAGGTTTTCACGCCATCACGCAGCGCCTGATCAATGTTGCGGCGATTAACCGGGTCCAACACGATCAGGGCCTCGTCTTCCATGCGCAGAGTGGAGGCGGCATCAATCCAATAGCCATTCCAGCCGTCAGCACGAAGCTTGGCATAGACTTCGCTGGTGTAATCCCCACCCTGACAGGTGATGATCACGTCCATGGGCTTGAGCGCTTCAAGGTCAAAGGCGTCTTTCAGCGCTGGGGTGTCCTTGCCAATATCCGGACCTTTGCCACCTACGTTCGAGGTGGTAAAAAACACCGGATCGATATCAGCAAAATCATTTTCGTCACGCATACGCTGCATCAGCACGGAACCAACCATGCCACGCCAACCAACTAGACCAACTCGCTTCATAACAACACCCCCGTGGGGTAACAAATTCAAAGAAGAAAGACGCCCGAGCAAAGTCGGGCGTTTTCGAATAATCGAACAGATTACAGGTTTTTGAGGGCCTCGGCCACGGCATCACCCATTTCAACGGTGCCTACCTTGCGGCATCCCTCAGAATATATGTCGCCGGTACGCAGGCCCTGATCCAGCACCAGGCTAACCGCTTGTTCAATGGCATCGGCCGCCTTTGTCTGCGCAAAGCTGTAACGCAGCATCATGGAAACAGACAGAATCGTCGCCAGTGGATTGGCGATACCCTGCCCGGCAATATCAGGCGCACTGCCGTGACATGGCTCGTACATACCCTTACCGTTCACATCCAGCGATGCCGAAGGCAGCATGCCGATGGAGCCAGTCAGCATCGACGCCTGATCAGACAGAATGTCACCGAACATGTTGTCAGTCACAATCACATCAAACTGCTTGGGCGCGCGCACCAGTTGCATGGCGCAGTTATCGACATACATGTGCGACAGCTCGACGTCCGGGTAGTCCTTGGCAACTTCTTCAACCACTTCACGCCACAACTGACTCGACGCCAGAACGTTAGCCTTATCAACTGAACACAGCTTCTTGTTGCGCACCATCGCCATATCGAAACCGACCTTGGCAATGCGGCGAATTTCGCTTTCGCTGTAGGGCAAAGTGTCGTAAGCCTGACGCTCACCATTCTCGAGCACGCGCTTCTCTCGCGGCTGGCCAAAGTAGATACCCCCGGTCAGCTCACGCACGATCAGAATATCCAGCCCCGAGACCACCTCAGGCTTGAGCGTGGATGAATCAGCCAGTTGCGGATAAAGAATCGCTGGCCGCAGATTACCGAACAACCCCAACTCGGAGCGGATCTTCAACAGGCCGCGCTCAGGACGCAGGGCGGGATCAATCGTATCCCAGTTGGGGCCACCGACGGCGCCCAACAAGACTGCATCGGCCTTGCGTGCCCGTTCCAGCGTCTCATCGGCAAGGGGCACACCGTACTTATCATACGAAGCACCACCCAGCTCGCCAGACGACAGCTCAAAGCCCAAATCAAACTTTTGATTGGCCAGGTTCAACACCTTGACCGCCTCAGCCATGATTTCAGGACCAATACCGTCACCCTGAAGAATCAGAATCTGTTTAGTCATTCACTTCTCTCCATAAAGCGCCATTCAGGCACTAACAATACGGTTCAGCGACCGGCCCAGAGCACGATCACATCCGTGCTGAACGAGCCATCCGCGGTAATTTCAAAATAGCGCCGGACTTCTTCACCCATCGCCTGCTGCAGCGTTTTTATCGCCGTTTGCATCACCAACGGGGTACGCATGCGCTCTACCCAGGAAGTGAATTCGAGACGCAGGCGCTGTCGGCGCTGACGCTCAACCTGCAAACCCGCCTGGCTCATTTCCAGCAACCACTGCGCCGCCGAGTAATCACGTACATGGCTGGTATCACGCAGCACTTCAGCAGCCTGCAAGTAGGTATCGAGTTGCGGCAAACCGGGCGACATGACATCAACAAAAATCACCTGACCACCGGGCTTGAGCACCCGATGCACCTCGCGCAGAGCGCGTCCCAAATCCTGCCAGTGATGTGCCGAGTAACGACTAAAGACGAAATCGAAACTGGCATCCGCAAACGGCAAATATTCAGCAACGCCCTGCTGCAGCTTGATGTTATCCAGACCACGCTCAACCGCCGCCGCTTTAACCGTATCCAGCATCGCCTGGGATAGATCGTAAGCAACCACTTCGGCAAGCTGGCTGGCCACAAAAAAACTGACATGCCCGGCGCCACAACCCAAATCCAGCGCCCTGGCATGCGAGCACCCGGCGACCGCCTCATCCAGTGCAACAAACTCCTCGCCAGTGCTGTGCACCGTACTGGTGAGGTAAGCACTCGCCTGATCGCCAAACTGCCGCTCGACTACGCTGTTGTGCTCGCTTGTCATAAGGTGGCTCCTCGCCGGTTCAAGGCGTATCGGTTACGGCTGAATTGCACCGAACAGCCAAGGCTGACTCTGCTTGTGCTTCTGCTCAAACGCCGCAATGGCATCGGCGTCCTGCAACGTCAGGCCAATGTCGTCCAGACCATTAAGCAGGCAGTGCTTACGGAACGCGTCCACTTCAAAACTGTAGGTCCTGCCATCAGGGCAGATAACGGTCTGCGCCTCAAGATCAACCGTCAGCTCATAACCCTCTTGCGCTTCCGCCTGATCAAACAGATAGTCGATATCTTCTTCAGGCAAAACAATGGGTAACAAGCCATTCTTAAAGCTGTTGTTATAAAAAATATCGGCATAACTGGGCGCCAGAATGGTGCGAAAGCCGTATTCTTCCAAGGCCCATGGCGCATGCTCACGGCTCGAACCGCAGCCAAAGTTCTTACGCGCCAGCAGCACGCTAGCACCCTGATAGCGTGGCTGGTTAAGCACAAAATCGGTATTCAACGGACGGTTAGCACAGTCCTCACCCGGCTTGCCCTCATCCATATAGCGCCACTCATCAAACAGATTCTGGCCAAAGCCAGTGCGCTTGATCGACTTGAGAAACTGCTTGGGAATGATCTGATCGGTGTCTACGTTGGCACGATCCAGCGGCGCTACCAGGCCAGTGTGTTGAGTAAATGGCTTCATGCGCTCACCTCCTGATTCATCATTTCACGTACATCGACAAAGTGACCAGCGATCGCGGCGGCGGCGGCCATGGCAGGGCTGACCAAATGGGTACGCCCACCGTTGCCCTGACGCCCCTCAAAATTGCGGTTTGAGGTCGAAGCGCAATGCTCACCCGACTCCAGTTTGTCTGGGTTCATAGCCAGGCACATGGAGCAGCCCGGATCACGCCACTCAAAACCGGCAGCCTTGAAGATCACATCCAGGCCTTCCTGTTCTGCCTGCTCCTTGACCAGACCAGAGCCGGGGACAACCATCGCCTGCTTGATGCTGGGCGCAACACTGCGACCCTTGGCAACGGCGGCAGCGGCGCGCAGGTCTTCAATGCGCGAGTTGGTGCAAGAGCCGATAAATACACGATCAAGCTGAATAGAAGTAATTGGCTGATTGGCCTCCAGGCCCATGTACTGCAGCGCGCGCTGATAGCCGCTGCGCTTGACCGAATCAGCTTCCTGAGCCGGATCCGGCACCAGTGCATCAACGGCGACGACCATTTCCGGGGAAGTACCCCAAGAGACCTGCGGCTTGATCTCCGCCGCGTTCAGGTCTACCACAGTGTCAAAATGCGCATCCGCATCGGAGACCAGATCTTGCCAGGACTCGACGGCCACTGCCCAGTCAGCACCCTTGGGCGCATAAGGACGACCCTTCACGTATTCGACGGTCTTCTCGTCGCACGCCACCAGGCCCACGCGCGCGCCCGCTTCAATCGCCATATTGCAGATAGTCATACGGCCTTCAACCGACAGGTCGCGAATGGCTGAACCGGCAAACTCAATGGCATGCCCGTTACCACCGGCAGTACCGATTTTGCCAATAACCGCCAGCACCACGTCTTTCGCCGTGACGCCAAAGCCCAGTTTGCCCTCAACGTTGACCAGCATGTTCTTCATTTTTTTGGCAACCAGGCACTGGGTAGCCAACACATGCTCGACTTCAGAGGTACCGATACCATGGGCCAAGGCAGCAAAAGCGCCGTGCGTCGCGGTATGCGAATCACCACAAACAATGGTCATACCTGGCAGTGTTGCGCCCTGCTCCGGCCCGACTACGTGAACAATACCCTGGCGGCGATCGGTCATCTGAAACTCGACAATACCGAACTCGTTACAGTTATCGTCGAGGGTGACGACCTGCAGCTTGGACACCGCATCATCAATGCCTGAGACACCCGCAGCCCGATTGGTGGTGGGCACGTTGTGATCCGGCGTCGCCAGGTTGGCGTCAATCCGCCATGGCTTGCGGCCAGCCAGGCGCAGGCCTTCAAACGCTTGTGGCGAAGTTACTTCGTGCAGCAACTGGCGATCTATATAGATCAATGCCGAACCATCATCGCGCTGCTTAACCAGATGGTTGTCCCACAGCTTGTCGTAAAGCGTTTTCGCAGACATGCGGTACTCCTCAAATCAGACTATGACCGCTATCGACCATCACCGGAGATGCCCGGGGCGCAGCGATTCTTTGAACGGGCCAAGGATAAAATTTAGCCAAAGATAAAACAAAGGAATATTATTTATTAAATAGATAACCAAAAGGAATTCGAGATGGATACCGCCAACCTTTCTGCCTTTCTCGCGGTAGCAACAACGGGTTCATTCTCGCGCGCAGCGGAACAACTCCATCTAACCCAACCGGCCGTCAGCAAGCGCATCGCCATGCTGGAGCAACAGCTGAACGCGCGTCTGTTTGATCGCATCGGCCGCAAAGTCGCCTTGACGGAAGCTGGGCGCGCACTCAAACCCAGAGCGCATGAGGTTTTGGGGTTGCTGAATGATACGCGCCGAGCGCTAAGCAATCTATCCGACAATGTACAAGGGCGTCTCAGCATGGCGACCAGTCATCACATTGGCCTGCACCGCTTGCCTCCGATCCTGCGCGAGTTCACCCGCGCCTACCCCAAGGTCGCACTGGACATTCAGTTCCTCGACTCGGAGATCGCATACGAAAAGGTGTTGCACGGTGAGATTGAGCTAGCCGTCATCACCCTCGCCCCCGAGGTTGAAGCGCCCGTGGTATCGGAGCTTATCTGGCATGACCCACTGGATCTGGTCATTGCGCCCGAACACCCGCTGACGCAGTCAAGCCAACTGGAGCTGGCCCAGTTGGCGGAATATCCCGCCGTGTTCCCCGGCGTTAACACCTTCACGCACAGGATCGTCAGCACCTTGTTTGAGCAGCACAGGATCACCCCTAATATCAGCATGAGCACCAACTACATGGAAACCATCAAGATGATGGTTTCCATTGGCCTGGCCTGGAGTGTGCTGCCGCGCAGCATGCTCGACGAGCAGGTCAAGGCGCTGGCAATTCCCGGCATACAGATGCAGCGTGACCTTGGCTGCATTTGGCACAGCGGTCGCACCCGCTCCAATGCGGCGCTGGCACTCATTAAGCTTTTACAGCAGGCGGGAGATATAAAAGGTGAAAAAGCGTGAACCCTTGCTTGTTGCACCTAGCCACAGGGGCTATCTTGGAGAGAGACTAAGTTGCATTACGAACCTAGTCAGGCGAATCATCGCCATGCTGCGGCTTAAAAACGAAGGCAAAGAATGTCCTTGTGCCCGGCAACAAGAGGCCGAGAGTGCCGCATGCAAAAGCTTAAAAGCCCAGCCGTGCGAGGCTTCTTGATCTAAAGGATTAGTTAAGCCCGCGGAGAATCTATGTCACCTACCACCGGTGCATTTCCAGCCGACCTACTGGCTAATACAGGTAGTGCATTCGCTACTCTCTTTGCGACCATGCCGGCCGCCGGAATGCTGGTGGATGCCAGCAGTCAACGGGTAATCCAGGTCAACGACGCCTTTACGCAACTATTCGGCTGGCAGGCGCAGCGCATCGTCGGCCAACCAGCCAATAACTTTCCACTATGGTGCGGTAGCGATCGCTGGGACAACTTGCTGCGCAAGCTGGATCAGAACAAAACACTGAGGGGCGTGCGCCATGAAGTGTGCAGCCGCAACGGTAGCCTTCAACACTGCATACTGAACATAGAACCGATCAGCCCGGGATCGAGCTGCCTGTTGATAACCTTGCAGCAAGAGCGTCCGTCGGCGCCAGCTACCACCGGTATAGATGAACGACACCTAAAGATTTTCAACGCCACAGGCGAAGCACTGCTGCTGATCGACTCCGATGGCTACATTTTGGAGGTCAACAGCAAGTTCGAACGGCTCACGGGCCTGAGCAACAGTGATTGCGTCAATAAAAAGCTCAGCGCGATGCAGATACTCGATACCGAGACTGCTGCTCGCCTACTTTCTCAGCTGAAGCGTCGCGGACGCCTGGACAGTGAAGAAATCCGGGTTCAAATAAAACCAGGCAGTGAACCCTATGACGTACTAGTGCATGCAAAAACAGTGCAGCTAGCCGGTCGTACCTGCCTGGTTGTTACCGCACGGGACATTACCGCGCAAAAATTAAACGAGAAAGCCCTAAACGAAAGTCAGGAGCGCCTGAATCGAGCATTGGATGCCAGTGAAATGGGCGTATGGGACTGGCAAATAAGCAGTGGTGAGCTGCACTGCTCACCGCGTAGCGCCGAATTGAATGGACTTGCCGCAGACCATATTGAAGGCAATATTCGTAGTTTTACCCAGCATGTATTACCGATAGACCAACGCAGCTTAAGGCGCGCCTACCTATCTATCTGCCGCAGCCAGAACCGCTACCACAAGTTGACTTACCGCGTACTGAACAGCGATAGCAAAGAGCGCTGGATCGAAGCAACGGCCACACTGCATAGGAACGACGCTGGCAAACCGGTAAGACTGGTCGGCACATTGCTCGACATCACTGTGCGCCGAAAAAGTGAAAAAGCGCTGGTCGACAGCGAAGCCAAATTCGCAGCGCTATTTCAAGGCGCCCCGGACCCCTATTGCCTGGTGCACAGCCAGAGTCGCCGAATTATCGAGGTCAACCTCAGTTTTACCAGCACCTTTGGACATACGCCACAAAGTATCGTTGGTCACACGCCAGATGAGGCCGGCGTATGGAGCAAAGCGGAGATGCATGCCCCGCTAGACGACGCCATCCGCGGCAAGCGCGTGCTCAATGGGCTGATCGAAACCTTTGCCACTTATCAGGGCAAGCTATTGATCTGCGAAGTGTCCACCTCCAATCTCAGTATCAATCGCCAGCCCTGCGTGCTGTTCAGCTTTCGTGATATCACGGCGCGCAAGCAGGCCGAAGCCGCGTTGCGCGCCTCAGAAGATAAATTCGCGCGTGCTTTCAAGGGCAGCCCGGATAGCATTAGCATTACTGAAAAAATCAGCGGTAAGCACCTTGAAGTCAACGACGGCTTTACCCGCCTTACCGGCTACAGCGCGGAGGAGGTGATCGGCAAAACCGCACAAGAGTTAAATATCTGGGCGCAAGCATCGGACCGGCAGACACTGATCGACGAACTGGACCGGCATGGCCGCGTGCACCATCACGAAATGACGGTCAATACCCGCATGGGTACACAGATGCAGGTTGCCGTATCCGTGCAGCCACTAAATATCGATGGCATCGACTGTATCCTGCTTACCTCCAGGGATGTCACTGAGCAGAAACTGATCGAGGCCAAGGTAAAGCACCTTGCTTACCATGACGCGCTCACCAATTTACCCAACCGCCTCCTGCTGAGCGATCGCCTCAGTCAACTGAACGCACTCAATAACCGCTATAATATGCATGGCGCCTTGTTGTTCTTTGACCTTGATCACTTCAAGCATATCAATGATTCGCTGGGACACTCCTGCGGTGACGCCGTGCTTCAGGAAGTCACATCACGACTGCTCACCCTGGTACGCGCAGAGGATACCGTTGCTCGCTTGGGTGGCGACGAGTTTGTTGTGCTGCTCAGTGGGCTAGAGGCCAGCGGGCGGCAACTGGAACAGGAGGTTGAATGCACGGCTAGAAAGCTGCTCAATGCCATCTCCGACCCCATGCAGATTGACGGGCACACGCTACAGCTAAGCGCCAGTATTGGGGTGGCCTTGATGCCCGAGCATGGAAGCACGCCCGACGACCTGCTGAAACGGGCTGATATCGCGCTGTATAAAGTGAAAGAACTGGGCCGCAACGGCATCGCCTTTTTCGAGCAGACCATGCAGGTCGCTGCCAGCGAACGTCTAGCCATCGAATCCGAGCTACGCGGCGCACTGAAGAAAAAGGAGTTTGTGCTCTATTACCAACCGCAGATCAATCATCTTACCCGCGCAATCGAGGGCGCAGAGGCGCTAATACGCTGGCAGCATCCGCACAAGGGGACGGTAGTCCCGGGCGCCTTCATGCATGTACTGGAAGAGACCGGCCTTATACTGCCAGTTGGCGAATGGGTATTACTGGAAGCCTGTTGCTTTGTCTCACGCCTATTGCAGGAAGGCGCAATAGACGCCAACACCTTCAGTCTCAGCATCAATATTAGCCCCCGCCAGTTCCGTCAAAGTAGCTTTGTCAGCGACGTACTGCAGGCGATAGAGACCTATAGCATCCCCCCCCAATGCCTTAAACTGGAGATCATCGAAGGTATCGTCATTCAAAACGTAGCGGATACTATCGATAAAATGAATTTTCTGCGTGAGCGCGGCGTGCATTTTGCTATTGACGATTTTGGTACCGGCTACTCCTCACTCAGTTATCTGAAAAAACTCCCGGTTGACTTGCTCAAGATTGACCAGTCCTTCGTACGCGAGTGCACGAGCAACCCCAATGACGCCGAAATCATCCGCGCGATCATTGCTATCGCCTCCAGTCTGCGCATGGACTTGATCGCGGAAGGGGTAGAAACGACCGAGCAACTGATTTTTTTGCACGAGTTGGGCTGCGATCATTACCAAGGCTATTTATTTAGCCCACCGGTAGATGAGCACGCCTTTCGACTTTTGCTTAACTCACGGCAGCAAACCTGAAAAACGACCTCGCAATGCCTATCGCGTCACACATGCAAAACCAGCCCCTCGAAATACGCACCTGCGAATTGAACCTGTACAGTCAGTCTTAGTCTATATCTGCGTAGACCACGGCCGCTGCCGTGAATAAAAGAGAGAGCAGGAGTATTCATCATGAACAAGTCTATGTTGACCGGTGTTCTAATTGGAGCGGCAGTTGCCACAGCAGGCGGCGCTATTGCGGGCTATACCGCGTTCGCGGACAAAACGCCCGACCAGGCCAACGTTCTTGATGTTAGTGAGATCAAGGAAACCAAAAGTACCCCACGCGAAGTCTGTAACGATGTTGCCGTCACCCGGCAAAGACCCGTGCAGGATCAGCACCAGGTTCTCGGCTCGGTAGCAGGCGCCGTGATTGGTGGCGTATTGGGTAACCAGGTCGGTGGTGGTAACGGCAAGAAAATTGCCACGGTAGCAGGTGCTGCGGCAGGTGGTTATGCCGGCAATAAAACTCAGGAGCGAATGCAGGCCAACGACACTTACACCACCATGGAGCGTCGCTGCGACACTGTTTACGACAAGCACGATGAAGTGGTCGGCTACCAGGTAAAGTATGAAATTGGAGAGCAGACCGGCTCAGTGCGAATGGATCACGATCCGGGCGATAGCATTCCGCTGAAAGACGGCGAATTGGTACTCAGCCGTAACCAGCAATAGTTTTACCCTGCAGTCAGTGAAAAGGCATCCCTTAACCCGGATGCCTTTTTATTCGGCCGATTACCCAAGCAACCGCACTACTCCTCCAAACTGCTGCGACAAAGCTGTAACCAACGCTCGATACCTGCGCTACGAAATTTCTGCCGGTGCATCGCAAAGTAAAAGCGGCGATGAAAATTTCGCTGCGGTACCGGAAGCGGTACCAGACTGCCACGCCGAAAAGCGTCCACCAGCGTAATCTCTGATAGGCAACCCACCCCCAAACCCGCCTCCACTGCACGCTTGATCGCCTCGGTATGCTGCAGCTCCAGCTTGATCTGCAAGTGAGGCAGTAGCCCCTGCATTGCCCATTCAAAGTGCTGGCGCGTACCTGAGCCCTGCTCACGCACGATCCACTGCGCCTCCAGCAATTCGTCATCACTCAACCAGGGGCGTCCGGCCCATGGGTGATCCGGCGCGCAGAATACGGTCAACTCATCATCGCGCCAATGCAGTAACTCGAGCTCAGGGTGCCGCGTTTCACCCTCAATCAAGCCGATATCCAGCTCGAAATTCGCCACCTTGCGCACTATGGTCTCAGTGTTGGCTACTTCCAACTCGACGCGCGCGCCTTCCTGCTCACCCATGTAGCGCGCCATAATCTCGACAGCAAGATAGTTGCCAATACTCAGCGTAGCGCCCACCTTCAAGTGACCAATGTCCTGGTGTCTTGCCAGAGCGCTTTCCAGCCCCCTGGCTTGCTCCAACAGCGCTTGCGCCTTGGGTCTGATGCTCTGCCCCAGCTCATTAAGCTGCAGTCGCTTACCCACGCGATCGAACAACTGGACGTCAAACTGGCTCTCCAGATCTTTCAACGCGCTGCTCGCAGCAGATTGCGACATCGCAAGACTGGTCGCCGCACGCGTCAGGTTCTCGTGGTGGGCGGTTGCGAGAAAGACCTCAAGCTGACGCAGGGTATATTTCATAATCGGTTTTCCCGAATACAGTAATAACAATAATCCATTTATCCGATAGGTTAACGGGATGTAGACTCCACGCCAATACTTCATTCATGCCGGGAGGCGACATGGCGGGCTTCAATAACGAAACGGTACTCAGCGTTAATCACTGGACAGACAACCTGTTCAGCTTCAAGACGACCCGCGATCCGGGGTTCCGCTTCAAGAACGGCCACTTCATCATGATCGGCCTTGAGGTCGAAGGCCGCCCACTGATGCGCGCCTACAGCATCGCCAGCCCCAACTATGAAGAAACGCTGGAGTTCTTCAGCATCAAGGTGCCGGATGGCCCGCTGACCTCGCGCCTGCAGAACATCCAGCCCGGCGACCAGATCATGATCAGCCGCAAGCCCACCGGCACGCTGGTCCTGGATCACCTGCTGCCCGGCCGCAATCTGTATTTGCTCAGCACCGGCACCGGCCTGGCACCCTTTATCAGCATCATTCAAGACCCGGAAACCTACGAGCAATATGACAAGGTCATCATCACTCACGGCTGCCGTCACGTTCGCGAGCTGGCTTATGAAGACCTGATCACCAACGAGCTGCCAAACCACGAATACTTTGGCGACATGGTGCGCGACAAGCTGATCTATTACCCCACGGTCACCCGTGAGCCGTTTCGTAACGAAGGCCGGCTGACTGATCTGATGACCAGTGGCAAGCTATTTGACGATATCGGCCTGCCCCAGTTTGATCTCGAGCAAGACCGCTTCATGCTCTGCGGCAGCCCCAGCATGCTGAAAGACTGCTGTGAAATCCTCGACGCCAAAGGCTTTATGGAAGCCCGCCATGGCGACCAGGGGCACTACGTTATTGAGCGCGCTTTCGTAGAGAAGTAAGCGTACCTGAGTAACAAATAAAAAAAGCCCCGGCGTGTTGATCACGCCGGGGCTTTTTTGTGTCTATGGCACCGCTAAAAAACAGGTGTGCTGGCTACATTCTGGTACCACGGGGGCCGGCAACTTGGCTACCCATCAGATATCCAAAAGCTGCAACTCACTGAGCTTTGACTGTTTGGTATCAGAGTCGTTCAGC
>MDTG01023222.1_pt1 | contig 11954 bp, 10 predicted proteins | sample 811421 | NCBI WGS metagenome assembly MDTG01 (sample SAMN05326645, study PRJNA326480) | marine metagenome | isolation source: seawater | place: Pacific Ocean: South East | collected 2011 | reverse complement strand
TACTGAAAAAGAAAATTTAGATAGTATAGAGATAGAATTAAAATCATTTGAAGGTAAATTAATTCATGCTCATTCTATATATGAAGGAAGAAGTGAAACGAGCTTATCAACAAATAAAGTCAATTCAATTTGTAACGGGATCGAATTAGGTTCAGTTGCTTTAGATGACCCAACCCTAATTAGTAAGTGTCTTGATAATAACAATATTTCGGATTGGAAGAATATTAATACAGACGAAAGAGCTAAAATTTTAGAAAAAATTGCTGATGACATAGAAGAAAAACCTTATGAACTTATTTATTTCTTGATCAACGAAGCTGGGAAAACAATACAAAATGCTATTGATGAAATTAGAGAAGGGGTCGATTTCTTAAGATATTACTCTAAAGAAATTATTAAACTTATAAATAATGAGAGTCAGCTAGATGGGCCAACAGGAGAAGAAAATAATATTTCATATACTCCAAAGGGCAGATTTCTATGTATAAGCCCATGGAATTTCCCAGTTGCTATTTTGATAGGTCAAATTTCAGCAGGTCTAGCCTGCGGAAACAGGGTTATAGTCAAACCCTCTGAACACACTTCAATACTTGGTTTTCTTGTTGTTAAAAAATTCCATGAGCTAGGAATACCAAAGGATGCATTAGAACTGGTCCTGGGAGATGGTTCTTATGGAGATGTATTAACTAAAACCAACTCTTTACAAGGAGTGGCGTTTACTGGATCGCTTCCAACTGCGAAAAAAATACAATCTAATTTAATTGAAAATCAATCTGAGATCATACCTTTGATAGCTGAAACTGGAGGAATTAATACAATGATTGTTGATTCAAGTGCCCTTCTTGAGCAAGTTACTGATGATGTTATTAGGTCAGCTTTCGATAGTGCTGGTCAAAGATGTTCTGCCTTAAGAATTTTATGCATTCAAGAAGAAATTTATGACGATTTAGTAGAGATGCTTAAAGGCAATATGCTTGCCCAAAAAATAGGCGACACAAATAACTTCGATTCAGATATAGGGCCTATTATTAACAATGAAGCTCTAGATAGATTAAAACAATATATAAATGAATTTCAAGAAAAGGGTATTGATGTTTTTCAATCACATAACGATATAGAAGACCCTTATTTATCTCCTACTATTATTACAATTGATAAGATCTCTGATATTAAAAAAGAACAGTTTGGTCCAATACTTCATATTCTAAAATATTCTTCTAATAAAATTGAGGAATTAATTAATGAAATAAATGCTAGCGGTTATGGCTTAACATTAGGTGTTCATACTAGAATTGAATCACGTGCTGATTACTTTGCAAAAAAATTAAAAGTAGGAAATATATATATAAATAGAGACATGGTAGGCGCTGTTGTAGGCGCTCAACCATTTGGAGGTATTGGCTTATCTGGTAGTGGATTTAAAGCAGGAGGACCAAACTACCTTTTACAATTTTTAAATGAGAAAGTGATCTCTAAAAACTCAGTAGCATTTGGAGGAAATACCGAGCTTCTAAATATTCAAGAAGATATATGATCGGCTTTAAAAAATCTCCGAATAAATTAGTTCTAGGAATATTTATAGTTTCAACTATTTTAATTTTATTAATTTATATTGATTCCGAAATAAATAAACCAGTGCCTATAGAAGAAATTTCGATCATAGAGGAAATTAATAAATCATTACCTATGATAAAAAATACAGTTTTTCATGAGGTTAAAAAAGGAGAAAACCTTTCTGTTATATTTGAAGAAAAAGAAATTTCATTAAACACTGCATACAAAATATTTAATTTTGATAAAGATAATCTTTTATCAAGCATTAAACCAGGCGACAAAATGGAATTTAATTATATTAATGAAGATATTGTTAATATTGAAATTGTTAAAGATAAAACTAATTCTATCTTAATTGATCTATCTAAAGGCGTTTCGATTAAAAAACAAGAAAAGATAATACAAAATATTAAATCATTTAAGAAAGGTGAAATAACTAGTTCTTTCTATCAGGATGCACTAAAGATTGGAATGCCTGAAAGTATTATTATGGATTTCGTCTATATTTTTGGTTGGGATGTAGATTTTATATTTGATGTAAGAAAAGGTGATGAATTTTCAGTTATTTTTGAAACTGATTATTCTGAAGGTGAACAAATTTCTAGTGGTGATATTATCTTTGCTGAATTTGTGAATCAAGGAGAAAGCTTTATAGCACAAAGATTTTTTGATGATCTCCAAGGTAAACAATATTTTGATGAAATTGGAAATAATGTAAGAAAAGCTTTTTTAAGAGCTCCATTAGATTTTGCATATATAAGTTCTCACTTCAATCCAAATCGAATGCACCCTATCTTGCATACGATAAAAGCTCATAATGGTGTTGATTATGCTGCAAGAAGAAATACTCCTGTTCAAGCATCTGGTGATGGAATTATTTCTTTTGTAGGTGAAAAAAGTGGTTACGGAAGAACGGTTGAAATAAAACATGGCGGTAATATCAAAACATTATATGCGCATTTAGAAAGATTTAATCCAAAATCAAAAGTTGGTAATAAGGTTAAACAAGGAGAAATAATTGCATATGTTGGTGATTCAGGAAGGGCTACTGGTACTCATCTCCATTTTGAATTTTGGCAAGGAAGAAAAAGAACAGATCCGGTTAAAGTTAAACTTCCTTCTGCCAAACCAATAAATAAAGATCAATTAGAAGATTTCAAAAAATTAATAAATATAAATCTTAAGAAGCTTAATGAGTATAATTCTAAGGAAAATGGATAACTATTTCATAGGCATAATGACAGGAACAAGTGCAGATGCTCTTGATGCTTGCATAGTATCTTTCAATGATGAATTTAAATTAGTTGAAAAAACAAGCATAGAATTAGGCAAATCTTATAAAAAAGATTATGAAGATTGTTTAATTGCAGGACATAAATATGTCAATGAATCAAACAAACTTCTTAAACTTGAGCAAATATTAGATGATAAAACTATTGAAATTACAAAAGCTCTATTAAAGAAAAAACAAATTAACTTTGAGCAAATTAATGCAATTGGTTTTTCTGGTCAAACCGTTTTTCATACTAATGATAAAAGCTATCAAATAGGCAATCCAACAAAAATTGCTAACTCTTTGGGAATAAAAGTTATATCTGATTTTAGGAATTTTGATATTGCAAAGGGTGGGTTGGGCGCTCCCTTAATACCTATATTTCATAAATATCTATATGCAGAAGAAGGGAAAAAGAAACTAATTTTTAATATCGGAGGTATAGCAAATGGCACATATCTTGATGGTCAAGAAATATCTATAGCTTCTGATGTTGGTCCAGGAAATTGTCTAATTGACTATATTTCTAATGAAAGATTTAATCGACCATTTGATTACAATGGCTCAGAAGCTTCAAAGGGACAGGTTGACGATATTTTATTCAAAAAGTTAATTATTGATTGTAAAAATATGGCATACCCAAGGGCGGATGATAAAAAAGATTATTATTCGTTAATTGAAAAAAATTTTTTAAAAATTGATTCGAATGTACTAATGAGGACTCTAACTGAATTTACTGCAGAAAAAATTAAAGAATTTTATATTCATTGTAATAAACCAGAAGAAATAATTTTTCATGGGGGTGGAACAATGAATGAATTCTTGATGGGTCTAATAGAAAATAAACTTAATACAGAAATTAAAACAACTGATGAAATAATACCATCTGAGTTTGTAGAAGCAGCAGGATTTGCTTATCTAGCATTTCTAAAAAAAGGTGAAATATTTAAGCCTAAATAGTAAATGATTCTCCGCAACCACATGTCGTTTTGGCATTAGGATTTTCTATTATAAATTTTGATCCTGAAAGGTCTTCTACAAAATCTAGGGTTGAACCAAATAGATATGGATATGACATTGAATCAAGTAAAATTGAAAAATTATCATATTCAATTACATCATCATCAAATGCCACTTCAGGATCAAACTTAAAACCATATTGAAATCCTGAACAACCCCCACCTGTAACAAATATTCTAAATTTTGAACCTAATTCACTATTAGAGTTCATAACATTTTTTATCCTTGATGATGCGCTTTCAGTTAAAGCTATTGATTTTAATGAATTATTAATAGTCATATTATGAAACTCTCTTTACCTTAATTCTGACATTCGATGGCTCGCTTATCATCCAAAATCCGCCCATTCTTGCTTCTTCTATCATAATTTTTGTTTTAACTTTAAAACTTCCTAATTGTGATTTTACAACCGATTGAGTTTCCCATAATTGATCATTGGATAACTTAAAACGAGCTTTACCTCCAAATGTTTCTGTAACCTCTTCAATTGATGAAGATAAAGATTTCTTATTTTGAGATGATTGAGGTCTGTCTTTTTGTCTATTCAATAAACCGAAACTTGATTCTCTAACTATATTTCTTTTGCCAGCTATTGCTTCTTGGTCATTGCTTTCATAATTTTGTAGCTCTTCTGATGCTTTTGCTGAGCCTGTAATAAGATAATCATAACAAGCTAATCTTTTTGAATCTGATTCAATTGAAGCGCAATCTTCGATATTAACTTCAGCATTAAGATGAACAAGACTTAGTGCTATTGTAATAGTTAAATATTTTTTCATATCAAAACATTATAATTTTAAATATCAGTATAAAATATAATTATGCTTAAAAAAAATTTTTTCAAGTTATTCTATTTAAATTATAAATATAAAAATTAATGAGCAAGTCCTTAATTATTTTCTCTTCTGTCGATGGGCATACTAAGTCTATCTGTAAAAAAATAAGTGAACATATTCAAAGTGAAGAATGTGATATTTATTCAATCTCAGATATTCCATCAAATCTTAATGAATATAAGACCATAATAATTGGAGCAAGTATTAGGTATGGCAATTATAGAAAGGAGTTATACAAATTTATAAATAAAAATAAGAGCTTATTAGATACTAAAAATAATGCATTTTTTTCTGTTAATGCGGTGGCAAGAAAATCAGGAAAAGATTCTCCTGAAACAAATCCATATTTAGTTAAATTTCTTAAAAATATTCAATGGGCGCCGAACAACATAGGCGTTTTTGCTGGTAAGATAGATTATCCAAAATATAATTTCTTTGATAAATACGCAATCAAATTTATTATGTGGATTACCAAAGGTCCAACTGATACATCAAAAACTTATGAGTTTACAGATTGGAAAAAAGTTCAAGCTTTTGCAGAAAGTTTAAAATCATGAATAAAATTAATAAATCTATTAAATTATTTAAAGAGGCGCAATCTCACATGCCTGGAGGTGTAAATTCTCCAGTGCGTGCTTTTAAAAATATTAATGGTAAGCCTATATTTTTTAAGAAAGCAAAAGGTGCAAACCTTTTTGATGAAGATAATAATAAGTATATAGATTACATAGGATCATGGGGTCCTATGATAATGGGGCATTCAAATCCTAAAATTATAAAAGCTATATCTCGACAACTTAAATTAGGAACAAGTTATGGTGCACCAACGAGCATTGAATCAAGCATCGCTGCACTAATAAAAAAATGCATGCCTTCAATTGAAAAAATAAGAATGGTTAACTCTGGAACAGAAGCAACTATGAGTGCTATTAGGTTGGCTAGAGGCTTTACTAATAAAAATAAAATTATTAAATTTGATGGTTGTTATCATGGTCATACTGACTCTTTATTAATAAAAGCAGGTTCGGGAGTATCAACATTTGGACTGCCTGACTCTCCTGGAATACCCCCTCAATTAGCAAAAGAAACCCTAAGTTGTGAATTCAATAATTCAGAAGCGTTTTTAAAAATATTTGAAAAAGTGAAAAATGATTTAGCTGCAGTAATTATCGAGCCTATTGCAGGCAATATGGGTTTTGTTCCTGGTGAATTATCTTTTCTCAAAATGCTTAAAGAAAAAACCTCTAAAAACAAATCACTATTAATTTTTGATGAAGTGATGACTGGTTTTAGAGTATCACTGGGCGGAGCTCAAGAAATTTATAAAGTAAAGCCTGATATAACTACATTAGGAAAAATTATTGGTGGTGGGCTTCCAGTTGGAGCATTTGGGGGAAGAAAAGATATTATGGATTACTTAGCTCCTAATGGGCCAGTCTATCAAGCTGGAACTTTATCTGGTAATCCGCTTGCTATGGCAGCAGGCTCATCTTTAATTAAACTTTTAATCAAAGATAATCCATATGAAGAACTTGAAGATAAGGCTAAGACAATGTTGAATAAAATGAAAGTTCTTTTCTTGGAAAATAATATTGATTTATCTACAAATCAAATTGGAGGTATGTTTGGATTCTTTTTTTCAAAAACATTGCCTAATAATCTTAATGATGTGATTAATACTAATGATAAACAATTTATAAAATTTATTAATGAATGTATTAAAAATGGTATATATTTTGCTCCATCTAAATTTGAAGCAGGTTTTATCTCTACAAAACATACGAATGCTGAAATTAATAATACAATTAGGGTTATTAAAAAAATATTAAAAAAAGGAATATAAAATGAAATATGACATTAGCGCTCTTGGTAATGCCTTGGTTGATACACAGTATATGGTGGAAAATGATTTTTTATCTGGAATTGGACTTGAACCTGATTCGATGACACTTGCTTCTGCAGAAGAACACATACCTATCATAAATAAGTTAAATGAAATGGGCGCGGAATCAGTTTCAGATTGTGGTGGTTCTGCAACAAATTCATTAGTAGCTGCTGCAAATTATGGTTCAAAATGTCATCATGTTTGCAGAGTTGCTAATGACGATGATGGTAAAAAATATCTAGATAGTTTACAAATAGCCGGTGTAGAGCATATAGGCTTTAGCAAAGAAACTTCAAAGCTTCCAACTGGAAAATGCCTAATATTTGTTACTCCAGATGCAAAAAGAACAATGAGCAGCATGTTAGGAATAAGTGCCTATTTAGGTCCTGCAGATATTGATTATGAAGTAATAGGAAATTCTAGACTCTTTTATATCGAGGGTTATATGGTCACAAGTGACGACAACTTTGATGCCGTCTTATCTGTTTTGGATAATCTAAAAAATCAAAATACCCTAAAGGCACTATCTTTGTCGGATGCTGGAATTGTGCATGGTTTTAAAGATAAATTTAAACAAATTGAATCTTATGGCATTGATATGATTTTTTGCAATGATGATGAGGCTATGGCTTTTGCAGGAGTTGAAAACTTAGAAGATGCAATAAATTTTTATAAACAAAAATCTTTTATGATTGCTATAACAACTGGCTCTAAAGGGAGTATTGTAATAAATGATGGAGAAATGATATCTTCACCAGCAATTAAAATTAATCCTGTAGATACGAATGGTGCTGGCGATATGTATGCAGGATCATTTATGTATGCATTCTTAGAAGGTCATGATTTATCAAAATGTGCAGAATTTAGTAATTTTGCTTCGTCAAAGATTGTAGAAACTTTTGGGCCTAGGTTAAGTCCTGAAGGTTATGCTGATGTATTAAATAAATTGAAAAAAAACTAGCATATTTCTTAAGTATCTGATATTTTCTCCACCTTGAAAAATTTCTAAATACAGATGGTAATAAAAAAAGCAACTAAAACAAAACAGAAAGCGGTCAAAAAAGTACGGCCAAAAAAATCAAATACAAAAAAAATAGTAGCTAAAAATAAATCAGTTAAAAAGGTAGCGAATAACAAATCTAAAATCGCCCCATACAAACCTAAGAAAAATGAAAAATATATGAGCGCAGCAATGAAAAGACATTTTATTGCAGTTTTGTTATTGTGGAAGGAGCATCTTAGAGAAGAAATGCAAAAAACTTTTGACCATCTTAGAACAAAAGGTGAAACATATGCAGATCCTATAGATAGAGCATCTCAAGAAGAAGAGTTTGCATTTGAACTCAGAACAAGAGACAGAGAAAGAAAACTTATAAATAAAATTGGGATTTCTATAGAACAAATAAAACAAGATGAATATGGGTGGTGTGAATCTTGTGGAGATGAAATTGGAATCAAAAGATTAGAAGCTAGGCCTACTGCAACTCATTGTATAGATTGCAAGACTTTAGATGAAATAAAAGAAAAACAACTAAGCGGATGAGTTCAGATTTCTTATCAAAAATTGATTTTGATAAATAATAAAAAAATAAGTAATTTTGCGATCTCAATAATAAAAGATCTACAAAGAAATAATTTTCAAGCTTATCTTGTTGGAGGTTGTGTAAGAGATCTTTTATGCGGAATAGACCCAAAAGACTTTGACATTGCTACAAATGCAACTCCTAATGAAATTAGGAAAATTTTTAAAGCTTCTAGAATAATCGGAAGAAGATTCAAATTAGTTCATATATTTGATAGGTCGGAATTAATCGAAGTAGCTACATTCAGATCAGGTGAAGATATATCGAATGAAGGAAATCTTATTACTGATCAATCTGGTAAAATTTTAAGAGATAATATTTGGGGCACCTTAGAACAAGATACATTTCGAAGAGATTTTACAGTAAATGCTCTTTATTATTGTCCTATTACTAAAAAGATTGAAGACCATAATTATGGTCTAGAACATATACATAAAAAGATTATTGTTTCAATTGGAGATCCAAAAAAAAGGTTTGAAGAGGATCCTGTAAGAAGCTTAAGGGCTATAAGATTTGGTAATAAATTAAATTTTAAATTAGATAAAAATATTAAAGAGGCCATATATAAAAAAGGTCATTTGCTTTCAAATATATCTAATGCAAGATTGTTTGATGAATTCTGTAAAATATTCTTAAATGGTATGGCTGAAAAAAACTTCAACAAGCTATCATCATTCGATTTATATAAATATCTAGTTTCTGTAGATCCTGATAAAAATGAATTTACAACCAAATTAATTATTGAAGCACTAAGAAATACCGACAAACGTTTTAAAAATAATCAATCAGTAACCCCAGGATTTTTAATTGCTGCTTTACTTTGGCCTGAGATAATTGAAAAATCTTTGAAAAAAGGTGAGATAAACCTTAGGAAGTTCTTTAGATGTATGGACCAAATACTCAGAAAACAACAAAAGATAACAGCAGTACCAAGAAAATTTCATAGTTATATAAAGGATATATGGATACTTCAACTTAAGCTTCATAGCAGAATTGGTAAACAACCATATAAAACATTAAAACATCCGCGCTTTAGAGCGGCATATGATTTCTTGTTACTTAGAGAAAAAGCCGCTAATAGTAAAAAAAATATTGGCAAATGGTGGACTGACTTCCAAACAAGTGATGATTCTATTAAAAAAATACTTATAAATAATCTTAGGGAAAAAAATATTGAAGAATCTTCCAAAACATTTGGTTTCTCTGCCGAGTTGAGATAATCTATTAGCAAGAAATTTTAAATAATGAAGTTAGCTTTAAACGAAATACCTCTACCGAAATATATAGCCATAGAGGGTCCAATTGGTGTTGGTAAGACCACTCTTGCAAATAAAATTGCTGAAACTTTTAATTATGATGCATTTTTAGAGCAGCCTGCTGAAAACCCATTTCTAAAAAACTTTTATAAGAATCCAAGTCAATCAGCATTAGCTACCCAACTTTTCTTTCTTTTTCAAAGAATGCAGCAAATACAAGATTTAAAACAAAGAAGTCTCTTTGAAAATGTTCGTGTTGCTGACTTTCTAATTGAAAAAGACAGATTATTTGCTGAAGTAACACTATCCAATGAAGAAATGGCTTTATACGATAAAGTATATGAACATATTACTCTAGATGCCCCTACTCCTGATTTAGTTATCTATCTTCAAGCCCCTATAGAGATTCTCAAAGAAAGAATAATTAAAAGAGGTAATATTAATGAGCAATATTTAACTTTAGATTATTTAGAGAGATTAAATGATGCTTATTCAAGATTTTTTTTAGATTATAAATCGGCTCCACTTTTAATAATAAATGCTGCTGATATTAATCTAGAATCAAATGACTCTGATTATGAGTCATTAGTGACAATGATAATGTCTAATCCAAAAGGAACAAATTTTATAAATCCTCAGCCTTCTATCATTTAAAGTCTCATAATGTCTTCAAATAATATTTTTAATCCGCTATCAACCAATCCTCATATTAAAAACATTGAAGAGTACTATGAGCTTTACAATGAGTCGATAAATAACCCAGAAGAATTCTTTAAAAAATTAGCTAAAGAAAATATTTCTTGGATAAATGATTTTACCAAAGTTCATAATAATGAATTTTCAAATACAAAATGGTTTGAAGGAGGAAAGACTAACGTTAGCTTAAATTGTATTGATCGCCATCTTGATAAACATTCAAATAAAGTCGCTTTAATTTGGGAAGGTGATGATCCTAATGAATCTAAAAAATTTACATATAAAGAATTGCATACGGAAGTTTGTAAGTTTGCAAATATTTTAAAAGAGCTTGGAGTTGGAAAAGGATCAAGGGTTTGTATATATATGCCGATGATTCCAGAGGCAGCTTTTGCAATGTTAGCTTGTGCCAGAATTGGTGCAATGCATTCAGTAGTCTTTGGTGGCTTCTCACCTGAATCATTAAAAGACAGAATATTAGATGCTAATTGTGAAATAGTTATAACTGCGGATGAAGGAATAAGAGGTGGAAAAAAAGTACCCCTAAAATCAAATGTCGATGAAGCTTTACTTAATTGCCCAAATGTTAAAACTACCTTGGTAGTAAAAAGGACAGGTGGTGATATAAATTGGATTAATGAAAGAGATGTATGGTATGGGGATCTTGTAAAAAATGTAAGTGCTGAATGTGATCCTGAACCAATGGACTCAGAAGATCCTTTATTTATTCTATATACTTCAGGATCAACTGGTAAGCCAAAAGGTGTTCTCCATACTACTGCAGGATATCTACTTGGCGCTCATATAAGCTTTAAATATCTCTTTGGTATTCAACCAACAGATATATATTGGTGCACTGCTGATGTTGGTTGGATTACTGGTCATACATATATCTTATATGGGCCTTTATCAAATGGAACAACAACAATAATGTTTGAAGGAGTTCCTACATACCCTACTTCATCTAGGTGTTGGGAAATATGTGATAAATATGAGGTAAATATTTTTTATACAGCTCCAACAGCAATAAGAGCACTTATGTCACAAGGAGATGACCCAGTTCTTAAGACAAAAAGAAATAGTTTAAGAATTTTAGGAACTGTTGGTGAACCAATAAACCCTGAAGCATGGGAATGGTACTACAAGGTGGTAGGAAATAGTTCATGTGATGTAATTGATACATGGTGGCAAACTGAAACAGGATCAGTATTAATTTCTCCAATTGCTGGCATTACTCCAATGAAGCCTGGATCAGCAACGTTACCTTTTTTTGGAGTCAAACCAGAGCTTTATGATGAACAAGGCAAACAACTAGAGAATGCTAATTCTGGAAATTTAGTTATTAAAAAATCATGGCCAAGCCAAATTAGAAGTGTTTATGGAGATCATAATAGAATGATATCTACCTATTTCGAAACCTATAAAGATATATATTTTACTGGCGATGGTGCACGAAGAGATGATGATGGATATTATTGGATAACAGGAAGGGTTGATGATGTGCTAAATGTTTCAGGACACAGATTAGGTACTGCAGAAATTGAAAGCGCTTTAGTTCTTCATGATAAAGTCGCCGAAGCTGCAGTTGTTGGTTTTGAGCACCCTATCAAAGGACAAGGCATATATGCATTTGTTACTCTTATGAAAGAAGAAGAATTCAATGAAGATTTACGAATTGAGCTTATTCAATTTGTTTCAAAAGAAATTGGTCCAATTGCCAAACCAGATCTAATTCAAAATGCTCCAGGGCTCCCAAAAACAAGATCAGGAAAGATAATGAGAAGAATACTTAGAAAGATTGCTGAAGGAGATTTTTCAAATCTTGGAGATACAACAACTCTTGCTGAACCT
>MDTG01325017.1_pt1 | contig 11955 bp, 6 predicted proteins | sample 811421 | NCBI WGS metagenome assembly MDTG01 (sample SAMN05326645, study PRJNA326480) | marine metagenome | isolation source: seawater | place: Pacific Ocean: South East | collected 2011 | reverse complement strand
TATATTCAACTAATCTTTGAAATAATAACCACCCTTTCTCATGCCAAAATACTGATCCTGGACTTTCTTCTCTAAAATGAAATAAATCCATTTCTTTACCGAGTTTTCTGTGATCTCTTTTTTCAGCCTCCTCTAGTCTATGTAAATAATCATCTAACTCTTTTTTCGAACTCCAGCATGTTCCATAAATTCTTTGCAACATTTCATTATTTGAGTCTCCTCGCCAATATGCGCCCGATACTTTTGTTAGTTTAAAAGCTTTTCCTATTTTACTTGAAGATGTTAAGTGAGGACCTCTACACAAATCATGCCAGGTATCTCCATGATGATAAACTGAAAGTTCTTCGCTTTTAGGAATACTCTCAATAATTTCTGCTTTATATTTCTCCCCAATTTTTTTAAAGTGAGTGACAGCTTTGTTTCTTTCCCAAACTTCCCTTCTTGTTTTTACATCTCTGTCAATTATTTCTGACATTTTTTTTTCTATTTTTTTCAAATCATCACTTGTAAAAGGCTCTTTTCTTGCGAAATCATAATAAAAACCATTTTCAATCACTGGACCTATTGTTACTTGGGTTTTTGGAAATAACTCTTGAACAGCCATAGCCATTATATGTGCCGCGTCATGTCTAATAACTTCTAAACCCTCTTTATCTTTTGATGTGATAATTTTTACTTTTGAGTCTTTTGTGATTTCATAACTCAGATCTTTTAACTGACCATCAACTTCCATAATTAATGCAGCTTTTTCTAAAGATTTACTAATTTTTTTTATAAGCTCAAGGCCACTAATAGATTTTGAAAATGCAATTTTTTTTCCGTCTAATAATTGAATTTGAGGCATGTATTATATATTTAACAATTTTTTATACTCTCTTAAAGTTGAATCACACATTGCTTCAACATCAAATTTTTTTGCTACGTTTTTTCTACCTTCGTTTCCTATGGAAATTAATGCATCTTGATCTAATTCAATAACAGTATTTAAGGCTTTAGCAAGATTTCGAGGGTCATCATGTTTATATAAAAAACCCGATTTCCCTTTTAAAATGGTTTCCTTTGATCCTCCAAGATCGCTTGCTATAATTGGTTTTCCCATAGCTTGAGATTCAACTGACACTCGACCGAATGCTTCTGGCTCAATTGAGGCAGATACCACTACATCAGCTAATGAATAAGCTAAAGGCATTTCTTTACAATGATCAATAAATTTTACCTTTTGGTTAAGTCTATACCTTTGAACCAAATCTATAAGTTTCTTTTTATAAACTTTTCTGCCTTGATCTGAGCCAAGAACTACAGCTTGAAAATTTGAATTATTGTAGTCTTCAATTAAAATATTTAAAGCTTCAATTAATTTTTCTTGACCTTTCCAGTATGTAAGCCTTCCAGGCATAAGAATAATAAATTGATTTTGAGGAAGACCCCATTCTTTTTTAATTTTTTCTTGTTTCAAAATTGAAATATTTTTTTGATTATAATAATCAAGATTTATCCCTCTAAAAATAACTCTTAATTTTTTTTTTCGGTTTAAATACTCGTTATAATTTTCATTTATATGATTAAATATAAAATTTGATCCAGCTATTGTCAGTTTTGATCTAAGCATAATGCTATTATAAAATTTTTTTAGATTACTCTCAAAATTATAGGTTCCATGAAAAGTAGTAACAAAATTTTTTCTTGTTATTAAGCATGCGAAGTAACATGCCCATGCTGGAGCCCGACTTCTAGCATGAACAATATTTATATTATTAATCAATATTAAAATGGATAAAATTATTGAATTAAAAATAATTAAAATAGGATTTTTAGAGTGGACTGGTAAACGAAATAATTTAACTTTGTCTTTTTTAACAAATTTTAATAATTCTCCTCCAGAAGTAGCTATGAAGGACCCACAATCTTTCTCAGCTAAATAATGAGCAATATCGTAACAACCAGTCTCTGCGCCTCCAAATCCCAGCTTAGGAATAACTTGAAGAACTTTTATTTTTGAAGCCATATTTATTGTTATATATTAACAAATTAAACTTATAACCTAATATGAAAAAATTTAAGTACCAAAAAATATCAAAGACTAAAAAACTTAGATATATCGACAATTATTACAAAAAAAAACTTTATCTGGTTTTTCTTCCAGGATTTATGTCTGATATCGAAGGAAAAAAACCTCAAATGTTTAGACGATACGCCATTAAAAATAAGCTTGGTTTTTTAGCTTTAGAATATTTTGGACACGGTAAGTCCTCTGGTGAATTTACTAAGGGGAATATTAGTATTTGGACTAACAATGTAAAATTTCTAATAAAAAAAATAGTAAAAAAAAATAACTTTATTTTAATTGGATCTAGTATGGGTTCTTGGATAGCTATTAATCAATTTAAATATTTTAAAAATCAGATAAAAGGGTTTATTGGAATTGGCTCGGCACCAGAATTTTTAACAAGATTAATGTGGAATAAATTTCCAAAAAATATTAAGCAAGAAATATTAAAAAAAGGTATCTCAACTATTGAAAGTGGAAAGTATAAATATCCAATAACACTTCAATTGGTAAAAGATGGAAAAAAAAATAAAGTTTTATCGAAAAAAATTTTATCTAAAATACAAGTTTCAATGTTCCATGGAAAAGAAGACGAAGTAGTGCCTACTGTATTTTCTCGTAAAGTTTTAAATATTTTTAAAAAAGCAAAAAAAAAATTATTTATTATTAAAAGAGGTGATCATAGTCTTTCTGATTCAAGATCGCTCAAAATGATAGAAAATCACTTAACTAAAATTGTCAAAAATATTCCTTAAACCATACTTGTAGTTTGGAAATTTCAATTTAATTTTAAGTTGTTTTTTCATATTTTTATTACTTACTTTTTTCGAGTCTTTATAAAACTCTCTAATCATTTTATTTTTAAATTGTGAGATAGGTTTTGCTTTTAAATATTTCAACTTTAATAATCGTGCAGCATAATTAGCTACTTCTATATTAGTAGATGGCTTATCATCAGCCACGTTCAAAGTCATAGATCTCTTTGAAGAAAAAAACATCTTTTTAATAACAATTGCCAAATCTTCTATTCGTATTCTAGAGAAATATTTTTTTTCTTTCACATAAATATTTGTTTTTAGAATTTTTTTAAGAACATTGCTTTCTTTAGAATAAATTCCAGAAACTCTAAGAATATTAATATCGAGACCTGATTGTTTTCTAAAATTTGTCCAAGCTTTATCGACAATTTTTCTTCCTAAACCAAATAAAGTATTACCTTTTAATTTTGAATTTTCGTTTACCCATTTTCCATTATGATTTCCATAAACACTTGTAGCTGACAAATAAATCAGTTTTTTGAAATTTGATTTTTTTAAAATTTTGCTAAAATTTTTCAAAACTAAATCTTTTTTTCCTTGAGGTGGTATTGAAATTAGAATGTAGTCTGCATTTTCTAGTTCTTTTAATAGTTTTTTATCATATTTATTATTTTTAAATTTAAATGATCTGAATTTCCTTTTATTGAAATTTAGAAAATGAGATTTTTTTGTATTTGTCGCAAAAAAAATAAATTTTTTTTTTGATCTTGATAACTCTTTAATAAAATATTTTGCTGTTTGGCCAAAACCAAAAAAAAAGAATTTAATTTTTTTTTTCATTAAGCTGACTTAGATTTTAATTCTTTAAATGAAATAGGCTCATCTAACTTATCCAGCATTTCTATTGGACAAACCTGAACAAAATTTTTCAATTCTATTTCAAAATTCGATAAAATTTTTTCTGATATTTTTGAATTAGTTTCTTTTAAAAATTCACTTAAATTATTTTTTAAATATTTTTTCCAGTAATCTGTTTCTACTGGTTGCCATATAATAGAATTCGGATTAGCATAATTTTCAAATTTATTTTCTTTATCATAAACAAACGCCATCCCTCCTGTCATGCCAGCTCCAAAATTATCTCCAACTTGACCTAGAATAATCGCTGTTCCCCCTGTCATGTATTCACATCCATGAGCACCGCAACCTTCTACGATAGCTAGGCTTCCAGAATTTCTGACTGCAAATCTTTCTCCGGCTTGACCAGAAGCAAATAATTTTCCAGAAGTCGCTCCATAAAGAACTGTGTTGCCTATGATAGTATTATCGGCTGATTTTAAATTACTTTTTGAAGATGGACGTACAATTATAGATCCTCCCGATAAACCTTTTCCAACGTAATCATTTGTGTCTCCTTCAACCAAAATTTTTATTCCGTTCGTTAGAAAAGCTCCTAGAGATTGTCCTGCAGAGCCGGTGAGTTTTATAATAATTGTGTCGGGTTTTAAATTTTCATTTCGAAACTTTTTGTAAACATAATGAGACAATCTTGTCCCTACAGATCTAAAAGTATTTTCAATTTCATACTTAAATTCATTTTTTTTTGAAACGTCTATATTGTTCTGAATTTCTGTCCAAATTTTTTCATCTAGAGTTTCGGGAACTTTATTGATAATTTTTTCTTTACAATACCTAGGATTTTCACCTGGGTCAGCTTGAACTAATAATGGATTTAAATCTAAATCGTCTAGATTTGGAGCACCTTTGTTTATTTGGGAAAGTAAATCGGTCCTTCCAATAATTTCATTTATAGATTTATACCCAAGAGATGCTAAAATTTCTCTAACTTCTTTAGCTACAAACGTAAAAAGATTTACAACTTTTTCTGGTGTGCCGGTAAACTTTTCTCTCAAAGATTTATCCTGGCTACAAACTCCAACTGGACATGTATTTGAGTGACATTGACGTACCATAATACATCCCATTGCTACCAATGAAGATGTTCCCATTCCATATTCTTCAGCTCCCATCATTGCAGCTATCACAACATCTCTTCCAGTTTTAAATCCTCCATCTGTCTTTAATGTAACTTTGTGTCTCAAGTTATTTAATGTCAAAATTTGATTTGCCTCTGTTAGACCCATTTCCCAAGGTATGCCTGCATATTTTATACTTGTCTGAGGACTAGCGCCTGTCCCCCCAGAATGGCCAGAAATTAATATTATGTCTGCTTTAGCCTTGGCTACTCCGGCAGCAATAGTTCCTATTCCTGTTGAAGCGACAAGTTTAACACTTACTCTGGCTTTAGGGTTTATTTGTTTTAAATCATAAATTAATTGAGCTAAATCTTCTATTGAGTAAATATCATGATGTGGTGGTGGAGAGATCAAAGTAACTCCCGGTGTTGAATGTCTTAATCTAGCTATTTCTTCTGTAACTTTAAATCCAGGTAATTGACCTCCTTCTCCTGGCTTAGCTCCTTGGGCTATTTTAATTTCAATTTCATTAGCATTATTTAAGTAGTCGACCGTAACACCAAATCTGGCAGAAGCTATTTGTTTAACTCTAGAATTAGCTGAGTCTCCATTAGACTGGACTTTAAACCTCTTTGCATCCTCGCCACCTTCACCACTACAAGATGCTCCTTTAATTCTGTTCATACCGATTGCTAATACTTCATGGGCTTCGGCTGATAAAGCGCCATGAGACATGCTTCCACTTCCAAATCTTTTTAATATTTCATTTATAGGCTCTACTTCATTAATATCGATAGGTTTTTTGTTGCTTTTGAATTTAAGCAAATCTCTCAAATTTATTGTTGGTAAATCTCGTATGCCATTAGAATATTTTTTATAAAGTTCGTAAGAACCTTTTCCAACAGCACTTTGCAACAAATGAATTAAATTACCTTGGTGTTGATGATCTTCTCCGCTTTTTCTATAACGGTATAAACCTCCTATAGGCAAAGTATAAACTTTTCTTTCAGATAATTTTGAATATAGTTTTTTAATCTTTTTTTCGATACCAATAATTCCTATGCCAGAGATCCTTGAAGACATACCTGGAAAATAATCAGATACAATTCCTCTACTTAGCCCTACCGCTTCAAAGTTACATCCGCCCCTATAAGAGCTAATTACAGAAATTCCCATTTTTGACATAATTTTTAAAAGCCCAGCATCAATTGATTGCTTAAATTTTTTAACACAACTTTCAAAATCAGATTTTCCAAATAATTTTTTTTCAAACCTTTGTTGAATACTGTCAATTGCTAAATAAGGATTAATTGTTGTAGCTCCTACTCCAATTAAAACAGCAAATGAATGTGTGTCTAAAGCATCAGAGCATTCAACATTTAGAGAACAATATCCCCTAAGCCCATTTTTAATTAAATGAGAATGAACAGCTCCAACAGTTAATGCACTTGGAATACTTGCTTTTTCATCAGTAATATTTTTGTCAGAAAGTATTAAGGTAGAACTACCTTCTCTTACTGCTATTTCGCACTCAGATTTAATTGTCTCTATTCGATCTTTAAGAGAGGAGTTTATTTCAAAAGTACAATCTATCTCTTTAATTTTTTTTGAAAAAGTTTTTTTAAATATTTTTAATTGAGAGTTAGTTAGAATAGGACTGTCTAATACAAAAATATCATCTTTTGTTAGATTATCAAAGTCTAGTATATTTCCTAAATTCCCAAATCTAGTCTTCAAACTCATGACTTTGTTTTCTCTTAATGAGTCAATTGGAGGATTGGTAACCTGGCTGAAGTTTTGTCTAAAATAGTGTGAAACTGGTCTGTAGTGACTTGAAAGGACTGCAACTGGGGTATCGTCACCCATTGATCCTGAAGCTTCTTTTCCCTCCTCAGCCATAGGGTGTAAAATTAATTCTAAATCTTCGATGCTTAATCCACTTAAATATTGTCTTTTTTTTAGTTCTTCACCAGTAAAATTTGCTTTTTCATTTTCGGTTGATATTTTTTTATCAAGATCAATGATTTGTTTATTATATCTTTTATAATCTTTTGCTAATACATCTTTGATTTCTTTGTCTTTAAAAAGTTTTCCTTTTTTAAGATCAATGGCAATTATTTCACCTGGTCCTAATTTTCCTTTTTCAATTATATCTTCCTCAGGAAACTTTATCATTCCCGTTTCAGATCCTGCAAAAAATAAATCATTTGATGTTATTGCATACCTAAGTGGTCTAAGACCATTTCTGTCTGTTGAGGCTAGGACCCATTTGGAATCAGTTGCACAAATTGCGGCTGGCCCGTCCCAGGGTTCTATAGTACTATTTAGAAAATTAAATAAATCTTGATGATTTTTTTTTACTGTTTTACTTCTCTTTGACCATGCATCAGGAATCATCATAAGTTTGATTAATGGCGCTAACTTGCCGGAATGGGTTAATAGCTCAAATACATTATCAAGCGCGCCTGAGTCTGAAGAACTTCTTATAACTGGTAGCAAATTTTTAACATCTTTAAATAGTGAGCTAGACATATCCTGTTCATGAATTTTCATCCAGTTAATGTTTCCTTTTAAAGTATTTATTTCTCCATTATGCGCTAGTGTCCTGAAAGGTTGGGCGAGATCCCAGCTTGGGAAGGTATTAGTAGAATATCTTTGATGAAATATTGCAAATCTAGATGTTAGCTTTTTGTCATTCAAATCTGGATAAAATTCAGCTAACATTTCAGCTAAAAACATCCCTTTGTAAACTATTGACCTAGAACTAAATGAACAAATGTAGAAGTTTTTAAGTTGATTTTCTCTTGCAAGTTTCTCTATTTTCTTTCTGGTTTCAAATAAATCTCTCTCTAGGTCATTAGTTTGTAAATTTTCGTTTTTTTTAAACATAACTTGAGCAATTTCAGGACGGCTTTGCTCTGCAGTTTTTCCTAGGACATTTGAATTAAACGGCACCTGTCTCCACCCATAAATATGATAGTTTTCCTCTAAAAGTACCGACTCAATTATTTCTCTACATTTTTCTTGATCAGCGTAATCAGTTCTAGGTAAAAACACCATTCCAACACAAATCCTTTTAGTTTCATCGGGTGTTTGTCCTGTGGAAATTATTTTTTCTTTAAAAAAATCTGTAGCGATTTCTATTTGAATACCTGCTCCATCTCCCGATTTTCCATCTGCATCTACAGCGCCTCTATGCCAAATAGCTTTTAAAGCCTCAATTCCATATTCTACAATTTTTCTTGATTTTTTTCCGTTAGTTGTAGCTATCATCCCAACGCCACATGCGTCATGCTCCATTTTTTCATCATAGGAAAAATTTTGTGATAAAAGTTTTTTATTTTTTAAATATCTGCCCATCTTAATTATGCTGCTTTAAATGATTTTTCTGATTTACTTCTTAAATATTTTTCTATTTGAACAGCTGCATCTCTTCCGTCCTTTATGGCCCAAACTACTAACGAAGCACCTCTTACAATATCCCCCGCGGCAAAGACACCTTCAATATTTGTTTGCATTGTTTCTAACTCTATTCTAATTGTGCCCCATTTGGATACAATTAAGTCATTAGCATTAAAAAGTTTTGGTAAATTTTCTGGATCAAAGCCTAGAGATCTTATTACTAGATCTGCTGGAAGTTTAAACTCAGATCCTTTTTCTATAATAGGTTTTTTTCTTCCTGAAGAGTCTGGTTCACCTAATTTCATCTTACTGACCTCAACTTCCTCAACGTTATTTTGTCCTAAAAATTTTTTGGGACTACTTAACCAAATAAATTCAACTCCTTCTTCTATGGCGTTTTTAACTTCTCTAGCTGAACCTGGCATATTTTCTCGATCTCTTCTATACAAACACTTTACAGATTTTGCTTTTTGCCTTACTGCAGTCCGTACACAATCCATTGCGGTATCTCCTCCCCCGATTACAACGACATTCTTTTCTTCAGCGTTTAAAGTTCCGTTATCAAAAATCTCAACTTTATCTCCTAGTCCCTTTTTATTGGAAGCGGTCAAAAATTCCATTGCTGGAAAGATATTTTTTAAGTCTTGTCCTGGAACATCTATTTCTTTAGCTTTATAAACTCCCGTTGCTATTAGCATAGCATCATGCTTTCCTCTTAATTCATCTAAAGTTTTGTCTTTACCCACTTCAAAATTCTGTACAAATTTTATTCCACTTTCTTGTAAAAGCTTAGTTCTTCTCTCAACAACAAATTTTTCTAGTTTAAAATTTGGAATTCCATAGATTAATAATCCTCCAGGTCTGTCGTATCTGTCGTAAATAGTAACTTGATAACCTGATTTTCTTAACTCTTCTGCACATGCTAATCCCGCTGGACCAGCTCCAATAATTCCTACAGATTGTTTTAATTCCTTTTTAAATTTTATTGGTTTAACCCACCCTTTTTCCCAAGCTGTATCTGTAATATATTTTTCAACAGATCCAATCGTAACAGTTCCATGACCAGATTGCTCAATAACACAATTGCCTTCACATAATCTATCTTGGGGGCAAATTCTTCCACAAACTTCTGGCATATTGTTTGTGCTCTGAGCAAGTTCATAAGCTTCTTGCAACCTTCCTTCTGCCGTTAATTTAAGCCAGTCAGGAATATTATTGCTTAAAGGACAGTGAATTTGACAAAATGGAACTCCACACTGTGAACATCTGCTAGACTGTTCTTTCGCTTTAGCATTAATAAATTCGTCATATATTTCATTAAAATCTTGGCTCCTCTTTTTAGTATCTCTTTTAAGAGGAGACTCTTTTTTTAAATTAACGAATTTCAACATTTTGCTATTCATAATTTTTGAAAAATAATCGAAAATTAAGAGATTTGATACTCTATTTAAGTAAATAATATTTACCTATTATATGAAAAATCCTTTAAATTAATGATTAATTATTACATATCTGCTATGCATTTCTCTGACATTAAATGGACAAGCATAAATTTTACAATAATTAAATTATGATTGAGATATTTGTTCTATCATTAGTTCAAGGAGTAACAGAATTTTTACCAGTAAGTTCCTCTTCTCACCTAATAATTATTTCAGAATACTTGGAATTTAATAATAATAATTTACAAATTGATGTAAGTTTACATATTGGTTCTTTTTTAGCGGTAGTTGTTTTTTTTAGAAAAGATATTGTTAACTTTATTCAAAATAAAGGTTTATTTTTAAAAATTTTAGTTGGTTCTTTGCCAGTAATGATTGTGGGATATGTATTGGTAAAATTAAACTTTATAAATGAAATTAGGAATATAAAAGTAATTGGCTGGACAACACTAATTTTTGGAATACTACTCTATTTAAGCGACAGATCTAGCGTCAAGAAAAAAATCAATTCAAATTTTACATTCAAATCTGCGGTTTTAATTGGTTTTCTTCAAATTTTATCATTAGTGCCTGGTGTAAGTAGATCAGGTATCGCTATAACAGGTGCTAGAGCATTAAATTTTAGTAGATATGATTCAGCAAAAATATCTTTTTTATTATCTATTCCAACTTTAGCTGCTGTTTCTATATTTGGATTAAACAATTTACTAAAATCTGACAGCTTTAATTTTTCATTTTTAATACTAATTTCTATAATATCCTCTTTTGCATTTTCATTTATTACTATCAAATATTTTTTAAAATATATAAAAACTTTTAGTCTTAACGTATTTGTAATTTACAGAATATTTTTGGGTATTTGTATTTTGTTGATAGCCTACTTATAAAATAAAAGTTAAAAGTATTAGTATTCCGATGATCATAATAAAAAATATAATGACACTTGTTTTAAGTGATAAATTTAATAAAAATTTCATCTACAATTGAATATATCTAAATTTAAAAAATTGCAATATCATAGCAATGGTGCGCCTGCTAGGATTTGAACCCAGAACCTCCTGGTCCGTAGCCAAGCGCTCTATCCAGTTGAGCTACAGGCGCTAATTAATTTTGATAAAACAACATACCTATAAATCAAAATCATATTTTTATTGAACTAATTTTAATTATATTTAATATTATAAATAATGCTACTATCTTTAACTAAAATTAACTACAAAACATTTTTAATTAATCTTCTATTTTCATTTATACCAATAAGCTTTATTGCAGGCAATCTGATATTAAACCTAAATGTTTTACTATTTATTATTTTTTCAGTTGTTTTTTATGGAAAAAACATACTTTCACTAAGTTTTAATAATTTAGATAAAATAATTCTAATTTTTTTTTCTTACACAATTTTTACCGGAGTTCTTAATAATCTTTACTTACAGTCCGAAAATTTAGAAGATTATTATATAATAATTAAAACATTTTTATATTTAAGATTTTTGATTTTTTATCTCGTAATAAGAGTTTTAATTAATGAAAATATAATAGATTTTAAATCATTTTTTATTTTTTGTTTTATCTGTACTTATTTTGTAAGCCTAGATTTAATTTATCAATTAAATTTTGGGCATGATATCTTTGGCTATATATCAACAGATCCTAGAAGATTATCTGGTCCATTTGAAAATGAATCTATAGCAGGTAGTTACTTGCAGAGATTTTCTGTATTTGCTCTCTTCTTGTTCCCTCTCTTTCTTAATAATAAAAATAAGATTTATTTATATTTATTATTATTTTTATCATTTCTTTTAATTATTGCAGGGTTAATTATAGCAGGAAATAGAGTGCCACTAATCTTATTTTTAATTTTGATTACTGGTGTTTTGTATTTTAATAAATCAATGAAAAAATTTTTATTTTTATTTTTTTTATTAAGTGGAATAATTTTAACAACATTATGGAATTTAAACTCTAACTTTAAAAACCATTTTGGTGGTTTTGTAGGAAAAGTAGACGAAATCATAGAATTTGCATCTACCGTTGTAATTAAAAACAAAGAAAGCAAATACGAGGTAGACAAAGATAATCTAGAAGAATGGAATAAGTATACTATAGTTGTAGATGGTAAAGTTATTCCTTTGAAAAACACCTATATTAAAGAATTTAACTCAGGCTATCAAACTTGGCTTAAACATAAATATGTTGGCGGAGGAATAAAATCTTTTAGATTCAATTGTGTTACATTTAATTGCAGTTCTCATCCTCATAAGTACTATTTAGAAATCCTAACCGAATTGGGACTAATAGGTTTTTTTTTAATATCGATTATCTTTTCT
>MDTG01381172.1_pt1 | contig 11957 bp, 11 predicted proteins | sample 811421 | NCBI WGS metagenome assembly MDTG01 (sample SAMN05326645, study PRJNA326480) | marine metagenome | isolation source: seawater | place: Pacific Ocean: South East | collected 2011 | reverse complement strand
CGCCGTCTTCCTCGCCGCCGTCTTCCTCGCCGCCGTCTTCCTCGCCGCCGTCTTCCTCGCCGCCGTCTACCTCGCCGCCGTCTACCTCGCCGCCGGACGTCTCGTCCCCTCGCGCTGCGGGCGGCTGCGCGGCGGCCGTCGTCACGGCGGCGGTCGAGGCGAGGGGCAGGGTGAGGGCGAGCGGGAGCCGCACCCGCCCAAGCTAGGGACGGTGTGCCGGGATATCGACCCGCGTTCCGTGCCCGAAGGCGTCGAAACCCGGATCCCGAGCGCGAAGGGGCGGGGGGCGCAGGGCGCGCTCAGCGGCCCGACCACCACTTCAGGAACTCGTCCCACTCGATGACGCCGTTCCGGTTCTCGTCGAGCACCTCGAGGCCGGTCTCGATCTCGTCGTCCGAGAAGTCCGGCGCCAGCGTCTTCATGAGCTTCGCGAACTCGTCCCGGTCGATGACGCCGTTCCCGTCGCCATCGTAGTGGTCGAAGACCTCGCGCAGCTCGTCGATCTCGTCCTCGTTCAGGTCGGCCACGGACGGCTTCCTACCACGCCCGGCGCGACGCCGGGAAGCCTTCGCCGAGCCCGGCTCCGGAGTATGCTCCGGCCGTGTCGCCCGACCTCCTCAGCGTCGTCGCCATCGCTTGCGCCGCCGTCGTGATCCTCGTCTCCCTTCACGGCGCCTTCCGGCTCTCGCTGAACACGAAGATGTTCCTGAAGGTCGTGGAGAAGCTCCTCCGCGAGGAGAACCGCGAGCGCGCCGTGAAGCTGAGCCACGTCGTGAACGCCCCCGTCGCCATGGTCACCCGCCGCGCCCTCGAGCTTCGCCTCCCGCGCTTCGACCCGGATGGCCCCGCCGGCGCGGGCGCCTACCGGCAGGCCCCGGAGGACGACTTTCGCGAGCGCGCCGTCCTCGCCTTGGACGCGGAGGCCGCGCGCCAGCTCCGCCGCTACCGCCCGAGCCTCTGGGTGACGCCCCTCGCCCTCGGGTGCCTGGTCGTCCTCGCCGCGCCCGGGAGCGTCCCGCTCTACGGTTGGGCCGCCCTCGGCGCGGGCTTCCTCGCCGCCCTGGTGAACGTCCGGCGCTGGCTCCGCGCGCGCCGCGACCTCGTGGAGACCGTCGACCGTTTGGCGCCCTGGGTCCTCCCCGAGTGAGCGGGGCCGCCGCGCTCAGGTCGCGACGTCGACGAGCTCGGGCGCGAGCACGCGGACGACGTCCTGCGGATCGAGGCGGACCAGGAAGCCGCGCTTGCCGCCGTTCAGGTAGAGGAAGGGCAGCTCGGTGATGGTGCGCTCCATGTAGACGGGCATGGCGCGGCGGAGGCCGAAGGGGGAGGTGCCGCCGACCTGGTAACCCGAGTGCCGGTCGGCCGTCTTCGGGTCGCAGGGGCGCACCTGCTTCACGCCGAGGTGGCGCGCGAGGTTCTTCGCCGAGACCTCGCGGTCGCCGTGCATGAGGACGACGAGCGGCTGCTTGGCGTCGTCCTCGAAGATCAGCGTCTTGACGACCTGGTGCTCGTCCACCCCGAGCGCCTCGGCGCTCGCTCGCGTCCCGCCGCGGGGCACGTAGTCGTAGAGCGCCGGCTCGAAGGCCACCTTCGCCGCGCGGAGCGCGCGGATGGCGCGCGTGACGGGGTGCTTGGCCTTGCCCATCAGCCGCCGCGGCGGACGAACTCGAAGCGGAGGGCGGCGTTGCCGATCTCGAGGCGCGTGCGTCCGTCGCCGTCACTGAAGACCCGGTAGCCCGTGTCGGGGGTGTCTCCGCCGGGGCAGGTCTCGGTGCGCATCAGCATGGAGCCACTGGTGGAGTAGGTGATCGTGCGCGGCGTGATGGGGCCGACGCCGCTGAGGGAGATCTGCTGGAGCTGCTGCAGCGTGTCGGCGTCCTCGAACACGAAGGTCGCGCGGTAGCTGCCGGTGGTGCTGGTCGTGGTACGCGCGGCGACGGCGTCGTAGGTGCCGAGGGGAATCTCGCCGCCCGTGAGCGCCGGCAGGGGTCCGACCACCATCTCGATGGCCACGGCCGGCCTACCGAAGGTGTAGCCGTGGCAGGCGTCGGGTCCGGCGTCGACGGTGGCGGGTCCGGCGTCGGTGCCGGCGTCCATCGAGCCGGCGTCGGTGCCGGCGTCCTCGGTGGAGCCGGCGTCTGTGCCGGCGTCCTCGGTCGCGCCGGCGTCCTCGGTCGCGCCGGCGTCTTCGGCGCTGCCGGCGTCCTCGGCCATGGAGGCGTCTTCCGCCATGGAGGCGTCTTCGCCCGTCGAGGCGTCTTCGCCCGTGGAGGCGTCTTCGCCCGTGGAGGCATCGACCCCGGTGCCGGAGTCGACGCGGCCGTCGTCGTCGCCGCAGGCGGCGAGGAGGAAGAGCGAGGCGAAGAGAGCGAGGGTGCGCATGGCGGTTCTCCTTCGCGCGGGGCCCGAGGGAGCCGCACGCGAAGGGGCTGGGTTAGGCCGAATCCGCGGAGCGCGCCAGTGAACGCGGCTTCGACTGCGGGAAGGGCTCGTGCTCGTGCTCGTACGTACACGTCGACGAGGACGAGGGGCTCGGAGACCACGAAAGGTCCCGCGTTCCGTTCGTCAGCCTGCGGGCAGGGGCAAGGGCACGGGTGTTCACGGGTCTTCGGCCTTCTCAGGCGATGGGGAGCCCCAGGTCTCTCCAGCGCAGCATCCCGCCCGTCAGGTTCGCCGCGTCCCATCCGGCCTTCCGAAGGATCTGCGTCGCCATCGCCGAGCGCCTCCCGGAGCGGCATACGGCCACCACCGGCTTGTCCTTCGGCACCTCCTCGAGGCGCTCCCGGAGCGCGTCCAGCGGCACGTGCTGCACGCCCTCGACGTGGCCGAGCTCGCCGCTCAGCTCCTCCTCGCGGCGCACGTCGAGCAGGTGCACCGCGCTCCGATGCTCGGCCACCCAGCGCGGCGCGATCTCGAGGATGCCCGCGTAGGTCGTCACCGCCGGCCCCCACTCGGCCGGCTTCGGCACCTCGCCGTCCTCGGGCTTTCCGCAGCGCGCGTTCGCCGGCAGCGCCGCGTCGATCTTCTTGGGGTGCGGCAGGCCCATGTTGTCCATGTAGCCCGCGAAGTCGCCCTCGCTCGCCTCGCCACCGACGCGCGGGTTGTGCGCGCTCTCCTCGCCCACGGAGCTCACGGTGCGGCCGGCGTAGTCGTGCGCCGGGTAGATCAGCGTCTCGCTCGGCAGCACGAAGATCTGCTCGCGGATCGATCGGTAGAGCGTGCGCGCGTCGCCCGCCTGGAAGTCGGTCCGGCCGGCGCCGCGGATGAGCAGCGCGTCGCCGGTGAAGACCCGGTCGGCGAAGACGTAGCTCACGCAGCCGTCCGTATGCCCGGGCGTGGCGCGGACCTCGAGGGCGAAGTGCCCGAAGCGGATCGCGTCGCCGTGGTCCACCGGCAGGTCGACGTTCTCCGCGTCGTAGCGCTTCGAGAGCACGATGCGGCTCCCGAGCGCGTTCTTCATCAGCCAGGCGCCGGTCACGTGGTCGGCGTGGAGGTGCGTGTCGAGGGTGTGCGTGAGCGTCAGGCCGAGCTCGCGGATCAGCGCCAGGTCGCGGGCGTGCTTCTCGAACACCGGGTCGACGAGCACGGCCTCGCGGGAGACCGGGTCCGCGAGGAGGTAGGTGTAGGTGGAGGACTCGGCGTCGAAGAGCTGGCGGAAGAGCATGGCGCTCTCCACGGTAGCGGCGTCACGGACGGCATTGCACGCGCAAGATTTTCGCCCGCGCGCCATTCGCGAGGCCACTCGCCCCGCTGGAGGTCGGCCCGGTCGCGCGGTGGGGCGGATGCCGTCCACGCCGGGCGGGGGAGCGCGGTCGCGCGAGGGCGGCATCGCCGCGGGGGGCGCTCGGCATCGGCCTTGCACGGACGCGGGGCATGTCCTCCCTTCGTTCCCCCGGCCGGTCGCGTCTCGCGCGCGCCGCCGTCCTGATCGCCGTGCCCCTCGCCTTCGCGGCCGCCGCCTTCGCGCAGGAGGCCCCGGCGGGCCTCGAGGGGACCTGGCTCCTCCACACGCCCCGGTCGCGCGCGCAGGCGGTCATCGACGAGGGCATCCAGGAGGCCGTCGACTCGATGGGGCCGCTCCGCCGCGCCATCGGGCGGCGCCGGCTCCGCGCGAAGAACCGGCTGCTGGGCACGGTGGTCGTCGCGCGGGAGGGCGAGCGGATCGCGGTGACGCTCGAGGACTGGACGGGCACCACGCGCGCCGGGCGCTTCGAGACGGTGACGCTGGACGACGGCGAGGAGGTCCAGCTCCAGCAGACGCTCACGGAGACGCGGCTCGTGCAGGTCTTCCGCGGGGAGGACGGCCAGCGGCGCAACGTGCTCACGCTCCGCCCGGACGGGCGCGCGGTGCTCGCCGTGACCGTGACCAGCGACCAGCTCCCGGACCCGCTCCGCTACCGCGTGATCTACCGCCGGCGCTGATCGGCCTTGGAGCGCGGTCCCGCTGGCTCCACCATCGGGCCATGGCCCGCTCCCTCGCTGCCACGCTCGCCGCCCTCACGCTCGGCGGCTGCTTCCTCACCTCGCCGACGCCGCCCCTGCGGGTGATGGACCACGCGCCGCGGGGGCCCGAGCGCGCCGAGGGGCTCGTGGTCTTCCTGCCGGGCTTCGGGGACGACGGCGGCGTCTTCGAGCGCTACGGGCTCGTCGAGATCCTCGCGCGGGAGACGCGCTTCGACGCGCTCGGGGCGCACGCGCACTTCGGCTTCTACCGCGACTTCTCGGTCCTGCCGCGGCTCGAGACGGACGTGATCGGCCCGGCGCGCGGCATGGGCTACGAGCGCATCTGGCTGGTCGGCACCTCCATGGGGGGCTTCGGCGCCGTGAGCTACGCGGCGGCGCATCCGGAGGACGTGGCGGGGGTGATCATCATGGCGCCCTACCTCGGCGAGCCGGAGGTGCTCGAGGAGATCCGCGAGCAGGGGCTCGAGGCGTGGGAGCCCGGGGACCTGGCGGCGATGGAGGACGACCGGGCGAAAGTCACGCGGCGGAACTGGGCGTGGATGCGCGCGCAGCTCGCGGATCCGGAGGGGACGCCGATCTACCTCGGCTACGGCGAGCAAGACCCGAGCGTGGCGGACTTCCAGCTGCTCGAGGCGGCGCTGCCGGAGGACCACGTCGTGCACCTGCCGGGGCCGCACGGGTGGCATGCCTGGACGCCGGTCTTCGATCGGCTCGTCGAGCGGGCGTTCGCGTCGGGGGCGCGGGCGGCGAAGTAGGCGGGGGCGCGGGAGGGCGCGGCGTCGTTCGGTCTCTCGCCGACGTCCGGCCGCCATTCCGGAGGGGAAGCGGCCGTCGGGTCGTCTGGCTCGGAGCGTTCGGTGGTCGTGAGGGAGCGCGCGGGGCTCTCGGAGCGGGAGGGGACAGGGGGGATCGGCGTCCGCCTCGATCACGCGCGTGTCCTGTCTTTCAGCCGGCGGGCACGGGCAGGGGCAGGGGCACGGGCACGGGGTTTCGCGTTCGGCTCTCTCCCCCGGCCGGGCCGGGTCAGTAGACCGGGGAGTCGTCGCCGTCCGTGATGACCACGTAGACGATCGTGTCGGCGCGGGTCTCGGCGTCGAGCGTGTCCCAGACCGTGCGGAGGGACTCCTCGTGCATGTCGGCGTAGGCCATGACGACGAGGATCTGCTTCACCCAGTCGAACTCCGGCTCGACGTTGGCGCTGCTCACGAGGATGTCGCCGAGCTTGTCCTCGAGCAGGCCCATGGCGTCGGTCGTCGTGAAGGGGCTGCCGGGCGGGAAGCGGAAGGCGCGGGTGACGGAGACGCCGACGGGCATGCCGTCGATGGAGACGCGCATGTCGGTCCGCGTGCTCTCCATCGGGTCGTACCGGATCTCCGTCTCGCTCTGGAGGAGCGTCGCGCCCTCGCAGCGGGCGAGCACCTCCATGGCGAAGGCCTCGCTGATCTCGGAGCTGCCGCCGGCCGTGCCTTCCTCGAGGATCTCGCGGGCGCCGGGCGTGAGCAGGTCGCGCTCCTCCGGGTCGTCGAAGGCGTCGTCCATGAAGTCGAGGCGCGTGGCGAAGTAGGAGGGGGTGGCCTCGTCGAGCTCGGCGGCGACCCGGAAGCAGGGGCCGGCGATGGCGCCGAAGCCGTCCGCGGCGCCCCCCGCGTCCTCCATCGGGCCGGCATCGAGGGCTCCTGCGTCCGTACCCGCGTCGTCCAGCGCGCCCGCGTCGTCCAGCGCGCCCGCGTCGTCCAGCGCGCCCGCGTCGTCCAGCGCGCCCGCGTCCTCGCCCCCCGCGTCGAAGCTGGCGCTGGCGTCCACGCCGGCGTCGAGCGCGCCCGCGTCGAGGCCGCCGTCGTCGTCGCCGCAGCCGAGCGCGAGCAGGAAGAGCAGGAGCGTGGCGAGCACCCTCGGCGAGGTCGGCATGGGCGGAGCATAGGATGGGCGCGGCCCGGGCGCAGCGGGGAGCGCCTCCGGCGAGGGGGATCCCTCCCTTCGGTCGGGATGCTCTCCGCTATCCGCTATCCGCTGTCCGCTTTCCGTGCTGTCGCCGGGCTTCGGCGGTCCATGCCGCTTCGCGGAGAAGGCGAGGGGTGGGCTGGCGGGCTCGGGTGAGGTGCCCGATTCGCTTCACCATGCTCGGGCGCATCGTGCACCTGCACGCCGACGAGGACGTGGACGCGGGCGGCGAGCCGGTGGACGCCGCACGCGGCGATCGCCGCGTCGGGCGATGCAGGACCATCCCGCCGCAATGCTTGCGGAATCGGCGCCGCGCGTGGTGGGATGGGCCGGCTCGACACCATGCCGGCGACTCCCGATCTCCTCTACGGTCTGTGCGCGACGAGCCTGCTCGGCTACCTGCTCGGCCGGCCGATCGGCGCCGTCGGCGCGGCCGGAGGGCGGCGCCTCCGCTTCGTCGTCGCCGGAGCGCTCGCGGGCGGGGGCGCGCTGATCGCGGCGGGCTGGCCGCCGGCCTGGGCGGCGGGCCTCGGGGTGCTGGGCGCGTTCTTCGGGATGGTGGCGGACGACCTCCTGAGCGGACCGGCGCCGAGCGGGGTCGCGGCGCCCGAGCCGGTGGCGGCGGGAACCGCGAAGGCGGCGGCGAAGGAGACCGCGAAGGCGGCGGCGAAGGAGCCCGCGAAGGCGGCGGCGAAGCCCCCGGTGGAGCCCGTGGCGGCGGCCGCGGAGCCCGCGAAGGAGGCCCCCCCGAAGGAGGCGGCCCCCGCGAAGGAGCCGCCCGTGAAGGAGCCGGCGAGGGCTGCGGAGCCTGCGCCTGCGCCGGCGCAGGCCGTCGGCGCTCCCAGCGACGAGCTCCCGGTGCCCGACCTCGACGAGGACGTCTCCACGGAGGCCGCCCTGCGGCGGAGCTCCCGCGCCGCCATCGAGGAGACCATACTCGGCGGCCACGCCCCCGTGCCCAAGAAGGCCGATCCGATCGAAGCGACCCTGCACGGCGCGGAGCTCGACCCGGCGCAGGCCGACGCCCTCGAGAAGGCGCCGAAGGGGTCGATCAAGGGGCTCTGGAGCGCGCCTGGCGAAGAGGCGACGGGCGCGTCCGCGGCGGCCCCGGCGGAGGCCGGCGGTTGGTCCGAGCCGGGCGGCGGGCCCACCTCGCCGCTGCCGGTCATGGGTCGGCGCCGCCGCCGGGGTGACGACACGGCCGACGTCGAGCTCGACGAGGTCGAGGACGTCGCCCCGCGCCGCCGCGCGCCGAAGAAGAAGCGCCGCCGCCTGGCCGACCTCGGCGCCAAGTCGCGCCGCCGGAGCAGCCGCGGCCAGGTCGAGGAGGCCTGCCACCGCTGCGGCGAGGCGAACCCCCAGGGCGCGCGCTTCTGCAAGAGCTGCAGCGCGCCGCTCGTGCCGTGGCGCTGCAGCAGCTGCGGCGAGGTGAACACGGTCGACGCCGCCTTCTGCGTCGGCTGCCGCGAGCCGATCCAGATGCTGGCGAGCCCCCTCGACGTGAAGGAGATCGAATGAGCGAGCCCACCCACGATCGGGGCAAGACCCTCTACATCGCCGTCTTCGCGGCGATGGTCACGAGCGCCCTGACGACCTACGGCCTGCGCGCCCTCGAGGGGGGCGGCTTCGGCGGCGAGGAGGAGCCCGAGACGGTCGAGGTGCCCTCGGTCACGGGCCTGGCGCGGGCGACGGCGCAGGAGCTCGTGCAGACGCGGGGGCTGCGCTTCGTGGTCGCCGACGAGGCGCCGAGCGCGGAGCACGAGGCGGGGAACGTGGCATCCCAGGAGCCGCTCGCCGGGAGCCAGGTGCCGGCGGACTCGGCGGTGAACGTGGTCGTGAGCAGCGGGCCGCCGCAGGTGGAGATCCCGGATCTGGTGGGCCGGCCGCTGGCGGACGCGCGGGAGGCGCTCGAGGAGCTCGGGCTGGAGATCGGCGACGTGGACGAGACCGGCGAGGGCGATCCGCCCGGGTCGGTGACGGCGCTGGACCCGGAGCCGGGGGCGGAGGTCGAGGTCGGCACGGAGGTCGATCTCACGGCGTCGCCCTCGGGCGTGACCGTGCCGGACCTGCTCAACGAGAGCTACCGGCAGGCGCGGGAGCAGCTCGAGGAGCTCGGGCTCGAGGTGCAGGTGCGGCGGCGCTGGGTGGAGTCGCGCCGCGAGTTCGCCGTGCTCGCCATGGAGCCGGAGCCGGGCACCGTCGTGCCCCCGGGCTCCGAGGTGCAGATCACGATCAACGACTGATCCCCAAAGCACAGGGGCAGAACCCGTGCCCGTGCCCGTGCCCGTGCCCGTGCCCGCCGGCCGGAGAGCCGCACGCGCGCGGTCGACGCGGACGCGAGAAAACCCGTGCCCGTCCCCAAGGGCTCGGCCCGCTGGTCTCGCGAGTCGGCCTCGAGGAGCACGCGGGGGGCGCGTCGGACTCTCGAGCCAGCGGGCACGGGCAGGGGCAGGGGCACGGGCACGGACCGGCAGGGCACGGGCACGGACCGGCAGGGCACGGGCACGGGAGCTCGGCCGCTGGCTTCGCCTGGCCCCGTTCCCGCACCATGAACCTCTCCGATGGATCTTCGTGAACGGCGACGGCGGCTCGGCGCCGAGGTGATGCTCTTCGGCGTCGGCCTCGGCCTGGGCTGGCTCGTCGGCAACCCGGAGCTCGGCGAGCGCTTCAGCGACCTCTACCAGGTCGCCGAGGCCGTGCTCTCCGAGGACGCGCCCTCCTGGCCGCCCTCCGCCCGCGCCACCGCGCGCCCCGACGCCGGCCCGCCCGCCGACGCCGGCCCGCCCGGGGACGCCGCCCCCGCCGAGGACCAGCCGCCTCGCCCGCTCCTCCCGACGGACCTCCCGGACCGCCCCGGCTACCGCGCCCGCGCCGGCGAGCACGAGGGCCTCGTCTACCTCGAGGCGGTCCTCGGCGACGCCAGCTTCGACGACCCGCTCCCCCTCGTCGTCCTCCTCCACGGCCGCGGCGGCTCCGCCGACCTCCCCGGCGGCCCCTTCCTCGACCTCTCCCACCCCGTCCGCGTCATCGCCCCGCAGGCGCCGGACCCGCTCGGTGACGGCTGGCAGTGGCTCCCCGTGCGCGTCGGCTCGGGCCTCGTCGATCGCCTCTCGGCGACCCTCTTCGACACGGCCTCGCGCCTCGCGCGCTTCCTCCGCTCCCTCGACCTGCCCATGGACGGCCGGCCCATCGTCACGGGCTTCTCCCAGGGCGGCCTGCTCACCCTCTCCCTCGCGCTCCACCACGACGACGTGGTCGGCGCCGCCCTCCCGCTCGCCGCCTGGCTGCCGCCGCCCCTCGAGCCGACCTACCGGCGCGACGACCTCTACTTCCCGCGCATCCGCAGCCTCCACGGCACGGCCGACACGATCATCCCGCCCGAGCCCACGGTGGAGCTCTTCGCGCGCCTGCAGGACCTCGGCTTCGACGTGGATCTGGCGACCTTCGAAGGCGTCGAGCACCGCATGAGCCCGGAGATGGACGCGCTCTTCCACGAGTGGCTCGACGAGGCGGTCTGCGCCGCCGTCGGCGACGAGGAGGGGCTCTTCGCCGCGCAGGTCCGGGCCGCCGAGCTCCAGGGGCTCGCCCCGCCCGTGCGCGACGCCGGGCCGCCCCGGCTGCCGGACGGCGCTCTCCTGCCGCTCCCGGACGGCGCCCTGCCGGACGGCGCCCTGCTGGATGGCGCCCTGCCGGATGGCGCCGCTCCCGACGCCGGCGCGCGCTGAGCGCGGAGGCCGGACCCAGGGCCGACGCGCAGCGCCGCGGCACCCGGCCGCGTCGAAGCGGCGCCGACGAAGCCGTGTTCCGGCGAAGCGAGAACCCGCCGCGGACCGAAGGACGGCGAGGGCACGTCGACCGCCGAGCTCGGGCTACTCCATCGCGGAGCGGAGCGCGCCCTCGAGCTGCTCGAAGCGGAAGGGCTTGTGCAGGAACGCCGTGCGCTCGTCGCGCAGCCGGCCCCGCACGTCCTCCTCCGTGTAGCCGCTCATCAGCACCACGGGCAGCGCGGGCGCCCGCTGACGGAAGCGCTCGAGCGTCGCGATGCCGTCCATGCCGGGCATCGTCAGGTCGAGCACGAGCAGGTCGAAGTCGCCGTTCGCTGCGTCGTAGCGCGCCAGCGCCTCCACCCCGTCGCCCACGCCCACGACCGTGTGCCCGAGCGCCTCGAGCATGCGCCCGGCCGCCCCGCGCACGGTCTCCTCGTCGTCCACCAGCAGCACCCGCGCCGGCGTCATCGGCGTCGGCTCGGAGACCCGCGCGTGCCCCGGCTGGCTCGGCCGCTCGGAGGCGTGGAAGAAGAGCCGGAAGGTCGTCCCCGCCCCGGGCTCGCTCGTCACGGCCAGCCCCCCGCCGTGCTGGCGCAGGATGCCGAGCGTCGCCGCCAGCCCCAGCCCGCGCCCGGCGAACTTCGTCGTGAAGAAGGGCTCGAAGATGCGCGCCAGCGTCGCCTCGTCCATGCCCACGCCCCGGTCCCGGACGGCCACCTGCACGAGCCGCCCGTCCGCGGGCTCCGGCGCGAGCACGGCGCCGCCCCAGTCGACCTCGCTCCCCTCGACCTCGCTCACGGCCACGCGCACGGTCCCGCGGCCGCTCATGGACTCGGCCGCGTTCAGCAGCAGGTTCATGGCGACCTGCTGCATCTGCGCCCGGTCCACCTCCACGGCCGCCACCGACTGCGGCAGGTCGAGCTCGAACTCCACGTCCTTCGAGACCGATGCGCCGAGCAGCTCGCGCGTCTCCTGGAGCAGCGCTCCCAGATCGAGCGGCTCCGTGATGGACCGGCCGCGCCCCGCGTACGCGAGCATCTGCGCGCAGAGGTCGGAGGCCTTCACGCAGGTCAGCTCGATCTGCGCCAGGCTCTCGCCCGCCGTGCGCGCCTGGGCCGAGCCCTTCAGCTGTGCCCGCGCCAGCGACGCCGTCCCGAGGATGCTCGTCAGCAGGTTGTTGAAGTCGTGCGCGATGCCCCCGGCGAGGAGGCCGAGGCTCTCGAGGCGCTGGGTCTCCTGGAGCTTCCGCTCGAGGCCGAGGCGCGTCTCCTCGTTCGCCTTCTGCTCGGTCACGTCGCGCGCGTAGGAGAGGAGCACCTCGATGCTCCCATCCGGCTCGAGCAGGGGCACGACCCGCGACTCGTAGGTGCGCACGCCACCCTTCTCGTCGGGGAACTCGAAGACCTTCCGCCCCTCCTGGCCGGTCGCGAAGACCTCGCGGTAGACCGACTGGAAGTAGCGCACGAGGTCGTCGGGCATGCCCATCTCGTCGTGGCTCTTGCCCTCGAAGTCCGCGACGCTCAGCCCCGACGCCGCCTCGACGGCCCGGTTCACGAAGCGGTGGCGCAGGTCCCGGTCGATCATCGCGATGATGTCCGGTGACTCCTGCACGATGGTCTCGAAGTGCGCGGCCGTCGCCGTCTCGCCGCTCCGCGCCAGCGGGGTGAGCGAGGCCCAGACGCCGCCGCCTGCGTCCGCGGCCCGCAGCGCGAGCCGGTAGGGGCGTGTGCCGGCGGCCGACCGGAGGCCCACCTCGAGGAGGACCTCCTCGTCCTCCGCCTCGGT
>MDTG01344841.1_pt1 | contig 11957 bp, 11 predicted proteins | sample 811421 | NCBI WGS metagenome assembly MDTG01 (sample SAMN05326645, study PRJNA326480) | marine metagenome | isolation source: seawater | place: Pacific Ocean: South East | collected 2011 | reverse complement strand
TGATTTTGTTCTCAATTTATCAGCGCTTAAGCATGTTCGAAGTGAAAAAGATCGATATACGCTCATGAGGCTCATAAATGTGAATATTATAAATACTATTCAAATTGCAAAGCTTTGCAAGCAAATAGGAGTAAAAAAATATTTTTGTGTATCTACAGATAAAGCTGCTAACCCTGTAAATATGATGGGTGCTTCAAAAAGAATTATGGAAATGTTTCTGATGCAACACAGCGAAAGAATTGATATATCAACAGCAAGGTTTGCAAACGTTGCTTTCTCCGATGGATCTTTGCTTCATGGTTTTAATCAAAGATTTTTAAAGAATCAACCAATTGCAGCACCAAATGATGTAAAAAGATATTTTGTTACATCTGAAGAGTCCGGCCAACTTTGCCTAATGTCATGCTTACTAGGAGAAAATAGAGATATATATTTTCCTAAACTTAGTCCAGAACTTAATCTAACTAGGTTTTCTGATATCGCAAAACGATTTCTTGATGATAAAGGATATGAGGTGCATGAATGCTCATCTGAGAATGATGCAAGAAGTGAAGCACAAAGATTAATAAAAAATAAAAAGTGGCCATGTTATTTCTTTAAAAGTGATACAACTGGAGAGAAAGACTTTGAAGAATTCTATACATCAAATGAGATTATTGACTTAGATGTGTTCGAAAATATCGGTGTTATTAAAAATGATCTTTCATTTAATCAAAGCATATTAAATGATTTCCTTGACATTATTCACGATATGCAAAATAGAAATCATTACACAAGGAAGGAAATAATTACATTATTTAATAAAGTTTTGCCTGATTTTAACCATAAAGAAGAGGGAAAATTCTTGGATGAAAGAATGTGATGCAAAGAGTTTTTGATTTAGCTTTTTCATTAATTGCACTTATCATGTTATCACCAATATTTTTGATAATAATGATAGTCTTAAGGATTACTGGAGAGGGAGAAATCTTTTTCCTACAAGAAAGGGTTGGTAAAGAAAAAAAAATGATCAAATTATTTAAGTTTGCAACAATGATGAAAAATAGCGAAAAAATAGGTACAGGAACTGTGACTATAAAAAATGATCCTCGCGTATTGCCATTTGGTAAATTCCTAAGAAAATCAAAAATAAATGAGTTACCTCAATTATTTAATGTTCTTAAAGGAGATATGAGTGTTATTGGCCCAAGACCGCAAACCATAAGATGCTTTGATGCTTTTCCTAAGAGCTCTCAAGATAAAATAATTAAAGTTAGACCCGGACTGTCAGGCATTGGCTCAATTATTTTTAGAAATGAGGAGAGAATGATGTCTGACAATAATGACATTGAAGATTTTTATGATAATTCGATTATGCCTTATAAAGGACTTTTAGAAGAATGGTATGTGAAGAGATTGAACCTTAGACTATATTTCATGCTGATTATCTTAACAATTATTACAATTATTTTTTCAAAATCTAATCTGATTTGGAAGTTTTATGATGATCTTCCAAAACCTCCAGATGTTTTAAAGTCTTATTTGGCTAAATAGTGAAATGTCAGATGTTTTAATTACGTATGGCTGGGTTAGATCCTCATATGCGGCACTCAGAAACTTAAAAAAGCATAACATCAATGTTGCAATTGCTGACGACTCAATTTTTGGGATGAGCCAATTTTCAAGGTTTAAAGATTGTCACGATACCTACACCTCACATTATGTTAGTGAAAAGAAATTTATAAAGGATATAAAAAATATTTACAAGAAAAGAGATATTAGATTTATTCTTCCATCTCATAATGAAACTGAGATAATTGCAAGACATAAAAAAGATTTCCCAAAAAGTGTTTGCTCAATGATCCCAGATGCAGATCATTGCAGGTTATTTAATAATAAATCTGAGGCATACAATCTTGTGAAAAGTCTTGATATCCCAGTTCCAAAAAGATTTTTATATGAAGATCCTCTCCAGATTGAAAGCATTATCTCAGATTCAAAAGTAGAAAGGGTTGTTATAAAGTTACTGACTGGCAATAGTGGCAAGGGAGTTTTTTATGAAGATTCTCCAAAAAAAGCACAGGAAAAGGTTTTAGAAATTATTAAAAAATATAATCTCTCAAAATCTAGATATCCTCAAATAGAAGAATATGTTCATGGAGATGGATATGGTTGTTCAGTCTTATTTTGGAAAGGAGAACAAATTACTCATTTCACTCACAAAAGATTAAGGGAGAAGATCAAAACAGGGGGAACCAGTACATATAGAGAGTCAGCCAGTCACAAAGGGATTGAAGATGCAGCAAAAAAATTATTTAGTAAAATAGGCTGGCATGGTTTAGCTATGTCAGAGTTCAAAGTTTGCGATAAAACAAATAAGTTTTGGTTTATAGAAGTTAATCCAAGAATGTGGGGATCAATGCCACTTGCTATTAGTTCTGGAGTTGAGTTCCCATATTTGACTTATTTATGTGCAACTCAGGGTCCTGAAGAAGCAAGAAAATATCATTCTAAACAAATAGTTAAACAGGGCTGGGGAGGCAAGTGGCTTTTGGGGGAGTATTTTGTCCTCGTAAGTAATCTTATTTCATTTAATTTTAAGGAAGTGTCTAAAATGATTTTTGGGAGAAAAAGTAACTCAATTGATGATTTTTACTGGGATGATCCATTTGCATTTCTTGGTCAAGTAATCTCATATATTAAGAAAGCGCTTTTAAAAAGAAGCTTAAATGCATCTGATAAAGGAATGATAGGATGAAAAAGGTTGCTCTATTTGACTTTGACGGCACATTAACAACTAAAGATACAAATAGGATACTTATTATTGAACTTATAAAATATAATCCTAAAAGGCTAATACATGTTTTTTTAGACCTTTTTTATATCTTTTTTGCGAACAAAAAAAATAATATCCAAGATAGAAAGAATGTTGTAATTGGTAAACTAATAAAAGGTCTATCAAGAAGTGATTTAGATAAGCCTCTTGATAAATTTAAGGAAAGAGTTTCAGTTCTATTTAGAGATTCTGCTTTGAAGGCAATTACAAAACATAAAAAACAAAATAATAATATTTTAGTAGTAACAGCATCACCAGAATTTGCGATTTCAAAAGTTCTTGAGAATTTTAATGTAAACATAATAGGTACAAGTTTTGATTGCATCAAAAATGAATATAGCGGCATGCTTTCTTCACCAAACTGTATCGGCAAAGAAAAAGTAAATAGAATTATAAAATGGCAGCACGAAAACAAAGATGACGTAATTTATCTAGAATGTTGGGGAGATTCAATAGAGGATATGCCTATGATGTTACTTGCTAAAGAGCATTTTTGGATCAAAAGTAGTAACCTTAATGAACTAAAGAAAGTTGACCCTGAAGCAAATTTTACTAATTAGATGATTAGATTTATTGATATTGAACAATCAGAGCCTTATAAAAATTTTAATTCGCTATACAAGAGAGCTCTAAAAAACGGTCAGAGAAGCATAGAAGCCTTCTCTATAAGCTCATTTGATTCAAAAATTCAGGAAGTTCAATCAAGGTATGTAAATCTAAAGTATGTAATTGAGAATGAGTGGATATTTTTTTCAAACTATAATTCACCAAAATCAAAAAGCTTTGAAAGCCATAATCAAATTACTGCATTATTTTTTTGGCCATATATTAATTCTCAAATCAGGATTAAAGCAACCATAAAAAAAACTACTGCAGATTTTAATAATGATTATTTTAAAAAAAGATCTCCAGAAAAGAATGCATTAGCTATATCATCATGTCAGTCTGAGATTACTGATTCTTACGAGTCAGTTGTTACAAATTTTTCAAAGACACTTAAAAGTAAGGATTTAATGAAATGTCCGCATTATTGGGGAGGTTTCTCATTTTCTCCATATTATTTTGAATTTTGGGAAGGACATGAATCTAGATTGAATAAAAGGGAGATCTTCAAATTAAAAGATGGTGAGTGGGAAAAATATTTTATTCAACCATGAAAAAAAGATTTGCCAAAAAGATGTATTAGTTTAAAATCGCAATGAAATATGACACATTATATCGATATCGTTATTCTAAATTTAAAATTAACTATTTAATTTTAATGCATTTCTTTTTTTTAAATCAAAGGTAATTCCAATAGCAGCTCAAAAAAAACAATTTGTACCTATTAATGAGCAAATTAAGGCTCAAGAAGTTATTCTTATAGGAGGCAATGGAGAAAAGATTGGGTTGGTCAGTATTTCTGAAGCTCTTGAAGCAGCAACAAAATCATCATTAGATCTAGTCCAGGTTTCGCCAGCAAATACAAATCCAGTTGTTTGCAAACTTCTCGATTATGGAAAACATATTTTTAGTAAGAAAAAAAATACCTCATCCACTAAATCCAAAGGAAAAAGAAGATCAATTAAAGAAATAAAGTTCCGCCCTTCAACAGATACCGGAGACTACAATATTAAATTAAAAAAGATTAAAAGCTTTATTCTTGATAAAAATAAGACTAAAATTAGCGTCCGATTTAGAGGGAGAGAGATTCTTAATAGTGATTTAGGTCTTGATTTATTAAACAAGATAAAAGAAGAGCTTTCTGATATAGCTCAGGTAGATCAAGAGCCCTCTCTTGAAGGAAGACAGCTATTAATGATTTTGTCACCAGTAAAAAAGTAAAAAAGAAAAAAATGGGATATAAGTTAAAAAAACATTCAGGAGCATCAAAGCGTTTTAAAAGGACAGGTTCTTCAGTTAAAAGTAGGAGCGCTGGGAGAAACCATATCTTGTCAAAACAATCTACAAAAAGAAAAAGACATAACAGAGGATTAAATAAACTTTCGGGGACCACATTGAAGGTTGCTGAAAGACTTATAAAATAAGCTATGCCTAGAGTCACAAAATCACTAACCGCAAAATCAAAGCATAAGAAAGTCCTAAAGGCCACTAAGGGACATTATGGCGCTAGAAGAAAATTGTTTAAGACAGCTAAACAGTCGAATATTAAAGCACTGCAATATGCATTTAGAGATAGGAAAAATAAAAAAAGAAGTTTCAGATCTTTATGGATTTCAAGAATTAGCGCTGCTTCCAGAGATTTAGGTGTACCTTATTCAGAGTTAATTAACTCCATGAGTAAAAAAGAAATTTTATTAAACAGGAAAATTCTTGCTGATATAGCAGTAAATGATAATGAGGTATTTAAAAAAGTTGTCAAAGCTGCACTAAATTAATGTCTTCTCTAGAAGACCACATAAAAATTGATTCTCATAAAGCAATCGGCACAGTACATCCCATAACATCTACACTTTTTACAATAATTTCTTTTTTGGAGTCATGCGGCTTTAACACAATAGATGGTCCAGAAATTGAAACTGAAAAATACAATTTTGATATGCTTAACATAAAGAAATCTCATCCTGCAAGGCAAATGCATGACACTTTTTATGTAAATAATAAGAACTATGTTCTTAGAACTCATACATCACCTGTCCAAGTAAGAGCAATGCTTAGTAACAAACCACCATTCTCATTTATTTCAAATGGTAAAGTTTATAGAAAAGATGATGACTCAACTCATCTCCCAATGTTTCATCAACTTGAAGGTATTTATGTTAATGAAACTGTGACTTTTTCAGAACTTAAAGACTTAATATATAAGCTCGTATATTTTTTATTCGGTGACGATGTTTCCTTAAGATTTAGACCCTCTTACTTTCCTTTTACTGAACCATCTGCTGAAGTAGATGTTTTATTTGATGGCAGTAATAATTGGCTCGAAATTTTAGGATGCGGTATTGTGAATCCAAGAGTTTTAGAAAACTGTAAAATTGATCCATCTAAGTTTTCGGGATTTGCTTTTGGATTAGGTATAGAAAGAATAGCCATGCTTAAGTACGGTATTAAAGACATAAGGGATTTTTATAAATCAAATTTAGATTTTTTAGAACAATTCTGAATTTATGAAGATTTCAACTGATCATTTGAAGCATCTTCTGGAGAATGATGTTAAAAATGAAGATATTTCATCTAGATTAATACAGCTGGGTCATGAAAATGAAATACATCAAAACATTGTTGATATAGAAATAACTCCAAATAGAGGAGATTGTTTGTCACTTAGAGGTCTAGCACGCGAACTTAATTACTTTTATAGCGCAAATATTGAATTTAAAATCTATGAACCTGAAATTGATGAATTAGTTTTTAATTTTACAAATGAAGCTAAGGAGGATTGCCTTAAAATATCATTCTTGAAAGTAGAAGTAGATAATCTTCCAGATGTATATGAGCCATATCTTGAAAATTACTTTGAAAGCTTAGAAATAAAGAAAAATAATTTTTTTACAGATATTTCAAACTATGTCTCATATGAATTGGGTCAACCAACACATTGCTATGATTTTTCAAATATTGGAGAGAGTTTAACTTTAACGAAAACACCAGAAAGCAAAGAATTTGTTACCCTGACTGGAAAAAAGTTGACTCTTGATGGTGGAGAACTCGTTTTTATGCAAAATGAAAATGTAATAAATTTAGCAGGGGTAATGGGAGGCTCCTCAACAGCATGCTCAAATAAAACCAAAGAAGTTCTTATCGAGTGCGCCTATTTTAATCCTGAATCTGTAATAGGAAGGTCTATAAAATATGACCTTAACTCTGATGCGGCATATAAATTTGAAAGAGGGACAGATCCTTCGAATATTAATTACGCATTGAGAAGATTTATAAAGATAGTAGAAGATCATGCAACAATAAAGAAACTAGAGATATTTGAGGGAAATTATTCTGAAAAAAAACAAAAACTTATTCAAAATCGTTTACAAGAAGTAAATTCTATTTTGGGAACTAATATAACAAAAGACAAATATACAAAAATACTTGAAAGTTTAGGTTTCAAGGTCAACGAAGAGATTTCTGTTCCAAACCATAGAAATGATATTGAGGGAATCAATGATATTGCTGAAGAGGTAGCTAGGTATACAGGCTATGATAATCTGCCAACAAAAGAATTTAGAGTCAAAAAAGACTTTGCAACTCCAGCAAAAAGCGATGATCAAATACGAGCTTTTCTTTTGCAGAATGGGTTTAATGAGGTGATAAATTATCCTTTTACCTCCAAAAACATCAATGATGCAATCCAAGTTGATAATCCGCTAGATTCAAATAAAAAGTTTTTAAGACAAACAATTATAGATTCACTTATTGAGAATCTTGCATTAAACGAAAGACGTCAAAAGGATTCACTAAAGCTATTTGAAATTTCAAATCTATATTCAGACAATGATCCAATTAAAGAGGAAAAATTTTTAGGATTAATTATTGCCGGCAGAAAGGGGCACAACTATAAAGAATTTAACTCTTATCTTGACTTTAATTACTTAAAATCTATTTTAGAAAAGTTGGGTATTGATGACTCTTTAATATCAAATGTTAACAGAGAGATTGTAAACTCAAAAAGTAAATATGAAATATTTACATGTGAAGTAAGTATTGACGAGATAAATATTGAAAGTCTTAATAAACTCTCTATTCAAGAAAATATCAAGTTTGAGAATACTAAATTTTCTGGTATTTCAGAATATCCATCAATAGTAAGAGATCTTTCTTTTTTAATAAATGATAAAAATCAAATTCAAATTCTTCTTGACTCGATAGAATCAATTGAAAATATAATTCTTAAAAACCGATTCATTTTTGATTTCTTCGAAAATGAAAAAAAAGGTTATTTTAAAGTGGGCTACAGATTTATATTTCAATCTCCTATTAAGACGCTCACTGATGAAGAGGTAGAAAAAGTTATTACTGATATAGTAGAATCATCAATAGAGATTGATGGAGTCTCAATACCAGGCATGCAAACATAAATATTATGAAAGCTTTAAAATATAATTTTCTCTTTGTTCTTTTTGTTTTCTTTACCCATTCCTTTTCTCAAGAATTTGACCCAGCGTTTTTAGCAAGTCTTCCTGATGCGGTAAGGAAGGACCTTCTCGAAGAAGTTGAAGGAAGAGAAGCATTTGAGCAAGAGCAATATAGAAGACCTTCTTCCTTTATAAAAAAACCTGACGTAGATAGCAACAGGTTTGGTGTGAATATCTTCTCAATGATGCAATCAACTCTAATGCCTGTCAATGAACCCAATTTTGATTCAAGCTATACTTTAGATTTTGGTGATCAACTTCAACTCCAGCTTGTAGGACAAACATCCTCAATTGTAAATTTAATAATTAATAGAGATGGATCAGTTAGCATCCCTGATATAGGTAAAGTATTTTTGTCAGGCCTTACAATGCAAGCTGCATCAGAACTAATAAAACAGAAAGTTAGTTCATCCTACATAGGAGTAGAGGGATTTGTTACTCTTGTAAATGTCAGAGATATTCAAATAGTAGTATCGGGGAATGTTTTTAATCCTGGGCCATATACCCTCAACGGAAATTCAAATATCTTTCATTCATTAACAGTTTCAGGTGGGCCAGATGAGTCTGGATCCTTTAGAGATATTGAGTTAATAAGAGCAGGAAAGGTTATTGAAAGAATTGATCTGTATGAAACATTTATTTATGGTAAGCCAAGTTTTGGTACCAGATTAAGATCAGGAGATATGGTTTTTGTTAAACCTGCTAAACATATTGTTACGATTTCAGGAGGCGTCAAAAGGGCAAGGCAATATGAGCTTTTAGAAACTGAAAATTTCGAAGACTTAATCTTTTTTTCTAATGGCTTTACATCGGATGCAGATCTGGGAAGTATTGAATTGGAAAGACTTAACAATGGTAATGTTGAAAAGGTTCAGCTATCAAATAAAGACTTTTCCAATATTAAATTAAATGATGGTGAGAGCATATTTGTTAGAAGATATCCTATAAAAGTTGCATCAATAACGGGAGCAGTAAATAATCCTGGGGCATATAGATTTAATGAAGGGGAAGGATTATATGAGCTCATAAATAGGGCTGGAGGCTATACAGATACAGCATATTCTTTTGGAGGAATTCTTCTTAATGATGAAGCATTAGAGGCAAATATGCTTGCAAAAGAACAACTTTACAGAAGCTTTTTATCATCATTAATTAAAAGCACAGCCAGTCTGCAGGCAGGGAGCGGAGAAACAGTTGGAGCTCTTTTATCCGAGCTCAGAGACTCACCTGTGTCTGGAAGAATTTCAGCTGAATTTGATTTAGATAAAATTAGTAATAATAGAAATTTAAATACCCCCTTAAAAGATGGTGATAAAATTTTTATTCCTGAAAAAGTTGATCATCTTTATATTTTTGGAGAAGTCTCAAATCAAGGAACAATAAGATTTAATGAAAAAGAAAATTTAGGTTTTTATATAAAATCTAAAGGCGGTTTAACTGATAATGCCGATGTAAATAATATTTTTATTTTACATCCCAATGGTGTTTCAGAAAAAGTGCAAAGGAAGAATGTTTTTAGAGACGGAAATTCTAAAATAAAACTTTATCCAGGGTCTATAATTTTTGTTCCGAAGAAACCTGATAACATATTCTTTACTCAGTCTATGCAAGCATATGCAACAATTTTAGGAAATCTTGGAGTCTCCTTAGCATCTTTATCAGTTTTAAAAGACTAAATAGCAAATGTTCAATAACTCCTTAAGCTTTTTTTTGAGTTTTCTTTCTATTATCAGCATTAATTTATTTTCAGATAGCTTTAAATACAACAACTTTAATAATCATGGAGCCATTGGCTTAATTAATATGCCAACAGCAAGGTTTTATGAAGAATCGTCATTCGGTTTCACCTTCAATTACAACAATCCAGACCAAAAGATTACCATGACATCATCACCATTTGACTGGCTTGAGGCATCCTTCTTTTATACAAATGTCGATGGCAGACCATACTGCGAGGTAAAATTTGATCCTGTGTGCCAACAAGATTATAAAGATAAAGGTTTTAATGCAAAGCTAAGGATAAAAAAAGAAGGTCGCTTGCCAGCAATAGCTATTGGAGTTAGCGATTTAGCAGGTACCGGACTCTATAGTTCAGAATATCTTGTAGCCTCATATGGGATAAAGAATATGGATTTTCATGCAGGTCTCGGTTGGGGTAATTATAATGGGACAGAAGACTTCAAAAATCCATTAATTTATTTGAGTGAAGACTTTAAAAATAGACCAACAACTTTTGCAGATGAGGGCGGACAATTTCAACCAAGTAGATATTTTTCAGATAAATCTGTTTCATTATTTGCGGGTGTGTCCTATGCATTTAGTGATAAGTATTTATTTAAAATAGAGAGAGATACAACAAATACATCTTCTATAATCAATTATGAGGAACCTAAAGTTCCAATATCAATAGCTTTAGAATATGCCTTTAATAAGAATATTAATCTTGGTCTATCATTCGAAAGAGGTAATACTTTTTCCTTAAAGTTTGTTTATAAAAAAAATAAAGATTCAAAACCTACGTATCAATACAAAAAAAGTGTTGCTAAAGATGGCAGAAATTCATTTGGCCAGCTAATTGATAACCTTGAATCAAATGGTATAGGCGTTAATAAGATAATTGAGGGAAGTGAAAAAATTGGACTTGAAATCACTCAATTTCGGCACCCCTCAATAAAGATTGTTGACAATATAATTCAAAATGCAAAGGCTGACAGTAATATTGAAAAAGAAATTTCTACGAATTATAAGATTGCTAATTTAGATGCTATAAAATCATTTAATGAGAAATCCTTAGAAAACCCAACTTTAATATATCAAAGGGAGAGATCGAAAGGCTTGAATTCAGATACCAATTTTGTCTTTAGGCCTTTCATCGCAGGAAGGGAAGGGTTTTTAAAATTTGCGGCCTTAGTTGAAAATAACTCTGAGTACATTTTCTCAGATAACTTTTTCTTTTCATCAAACTTGAAGTACTCGATATGGGATAATTTTGATGATCTAATTTATCCACCCATAAATACCTATCCTGCTCAGGTAAGATCAGATGTTAAGGACTACCTAAGAAACTTTGATGACGGAATCATTATCGGAAGAGCACAGTTTGATGGTTTTAAAACTATATCTCAAAACAATCATCTGATGTTTTCAGCTGGAATTTTTGAAGAAATGTTCTCTGGTTATGGATTGGAATATCTTCATTTTAAAAACAAATCAAATCATGCATATGGATTTGAATTATTTAAAGTTTATAAAAGAGATTATGAAATGCGGCTTGGATTGCTTAACTATGAACAGGTTACAGGACACATAAATTATTATTATAGAAATTATGGCTTAGTCCCTTTTGATCTTAAAGCAAGCTATGGAGTGTATCTTGCGGGTGACACTGGGGGAACTATAGAATTATCAAGAACTTATTCGAATGGTGTGAATTTTGGAGTTTTTGCCACCTTCACAGATGTATCAAGTGAGCAGTTTGGTGAAGGAAGTTTTGATAAAGGAATATTTTTTAACATACCAATTTTTGCTAATATGATTAACTATTCTTGGAGACCCCTTACAAAAGATCCTGGGGCAAAGTTAACTAGAAAAAATAATTTACATGATCTCTTGGTCAAATTTAGGCCCCTGAACTGATAAAAATAATTTTTTCAGTGTTAAAAAAAGACACTTTATATTGAGCAAAATTGAAAAAAAATGCATAATTAATCTTTAAGAGGTAAAAAAATGTTAAAAAGTGCACAATCAATAACATTGGCTATACTGTTAGCCATTTCATTTTCTGTTTTTGCTCCTGCAGTTGCTGCAGAAGTTACTGAAAAGCAAATAGAGCAAATAACAACAAGGCTTGAAGGCTATAGTCCTGATGAACTTCTTGATAGAAGATATTTCTTACTTGCTGCTCTTGACGATGAGCAGTTGATAGATTGTGCTGGTGTTGTTAATGGCACTTCAGTCCTTAATGAAGATGGGGTATGTGAACAGCCTTCTCTTAAGATCGAGGGCGAAATAAATGATAGTGAAACTGCAGTAGAAATTGAAGCAAATAGAAGAGCCTCTTATCTTATGGAGCT
>MDTG01279820.1_pt1 | contig 11957 bp, 13 predicted proteins | sample 811421 | NCBI WGS metagenome assembly MDTG01 (sample SAMN05326645, study PRJNA326480) | marine metagenome | isolation source: seawater | place: Pacific Ocean: South East | collected 2011 | reverse complement strand
CCTAGCCACCCACCAACAATGAGGCAAAAAGGTGGAAAAATGGTTCTTAACAGTGGGTCACTCTTGGTCACTAGGTAGTCTCCTGCTGCCAATGTCAAAATTCCAGTTACTACTGGTATAAGATGAAAATACCAAGCTAGATTGCTTGCATAGCGCTCTTCTCTTGGGACTGGACGTCTCGGTTGACTACCATCAGGTTGCAATGCGACGGAGCAGGTCGGACATATGGTCCATTCTGGGTCAACAGAAATATTACATTCATGGCAAATTGGCATAGATTTTACCACCTTCAGTATCCTGAGCGCTTATTGTTAAACAAAACTCAGACTTCATTTAGGTTTGTATCGATGGGATATATCATCTTTAGTGGCTAATTGACACTTAACAAGCCGTAACAATTAGGATTTATGTTCAGAGATTATCTGTTGATATATCATCCCGCTGTCTCGCATACTGCGCACTTGGCTATCATAATCAACATGATATAATCCAAACCGGAGAGAATATCCTTCAGCCCACTCGAAATTATCCATCAAAGACCAATGGTAGTACGACCTGATGTCAGCCCCATCTGAGATCAATTGCGAGATGACCCAAAGATGACGCCTCAAGTGATTTGGTCGCAAGCTGTCCGTCGCATCCGCAACACCATTTTCTGTAATTTCAATTGGAATGTTCAATTTTTTCAACCATTTCGTCGCCCTATCAAGTCCTTCAGCATACATTGGATAGCCGAATTCTGTTACTATCTCATGTTTTCTAGCCGGCAAATCAATTTCAGTGGTTTGTGGTAAAAACGGGCTAGTCAAGACATGAGTGTAGTAATTAAGCCCGATAAAATCGGCCGAATTCTTGACCCACTTTACCGATCTGCCATACATTCTTCCACGCTTGAGCGCAGATATTATGGCACCATTCCAAATGTAATTGAGAGCAAAAGACGTCAACCAATGTAGCAAATTCCATCTTCTATAGGGGTCGAAAATAGTCACATTTTTAGCGAGGCCAATGTATGATTTTGGACTTAGCTGTTTCAAATTGTGATAAACCTCTCCGTGTGCAATCATTACATTTTTCATCACTCTTATGGCTTTAATGGGCGACCTTTGTCCAGGTGGGAACATGCCCATATGGTAACCCATTATCGAAAATACATCAGGCTCATTCACAGTACACCATTTAGTCACCCGACTAGAAAAGTAAGGGAAAATACGGTTGCAATAATCAACAAAATATGATAAATTTTCTCGCTCATAAAATCCACCCTTTTCTTCAAACCATATTGGATGAGAAAAGTGATGTAGAGTAATCATTGGCTCTATTCCTTTGGCGATAAGCGAGTCAACCATGGCAGAATATTTCTCAATAACTTTCATATCCCAATCTCCTTCATTTGGTTCGATTCTACTCCATTCTATTGAAAACCGATAACTGTTGACCCCTAGTTCGACTAATAAATCATGATCCTGTTGCCACCGTTCCCAATGGTCGCAAGCCGAACCGCTAGGTTCCTTGTTCTCGCTTGCTTCGAATTGAGTCCAATTGTTTGTATTGCCACCTTCAATTTGATGAGCAGCAGTTGCAACACCCCAAGTAAAACCATCAGGGAACTCAATGTTGTCTAGCTTCACTCTTGTCCAATCAAGGTGCTTTTCAGGAAATAGTAGGTGGAAAAAGGTGACAATAGCGATATAGGTCACCAATGCAAAACCGCCAACTGTGGCCCACTCCATGGTGATGATACAATAAATCCGGTTATCAAGTTTCGCGTACTAGTAATATTCATGTGGTGTAAAATTGATTGTAATTTTAGCACCATATGCCGGTTGATATGCTTCCCAACTAGGTAGTTGAGAGACCTTTGGAGTTATTGGCCATAAGCTTGAGCAAAAACCAACGGTAGATGGTTAAAGAACCACGATATTGGTCTACAATTATGTTTGTGTTGTCAATTCCTGTAGCGTATTATTTCTGGTTAGAACGGGTGTTTACTGCGATGCCAGCAGCAGCTGATACAGCAATCAGTGTCACAAGGCTACCAAAACCAGGTGTGTTTTCGCCATCGCTTGAACATCCGTCACCTAGTGAATCGCTGCCACCCCAATTGCCGTCGTTGTAATAACAAGATGACCAAGTCTTGAACCAATCGCCATGGGGGTAGCTAGTTTTGTTGCCATCTGAGTCTGTTGCCTTAATTCGCCAATTCACATATGTGTGGTCATTTGGTGGAGTTAGCGAGATTGAATGGAGTCTTTCCTCAACCTCTGCGTCCATTGTTACTGGCGGGTCACATATTCCATCGTTTGTGCATATTTGGGTGATTATCTCGAAGGTTGTTCCGTTATCGAATGCCTCTTCGCTCATCTCGATGGTAAGGGACCATTGTTTATTATCAATTGAGGGACTATCCCTAGTCACTACAGTAAACGGGTCGTCCTCACTCGGATTAACATCTACACCACCCTCGCTTGCGCCAATCGAGGTCGGCAAGAGCATACAACAAACAACAGCGAGAAGTAGAATTGATTTCATACGCATAAATTAACCATAACAGCGAGTTATTTAGTATTAATTATAACTCACAGTCACCTATTTTGGTTTAAGTTTACAACAGATACTTCTAATCTTTCATGAGTTGGGTGGACTTCGACTAGTTGCACTTGAACAGGTAGAACATCAGCAATAACTTCGGCAGCAGAAAGAGGTAATTCGATTCGACGAGCGATTGGGTCGTATCTAATCCAACCTTCAGATAAATCTAGATGGTCTGATAATTCAACCATATCATCTCTTGCATCTCCCTCATTTGTTGGAATCGCACCAAATAAAATTGTATCATCAGTGCTAATGACTTCATAGGGCCTCAGCGTAATTTCTGCTCTTCGTCTGAATCTTGCTCGTAATTGACCAGCATCTTTGAAATTCGCACTGCAAAATTTAACATGAAAACTCATATCTTTTGCATGCTGCTTGAGCCTAGTTGCCAACTCATAGGAACCCTCAGCAGCAGCAGTCATTGCGCCGCTTAGGTTGAATCCACGGATGTCCATATTGGTCTGATTTCCGATGGTTATCTCGAGCTCGTTGAGATTCAAAAATTGGACATTTGAACCATCCAACTCACTCAACAGCGCATATAATTCGTCTGCTTTATCGGGCTCGCACGGTAATTCAATACCAACATTGATCCCGAACTTATGACATTCGTCAATGACTTTGACATATCTCGCTAGTTTGCCATCCAGCAGATGGAAACGAATTTCATCTAAACCAGCGTCGGCGAATCGCTTACTGTGGACTGGGTCAAATGGTATCGAAGTGTAGATATGAATATGATGCTGTTGACCAAACGCCGATTTTAACTGTCTAACTGCTTCAAGTGATTTTTCCATATCGAGCATTGGATCTCCACCAGTGATGCCTGTTCCAGTGGCATTCATTGCTCGTCCTTCTTCAATTACAGCAGCCCAGTCGTTACACCGGCGTTCATTGGCAAACATATCTGGTGATTCCCTACGGTTGTCGGATAGTGGACAATAATCACAGCCCCAGTGGCATTTGCCGGTGACAAATAACACTAATTTACTACCTCTTTGACATTGGATACAGCCCTCTGCTTCGCCAGATTCGGCGGGCGAAATTTCAGTAGCCATCGGCAATGGTCCAACCATGTCAACACACTCCCGAGAGTGCTTCAGGTTTCAAAGTCTCGTATGTTATCAACGGTTATTATGTGTTATCTGCTTGATTAACCAGCGATGAAATCTTCGGTCGTCGGTCAGCTCTGGGTGGAACGTAAGTGCGAGTTTGGAGCCATCCAGAACACCAACGGTTTCGTCTTTGAGCATTGCTATTGTCCTACAGTTTATCGACTCTTGGTTAAATCGCGGTGCTCTTATGAATACACCTGGAAAGGCATCTTGTTGGCTTTTTGCTGCATGCTTTGCCATTGGTAACGGTTTATGATTGAATTTGTCACGCCCCAATGCAAAGCTTGCATCTTTGGTATTGTCGGGTGTATTTAGCGAAATCTGTAAAGGGGCTTCGAAGGAAAACCTTTGCCGCCCCCAAGCGTTCCGAGCCACTTCAACATCGATGAATGGCGTTTGATTATGTCCAGGATTGGCCAATAATATTGCACCTGCACAAGTGCCTAAAACGGGTCTGTCTGGATACGTCACCATCCAAGTAAATATCCCATCTAATAGCGACTCACTTTGGCTTGCAATGCGCATCGTGGTTGATTCTCCACCCGGAAGAACTAGGCCATGTATCGTGCTATTGATGTCAGATGCTTTTCTGAGCTGAACTATTTCCACTTCCGCATTCATTTCATACGCCGCATGTTGGATCGCCTCGCAGTGTTCGTGGCGCGCCCCTTGTAACATCGCGACACCAATGCGCACCATGGATGGCGGTCATACTTGTCATCTATGAGTTCGCCGCTTTCGTACATTAATTGAATAACCAGCACTAACAGGAATTAGCATGGCAGAGCATCAAGGAGATTGTTTCCTTGTCCCCGGTCCTGTGCGTATGAATCAAAGATGTCTCGATGCCATGGCAACCCCAGCAATAACAGCTAGAGGCACTGAATTCCGTGATGTAATGGCTGATTTGAATTCAGGACTGCGTTATGCGTTCAACATCGCACCATCTGAGCCAAAACGAAAAACTCATTCTTGGGCTGGTGATGATGATTACAAAGTAATGGCTGTCTCTGGTAGTGGAACCGCCGCAATGGAGATGATCATCGCTAACAGATTTCGACCAAATGACCTTGTTCTAGTTCCGACAAATGGTAAATTCGGCGAGCGAGTAGCAGAAATGTGTAAGCGTTACTGCAAAGTCAAGCATATTCAATATGAATGGGGTCGAGCATTTGACTTGTATGAATTAGAGCAACAACTTGAGCGAAAATGCTACGAAGCAGTATTGGTCTGTCACAACGAAACAAGTTCGGGCATTACTCAAGATGCGCCGGCGATCGCTGAGATGTGCAATCGATATCAAACCCCGTTCATACTTGACGGAATTACTTCAATTGGCGGTTTGCCAGTTGATCTTGAAGCATGGAACGTGGAAGCTGCAGCAATGGGTGCACAAAAGTGCACGGCTGGGCCCTCTGGAATTGCGGCAATCGCGTTTAACTCTAGATTTTACGAACGGTGCAAAGCGATTAAGGAGCAAGGAGATATCAATCCCTTATTTTACCTTGATTTCGTCTCGGCATTCAAGAAAGGAGATGACGATCAAACACCTTGGACACCAGCGATTAATTTGGCTATGGGCTGGGCTGCTGCGCTAAATGTATTGAAAGAGGAGGGATTAGTTAACCGGTGGAATAGATGCAGTGAACTTGCTCAGGGCGTTCGAAATCTATTCTTAGATTTGGGTTTTGAACTACTTGCTGATGTTTCGCAAAGAAGCGCTACTGTTACAGCAATTTTGTATCCTTCAGGCATCGACGATAATTGGCGGGCAGATTTGAAAGAGAAATATCAAACTCAGGTTATTGGGGCACAAGACGATTTCAAGGGCAAAATGTTCCGGGTAGGGTCAATGGGTGAGACAACTAAGGAAGAAATGATTGAGGGATGTAAAAGAATGTTAGATTGTTTCCGTGAGCACGGTCATAATACTCCCGACGTTGATGTTGCAGGCTACTTCTGAGGTGCAGTAATGACCCGATACATCGTACTTGGTCGTTTTCAACCATTCCATAAAGGCCATGAATACTTGCTGAACCGGGCTTTTGAGTTTGCGAAAGAAGGTGAGGTTGTAGTCGCAGTCGGCTCGGCTAGTAAAGGCTGGGAATCGAATAATCCGTGGACTTTTGATGAACGCAAAGCAATGATAGAAAGTTGGTTGACTGCTAATAATAAAGCAGCAACTATTATTGGTATCGATGACATTAATGACCCGCCTAGATGGGTTAAATACGCCGCTAAAATTCACGGTCAAGGTGTGCTTGTAACCTCAGATGAGCCAACCAAAATGTTGTATGAAAATGATAATTTTCCAGTCAAATTTGTGGAATTAAATAACCGGGGAAGTTTCGAGGGCTGGCGGGTAAGACAAACCCTTCTGATGCTGTCCACAGTATATGATGACGATGCGGTAAGAGAGGTCCTTGCTGCCGCAATTCCTGCGTCAGTGGTCAACTGGTTAATCGAACAGGATGCAATTTTCCGGCTGTCAACAATGGTCTCTGGCGTTAACGTTGGTTAATCATCTGATGCTACAACGACTCTTGACGCAACTAAAACTCTCTGCTTATACATATAACCTGCTTCGATAATATCGACGACTGTGCCGGTAGGGTAATCTTCAGATGCTGGTATTGTGGTTATTGCGTCCATTTTTGCTGGGTCAAACTTCTTTCCCTTGGCATCAATAGCCGTAACACCTTCGCCAGACAATTCATGCCACATTTTGTTTCTAAGTAATCGGAGTCCTTGAGCCAGGGGTGATTGGTCGTCTTCCTCAATATTGGCCATAGCGCGGTCAACATCAGCAAGTACAGTAAGCATTTTCCTCGCCAGACCCATACTCCCATATTGGATCAAATCAGATTTTTCAGCTAAAAACCTCTTACGAATATTTTGAATTTCTGCGTCTTTGTATGCGATTTCTTTTTCTGCTGTTTCTGCCCTTGCCAGAGTTGCTTCTAGAGGGTCTTGCTCCTCTACTACGCCTACCTCCATCGTTTCTATATCCTCTGCGATTATTGGTGTCTCATCATCGTTTGATTCGACAGGTATTTCCTCATCTGACTCAGACATGGTGGTTGCTGATGGCGCTTATTTTTCAAACCGTCGTATTCATCTTCGCAAATAATTACGAAGATTTACCTCACCATGACCCCATTGGGATGCTTCAAGATGTTCCCTGCCAACGATACCGATGTTATCTGTCCCTGTTTGCCATTCAGTTACTGCGTAAACTAACAATTTTGAATTTCTACTATGAGCCTCATAAGTAGGGATTATTTTCGGGTCCTCTTTTTCGTCCAAAGTTTCACCTAATTGTTTCCTGCGATCCATCCAGTCCATACATACCTTGTCAGCAAATTCTTCTTCCGGTAGGTTGGCTAATCGATCGACTAGTGTATCCCAAGTAGCCATTGAATAGAGGTCGTTCCTGTCGATTATTTCACGGTCTAAGGCGACATCAAGATACAAGTAAGATCTGGCCTCCCAACATTCCCAATTTCCCGGACTGGCGAATTGCATGAATTGCAGTAAACCCTCCTCGCCGTTCTCGATTTCTAACAACACATCTCTAACAGAGCCATCCATTGACCCAACGGTTTCCATCCAGTCAAGTATTTCAGCTTCACAGTCAATGTCGAATGCACGGTTTAAACGGGGCAGTTTAGCCGGTCTGAGATGACGCAACTTCGCCCTAGACATCAATTGGTAAACATCATTCCACGGTGTGTCTAGAATCTCATCAAGGGACTTTTCATTGACTATCAGAAGAACAGTCTCTATCCCCATACATGTCACCAGAACACCGTCTGTTTTGATGTCATCGGAAATTGTCCGTTGCAAAACTTTGCAGGTTTGATAATTTCACTCTTGTTAGTTGGCTCTCACCTTTCGATAATCGTAGCATAGAATAAAAAAACACAACATATTTCAAGAGCAGGTGATGGCAGGGAGTAATTAGGGGTCCATATGGCTACTATCAAGGAGCAAATCGAACTGATTCGCGCTGAGATAGACAAGACCCAAAAAAACAAGGCTACTAATGCTCACATCGGCAAATTAAAAGCCAAGATTGCTCAACTGAAATTGAAAGAAGAAAAGGCCGCTGCTCACTCAAAAGCCAGCGGTGGTGGTAAGGGTTTTGAGGTCAAGAAATCCGGTGATGCCACCGTCGCACTAGTTGGATTCCCCTCAGTTGGTAAATCTACCCTGATTTCCAAGGTAACCGATGCTCATTCTGAGGCTGGTGGTTACGCATTTACGACATTAACATGTATTCCAGGTGTAATGGAGCACAGAGGTGCTAAAATCCAAATCTTAGATTTACCCGGGCTGATTAAAGGTGCATCTGAAGGGAAGGGTAGAGGTCGAGAAATTCTCAATGTTATACGTAGTGCAGATATGACACTATTTATTGTTGATCCATTCCAAGATGGCCACTTCAATGTCTTACACAGAGAGTTGCACAATGCGGGTTTACGATTAAACGAAACCAAACCACCAGTATTCATCAAGCGGGTGGATAAAGGTGGAATTGATGTTAGGTCAACAGTTGAGCAAACGCACCTGACTGATGCAGATATCGGTGAAATTATTCGTTCTTTTGGCTATACCTCGGCAGTTGTTACACTCAGGGAAAATGCTACTGCGGAACAAATAGTCGACTGTTTGGCGGGGAACCGAGTCTATGAAAAAGCCGTTATTGCAATTAATAAAATCGATATTGCTACGGAAGACGAGTTGGTCAAAGCAACTAATGCGTTACCCGGTGATTGGCCGGTGATGCGTATCTCGGCGTTCAAGGATATCGGGCTAGAGGAATTGAAGGATTTCATTTACCATAATCTTGGTTTTATGCGGGTATTCCTCAAGCCTCAGGGACAGGAAGCAGATTTAGATGAGCCGTTGATTGTAAAAGATGATTCAACGGTGGAAAATATCTGTAACAAATTGCATCGTGACTTTGTTAGGAAATTTCGCTTTGCTCGAGTAAAAGGTCCAAGTGCAAAATTTGACTGGCAGCGTGTGGGACTCGATCATCGCCTGGTTGATGGTGATTTACTTACCATTGTAGTGAAGCGTTAATCCCAAATGCCCATATCCATCCTGGCGTCTTCTGAGGCATGAATTTTCGGATCCCACCTTGGTGACCAGACAAGATTGACATGAACTGATTCAATGCCATCTGTGTTAAGTGCAGCGCGATGAGTTGCTGCCATGATTTCAGCCGCTGCTGGACACCCAGGACTAGTTAATGTCATATCAATTTCAGCGTGTAGAATATCCCCTTTGGGCTCTATACGCACATCATATACAAGTCCTAATTCAACGATTGAAATCTCCAATTCTGGGTCCTCTACCTCATCGAGTTGTAGAAAAATTAATTCTTTGTCAATCATAGCAACACTATACCTGTAATTTGATATCCTTCATTACCTTATCAAACATATTTCTAAAACCGTTTGACCTACTTGGTGACAGCGAGTTCAGAATTCCCATTTCAGTGGCAAATTCAGGGGTTAATTCCAACACTATTTCTGCGTCAACACCGTGAATAGCCATAGTTAGTATACCCATCAATCCTTGAACCAATTTAGAGTCCGCGCCGGAATAAAAATTCACATGAGAGTCCACGACTTCTACTCTAATATGTGCCTCAGACTGGCATCCTTGCACACGAGTATTGTCATTCCATTGCTCGATAGGCAGCAGATTTACTTCCTCTGCCAAGTCGAAAACCATCTCCAAACGTTCCATTTTGTCATCAATGTCTTGAAACTCATCTATTAGTTCAATCAGTTCATTGGAGTAAGTCATGCGAATCGCTCCAATATTTCGGACAGATAATTAACAAATGAAACAACTTCTTCATGAGTATTGTAGAAGTAAAGCGAAACTCGGACCGTTCCAGTAATCTCCAGGCGGTCGAGTAAGGGCTGAGCGCAGTGATGTCCGGTTCTGACGGCAAAACCGCGTGCGTCTAATAGATGTGCCATGTCTTCGCTATTCATCGTCGGGTGAAGAAATGAAACAACAGCAGCATCATTATCATCATGACGACCATAAACAGTCATACCCATTTCTCGTAGTTGCTGTGATAACCATCTGGCAGACTGTAGGATCCTTTTGTGTTCTGATTTAATGTCTACTTCGTTGAGCCACTTAATCGCCTCAGTCCATCCAATAGCTTCTGCGATTCTAGGGGTTCCTGCCTCGAACTTTTGCTCGTTTTGTTGATAGGTAGATCCGTGAATTGATACGGTTTCTATCATGTCACCGCCGCCCATAAATGGCTGCATTTCATCAAATGCGTCATCGGAAACAAGCAGTGCACCAATGCCGGTTGGTCCACACATCTTATGCGCTGAAAACGCCATAAAATCGGCTCCTAATGAAGTGAAGTCAATGTCTTGATGTGGCGCACTTTGTGCCGCATCGAGTAGCACCTTGGCACCGTTTTGTTTGGCAATTTGAACGATTTGTTCGACTGGATTGCAGACGCCTAACACGTTTGATATGTGAACTACGCAAACTAGTTTTGCGCCATCCACAGCTGCCTCAAATAAGTCCATGTCTAGTGTTAGGTCTTTCTGCACCGGGACATATCGAAGTTCAATGTTCATTTCCTGGGCCAGCATTTGCCACGGCACGATGTCAGAATGATGTTCCATCTCTGTGAGAATAATTGCGTCACCGTCAGATAGGTTTGCCCTGCCCCAGGCATGGGCTACCAGATTAATCGCTTCAGTTGTCCCACTGGTTATTATCGCCCTGTTGGCATTAAATCTTGACTTTAGTTCTCGGCGACAGGATTCGTATCCCTCCGTAGCCTCACCTGCTAGGGTGTGAACGGCTCTGTGAACGTTGGCATTTGAATTTGAGTAATAATCATTCATGGCGTCTATAACTGAATTTGGTTTTTGGGTTGTTGCAGCGTTGTCAAAGTATACCAGAGGGTAACCATTGATTTCACGCTGCAAAATAGGGAAATTTTCTCGCAAATCTCTCACCTCACTCGCCAGTTTGATTAGAGAGCGCTTCCAGTAAAAACTGTCTGGTTGTTTCGTTATGCATTTTTGCGAAGCTGCTCACAAGAAATCCTTCGACTATCACTGCTTGAGCTTCATTGGGCGTGAATCCACGAGCCATCATGTAGTGAATTTGTTCCGCATCGACAGAAGAACTCGCCGCGCCGTGAGCTGCGCTGACATCATCAGATAATACTTCTAATTCTGGTATCGATTCTGCTTTTGCTTGCGGTGATAGTAAAAGATTCTTGAATACTTGGCCAGCGTCTGTCTTATCACAGTCCTCATCGATTGACAGTAGACCTGTCCCGATTGCATGACCTCTCTCTGAGCACGCTGATTTTACCGTCAGTGAGGAATTGCTGTGACCGCTTTGGTGATGGATTTCGATGTGGTGATCATCTACCCTTGTAGTTTGACAGTTGACCGCAATATTTTGGATAAGTGTAGCATTACTACCTTTTAGGTAGGTTCTGATATCGCTTTTGATTCTACTGCCTCCGGTTGATAATTCACCATACTCGAGAGTTGAGTCTCGGGCAACAGTCCAGTCTTCAGCGCGCAGCATTGTTGATCCTTCACTTAGGTCGTTGACAATAGCAAACGAGAGGTTTACATTTTGTTGAACCATACCTGTTATCGATAAGCCGAACCAATTAGTTACGCCAGTAATGTGAAGTATGATACTCCCGGAGGAATTCGCTTCAAAATATAGGTTACATGAACTTATTTCAGCTTCGCAGGAAACTTCTATGTGTAATGCGTCCATGTCCTCATCAAGGACAACTATGTGTTGCTGAGGATTTGATTCTGTTAGGAAGGCACGAGAGATTTCATCATTGCTTAGGATTTTTTTAGCAGTTGTGGATTTGATTTGTTCTCCGTTAATAGTTACTTTACTAGTTTCAATATTTGGTAGTGACTCCACTTTTGTTGGATGTACTCTTTTCCAAGAAGTGTAACGCCAAAGATGTTCAGACCTATTGGGAACGGGGATGTCCAGATAGCTCATCCAATGGCACCTTCCATCTCAAGTTCAAGGAGTTTGTTTAGCTCAACTGCATATTCCATAGGTAACTCTCTGGTAAACGGTTCAAAGAATCCGTTAACAATTAGTCCCATAGCCTCTTCTTCACTAAAACCTCGACTCATGAGATAGAATAGTTGGTCACCAGATATTTTCGAGACACTGGCTTCATGCTCTAGGTCTGCAGTT
>MDTG01086928.1_pt1 | contig 11957 bp, 16 predicted proteins | sample 811421 | NCBI WGS metagenome assembly MDTG01 (sample SAMN05326645, study PRJNA326480) | marine metagenome | isolation source: seawater | place: Pacific Ocean: South East | collected 2011 | reverse complement strand
GTAGATAAAACTAAAGTAATTAAAATTGTTATTACAAAAAAGAATCTTAATTTAACTTTTCGACCATACATGGTTTAAAGTTTAAATATTTGAAGTATTAGATAATATTTCTTTAATAGTACCCTGTGATTTTGCAAATGATGCTCTCTTTGGACTTAGAGTTCCATATTTAGCAATAAATTTTCTATGCTCTTTCATTAACTGAATTTTCGTAATCACATAAAGTGAAGCAAAACTTAAAAGAGTAAAAGTAAAAGCAGACCAGACATAAAGTCCGTATCCATTCATTAAAATTATTTCGTTAATCATAATCTATCTAAACCTCTATTTTTAACTTTTATCAATTCTGTATTATATTTCATCAAAAAAATTAGTAGAGAGAACAGAGCAAATGACGCAGTCATTAGAAATAATGGAGTTAACATTGATGAATGGATAGTGCTTCCAGAAAGAACTTTTATTGATGAAGGCTGATGCAAAGTGGCCCACCAATCAACCGAATACCTAATAATAGGAATATTTATAAAACCTATAACTGATAAGCTAGAAGAAATATATACAGCTTTTTTTTTTTCAAATATACGCCACGAAATTAGGTAGAGAGCATAAAATAAAAACAATACTAACATAGATGTTATTCTCGGATCCCACTCCCACCATGTTCCCCATGTAGGCTTTCCCCAAATTGAACCTGTCACCAATGCAATAAGATTAAAAATAAATCCTGAAGGAACCAAACTTTTAGCAACTAAAACAAAGTTTTTGTTTTTAAATATTAATATCCCCAAAGAAAGAACAGCAACTATAGAAAATATACTTAGTGATATCCAAGCTGATGGGACATGGACGTACATAATTCTAACTGCATCACTTTGGATATAATCCTTTGGTGACAAAATTAATGCCTCAAATAATCCAACTGATAAAAATATTAAAAACAAAATTAATATTAAATTTTTGAATTTTGAAGAAATTATTAAATCTCTATTTTTTTCTAAAATTTTGATAAGCATGGATATTTATTATATTATTTTTATGTATTTTGAAAATGAACTGATCAAGAATGTTGAGGGAGATAATTTTAGGGAAACGTTAAACACTCTTGATCAGTGGATTAATAGTAATGCGATGATTTGTCTAAGTTTTGAATTAATTGTGTTTAAAAAAAGACTAGATCAATTGGAAGGCTTGAAATAGGTTGAGCCTTTTTTTCCGGAAAATATCTCATTAATCATAGGGTGTTTTATTGGATCACCAGAGTCATCTTTTATTAAATTTTGTTCAGATACATATGCTTCATAAGTAATATCCTCATTTTCAGCCAATAAATGATAAAAAGGCTGATCTTTTCTTGGTCTAACATTTTTAGGTATTGACTCATACCATTCTTCAGAGTTGTTAAATTCAAAATCAACGTCATATATAACACCTCTAAAATCGAAGTGTCTATGTTTTACGACATCACCAATAGAAAATTTTGCTTTTTGAATGCTCACAATATTAATATGAGTATTCTTTCCTAAAATTCAATAAAAAAATTTGAAAATTTGGCATATCTGTTAATATAATAAAATGAACAAGTCTTTTCTCAAATTTATCACAGATTTTGGACCACTATTAATTTTTTTTACTTTTTATTATAAAAACGGTAAGAGTCTTGAAATTGCCATTCCGCCGCTTATAATTGCGACAATTATTTCAGTTTTAGTTGTCTGGGTTTTAGAAAAAAAAATACCAACAGTACCTCTACTAGGCGGTATATTGATAAGTTTTTTTGGTGGATTAACCCTTTACTTTAATAATCCAATATTTATTTACATGAAACCAACAATAATTAATTTGTTGTTTGCTTTTGCCTTGTTTTTTGGAAAATATTTTACAAATGAACCAATATTAAAAAAAATCTTAGGTAAATCTTTACCTCTCAATGATGATGGATGGAAATTACTTAATCATAGGTGGACTTTTTTTTTTATTTTTTTAGCTATTTTAAACGAAATGATTTGGAGAACTCAAACCGAGGAGTTCTGGGTTAATTTTAAAGTTTGGGGGATGTTTCCCATCACTTTGTTATTTACAATGTTTCAAATTCCTTTAATAAATAAATATAAAATAAATGAGTAAATATCTTAAGCTTGTTATCAACAATTCTAAGAATAAAAATGATAGAAATTTATTTTTTGAAAAAAACGAATTAAAAATTATATTAAATTTATATGCAAACATGGTTTCAAAGGGTACTTGGAAGGATTATGGTTTAAACATTTCAAGTAAACAAGTCAGTTTTAGCGTATTTAAAAACTCAGCAGAGAGTGCAAAATATAATATTTGCAAAAACTTTAGACCATCTAATAGAAATCTTAAATATTTGATTACAGATGATAAAAGCAGAATACTAAAAAATTCTTGTAATCTTGAGGTTTTATTGAAAAATATTAATTGGAAAAAAATTTAATTTTATCTTCTCTGACCAAAAAGCCTTAGCAACATTATAAAAAGATTTATAAAATCTAGATAAAGAGTAAGAGCGCCCATTATCGCTTTTTTACCTGAAATCTCTATTGTATCTGATGCTGAATACATGTTTTTAATTTTTTGAGTATCATAAGCAGTAAGTCCAACAAAAATAAGAACACCTAGTATTGATACAATAAAATACATCATTGTAGATTTTAAGAATATATTTACTATTGAAGCGATTATGATACCGATTAATCCCATCATTAAAAACGAACCAAGTTTCGTTAAGTCTCTTTTAGTTGTATATCCATAAATGCTCATTGCACCAAAGGTAGCTGAGGTTATAAAAAATACTCTTGCAACACTTACCCCTGTGTAAACAAGAAGAATCCAAGAAAGAGATAAACCCATTAAAGATGCAAATATCCAAAATACTGTTTGGGCTTTTGCTGAACTCATTTTATTTATTCCGAAACTCATATAAAATACTATACCTAATGGAGCTAACATTACTAACCATTTTAATCCTGAAAAAAATATTGCATTTCCAAAACTAGTAAAACCAGAAATTGCTCCGCTTGCATCAGTTACAACTGACATTTTAAAGGACATCAAAGATATTATTCCAGTTAGCAATACTCCAGTAGCCATATAGTTGTAGACTTTGAGCATATATGCTCTTAAGCCAGCATCCCAAACTGCTTCTTTTTTAGCCCTAGTAGCTTGAAAAATATTTTGCCTATTAAAATCCATACTAATAATATAATTATTTTAGAATAATATTCAATGGACAAAAGATATCAGATAATTGTTAAAAATTTATGAATTTTAAAAAACTAGGTAATACTGATATAAAGGTAAGTACAATTTGTCTCGGAACTATGACATGGGGTGAACAAAACTCCGAAAAAGAGGCTATTGAACAAATGGATTATGCTTTAGGAGAGGGCGTAAACTTTTGGGATACAGCAGAGATATATGCAATACCTCCCAAAGAAAGTACATACGGAAAGACAGAAGAGATAATTGGAAATTGGTTTGAAAAAACAAAAAAAAGAAAAGAAGTAATTCTTGCAACAAAAATTTCTGGACCTGGACCAAAATGGATTAGAGGGGGCGGAAATCAGTATGATGATCAGAACATAAATGAAGCTGTAAACAATAGCCTTAAAAGATTAAAAACAGACTACATTGATTTATATCAACTGCATTGGCCAGAAAGAAAAAGTAATTATTTTGGTAGACTGGGTTATGAACATAAGGAAGATGATAGTTGGAATAAGTTTGAAGATATTCTTTTTTCTTTAAACAAACTAATTCAGAGTGGTAAGATTAGATACATCGGTCTTTCTAATGAAACTGCCTGGGGGCTATCAAAGTTTTTAGAGGTTTCAAAACTTAAAAATCTTCCTCATATTGTGTCTGTCCAAAATCCTTATAGTCTTGTAAATAGATCATACGAAGTGGGACTTGCAGAAATTTCTGTAAGAGAAAAAAGTGGGTTACTAGCTTATTCTCCTTTGGCATTTGGTTTTTTGACTGGAAAATACAGGAATGGAAATTTACCAAAAAATTCTAGAATGCAATTGTTTGGAGACAAATTTTCAAGATACAAGACAAAAAATGGACAATTAGCTATTGAAGAATATTACAAAATTTCAAAGAAATATAATTTAGATTTATCCCAAATGAGTTTAAAATTCTGTGAATTACAACCATTTGTTACAAGTGTAATAATTGGAGCTACTAAAATGGACCAGTTGAAAACCGACATAGAAAGTGTAAGTATAAATTTAAAAGATGAAGTAATTAATGAAATTAATGAAACCCAAAAATTATATCCAAACCCATGTCCTTAACTAAAATTACAATATTAATTTTTTATATTTTTTATATTTTTTTAAATTTTTCTTTTGCTAATAGTCAAGAAGTTAAAAAAGTTGGAAAATTTAAGGATTGGGAAACTATTATAGTAACTGAGCAAGCAAGTAAATTATGCTTTGCACAATCAAAACCTGTTTTACAATCTCCAAAAAAAAATATTAGAGAAGCTAGATTATTTATTAGTTTTAGACCATCAGAAAAGATTTCAGACGAGATAAGTATTACATCTGGATATGAATATAATAATCAAAATTCAATTATAGCTAAATCTGGTAAAAATAAAATAAAATTTGACATTTTAAAAGAAAATTTTGCTTGGATAGCTAGCAATAAAACTGAAAAAAAAATGATAAATGTAATGAAAAAAGGTTCAAGAATAATGATTACAGGTTACAATAAATCTGGTTCACAAACAATAGATCATTACTCATTGATGGGATTTACCAAAGCTTACAATAGCGCTAAAAAAAATTGTAGCTAATGAACAACAATAATAGTTTTAATTACTTTTGGCCTACTTTATTTGGAAATTTTTATAATCCTGAGCATTCCAATGTAAAAAAAGATTTAATAGATTTTTTTATAAAGTATAAAAAGAATAATCCTGAGGGAAGAAAAAGTGGCGAAAACTTGAGACTTTATGAGAGCAAATATGACTTGCATAGACAAAATAATGAAGTAGTCCAAAATGTTTTTAAAAATTTCATAGTAAAAAGTTTCTTTGAAACAGCGAAAGAGGCGAATAAAAATTATTTGGAAAAATTTAATAATACACAGTTAGGTGTTACAATTACTGATGCTTGGTTTATTCATTACGAAAAGGGGGGATTTGTTACACCTCATGCTCACGGTGATTGTAGTTGGTGCTGTGTTTATTATATTCAGCTTGGCAAAGACGCGTCCAGAAAAAATGGTGGAACATATTTCCAGAAACCCTATCCTGCAAGATCAACTTTTGATTTTGGAGCTTTTTATAATAAAGAAACATCCATAGACATGCATCCAGAAGAAGGTAAAATGTTAGTTTGGCCTAGTCATCTAATGCACGGTTCCTACCCATACGAGGGTGAGAACGACAGAATAATAATATCCGCTAATGCTCAAGTTTCTGTTATGCAAAATGGAAAGCCTATAAGATCAGTTTAATGAAAAAAATAGTATTAGCATATTCAGGTGGGTTAGATACCTCAATCATACTTAAATGGTTACAAGAAAACTATAAAGCTGAAGTAATAGCTTATACCGCTGATATCGGTCAAGAAATGAGCAAAAGTAAAATTGTTAAAAATGCAAGAAAGTTAGGTGTAAAAAAAATAATAATTAAAAATCTAAAAAATATTTTTATTAAAGATTATGTTTTCCCGATGATTAGAGGTCATGCAATATATGAAGGTGTATACTTACTTGGAACGTCTATAGCAAGACCTTTAATAGCTAAAGATCAAATAAGAGTCGCAAAAAAGTTTAGAGCATTTGCTGTATCTCATGGTTCAACTGGGAAAGGCAATGATCAAGTTAGATTTGAGTTAGGATATCATTATTTTGGACCAAAAATAAAAGTTATTGCTCCATGGAGAATTTGGAAGTTAAAATCAAGAACAGACCTAATTAATTATGCAAGAACACACAATATACCAATACCAAAAGATAAGAAGGGAGAGCCCCCTTTTTCAGTGGATGATAATTTATTTCATACTTCAACTGAGGGTAAAATTTTAGAAAATCCAAAAAATTCAGCCCCAGAATTTATTTTTCAAAAAACAATCTCCCCAGAAAAAGCACCTGACAAACCTATATACGTCTACATTGAATTTAAGAATAGCGATCCAATTAGTGTTAATGGAAAAAAATTAACTCCAGAAAAACTTTTAAAAAAATTAAATCAAATAGGTGGTAAAAACGGAATAGGAAGGGTCGATTTAGTTGAAAATAGATTTATTGGAATTAAATCAAGAGGAGTTTATGAAACACCTGGAGGAACATTGCTTTTAATTGCTCATAGAGCAATAGAGTCTGTTACACTTGATAAGGAAACAATGCATAAAAAAGACTCAATTATGTCAAGGTATGCAGAATTAATTTATAATGGTTTTTGGTTTTCAAAAGAAAGATTTAAATTACAAAAAATTGTGGATTTGAAAAGAAACAAGGTTAATGGAAGTATTAAGCTTAAACTTTACAAAGGAAATGTTACAATTCAATCTAGAATGACAAAAAGTAATGCTTATTCAATGAAAAGGGTTTCCTTTGAAGAAAATAAAACTTTTAATAAAGAAAATATTGAAAGGTTTATTAATTTCCAAAAAAAAAAATTAAAATAAATGAAAATTAAATTTGAAGCCTCAAGGTTTAAAGCCTTAGAAAAACTTGATTTTTTTATAGAAAAAAATTTATCCGAATATTCGAGATTAAGAAATTTTGATTTTGGTCCGGATAAAAGAGAAAATGTATCTTGTTTATCACCTTATGTAACCCACGGTATTATTAATGAAGTTGAAATTATAAAGAAATCGTTAGCGAAATTTTCATTTTCAAAAAATGAGAAGTTTATTCAAGAGGTTCTTTGGAGGACTTATTGGAAGGGGTGGTTAGAGTTAAGACCAAATGTTTGGACTGATTTTTTATTAGAGCTAAGTAATATTAGAGAAAAGTTTAAAGATGATCCGAATTATTTAAGAGCTATAAATGGTGAGACTAATATTGAGTGTTTCAATGAATGGGTTATTGAACTAAAGAACAACAATTATCTTCACAATCATGCTAGGATGTGGTTTGCGAGCATTTGGATATTCACGCTTAACTTGCCTTGGCAATTAGGTGCAGAATTATTTTTACAACATCTTTATGACGGTGATGCTGCTTCAAATACATTGGGCTGGCGCTGGGTTGCTGGAATTCAAACACAAGGAAAACATTATTTAGCTTCAGAATGGAATATTAAAAAATTTACGAATAATAGATTTCAAAATATAAAACTTAATGAAAATGCAGCCCCAATGGTATCAGGAAAAAATTATTCTATATTAAAAAATGATTTTTTAAATCCTCAAATTAAAAATGGAAAAATTTTAGTTATATTCGAAAATAATTTAAGTTTTGAGGAAACAACATTTAAAGATTTAAAATTTGAAAAAATAATTCTAATTAATAATAATATAAGACAAATAAAATTAAGCAATAGCGTTTTAAAATTTAAACAAGATTTAATTAATGATCAGTTAGAGAGACTAAAAAATTTATCCTTTGAATGCGAAGTAACAACGATAGATAAATTTAAAAACATCGAAGAGGAATTTTATATACTTTACCCTTGTGTAGGAGAAAATTTAGATTTCGTTTTAAAAAACTTAAAAAAATATAAATTTCTTTATAGAAAGTTAGATCAACATGCTTGGCAATTTTGTAATAAAGGATTTTTTAATTTTAAGAAATATATTCCTAAAATTATATCAACATTTAGATGAATATTAAAAATTTATCTTGCAAGTTTTATAAAAATATCACCCATGCCAGCATCTAGCTCATCTAGAGGTGTTTTATTTCTTAATTTGCAATATTGTCCAGTAACTTGATGACTTTTCACTAAGTTTATATCATAATTATTACAACTTTTTCCGTCGTGTAATAAACCAATTACTATTCTATTATTAAGTTTATAAACCTCATTATTATTAATTTTTTTTCCATCACAGAAATAATCCTTATTTACACTATCAGGAAAATCTTTTTTATTACAAGGGTTTTTGATTGTGATAACATAAAATTCTTGTAATCCGTCTACAAATTTGTATTTCATCTTTTGAACCTCTGAGTATTTCATAATATCACAAGAACATGGCACACAACATCTATAATAATTGCCACAAATTTTATTATTGGTTTTGCTCTCATTAATAAACAAGAACTCGGAGTCACTGCCAGGATCAATTAATGATCCAGAAACAGCACAATACAGTTTGTTAAATTCAATAAATTCTTCATAAGTAATTTTTTTGTCTATAATATATTTAAAGAATTTGGATCCAGCTGCATTTCTATTTTTATCTGGAAATATTCTAGACCAATCAGTTATTAGCTCTTTATGGTAATTTTTTTCCTGTGCCTTCAATTCAATTTGAGACAAAATTGCTAATATTAATAAACATTTGAGTATAATATTTTTCATTTTTGTTTTATTGTAATCGTTTGATTAAGTTTAATTTTGTTTATAAAGACTTTTTCCCCATTGGTCCATTTAACCTCTAACCTAAAATTCTTTTCATTTTTTCTAATCCCGTAATGTGCCACAGGCTCCATTTGGCACAAATAACCTGACCCAGCGTCTATTGTTTTTGAATGTTTTCTTTGGTTAGACATTAATGTTACAGTTGCACCCCTCGCAGGTGCACCAAATTTGTTAATAGGTTTGACTCTTAGATATTTACTTTCTTTATCTACTTTTGCTTTATACAAAGACAAAGGCTGAGCTTTGCTTTCTCCATGTGAAACCAGTAATTCCAAAATTCCATCATTATCTATGTCAGCAACCGCGGCTCCAGTTCCAAATCCATTAGCTTCAAGCCCTATTTTTAAATTTATTTCTTCAAATATTCCGTTTTTTCTAATCTTAAATAACTTATTTGGTTCGGCAATATTATTCATAAACACTTCATCAAAACCATCATTGTCAAAATCAGCAGAAATAATTGTTCGAATTCTAGATGGTTTATCAAAGTTTTTATTTCCTATATCTTTAAAATTATTATTTTCTAAAACGTAAACTCTATGGTAACCAAGCCAATTACCACTTAAAATATCTAACCTTCCTCTGTAATAAATATCTGATAATGCAGTTCCTCTTCCGTTCTGAATTACGTCATCAACTCTATAATCAAATGCTACATCATCAAATTTACCATTATTATTTTTCAAAAGATAATTTGCACCCCTTTCATTTGCCGCAAATATATCCATTCTGTTTGAAAGAATATGTCCAGAAACTACTGCTCTTCCACCAGTTACTTTATTTAAATTTAAATTTTCTGCTTTATCTATAATTTTGTTATTTTCGATTTCATAAAATCTTGTGGGTCCACCATAATTAGCAACATAAATACCAAACTCACCGTCACCCTTTCTATCTACGCAAACAACAGATCTCCCAGCTGTTAAATTTAAGTTTTCTTTATTTTTATCTAACTCAAATAAATCAATGAATTTATTTTTTTTTTTATCAAGCAATCGATCAGAATATTTTTTTATTCCACTATAGGTATCAGTATTTAGAAAGTAAATTTCTTCATACCCATCCCTATCTATATCACAAGCCGCTACACCAATAGTTTTTCTTGATTTATCCAAAAAAATATCTTCTCGAATTATATTCTTTAATTTTCCATCAATAAATGACAATGCTAAATTTGGATAACCAAAGCCAGTAACTAAAAATTCATAATTTCCATCCATATTTATATCTGTTACGGAAATTCCATAGCTAAGCCTATCATTATTAATCTTTATGATATTAGAGAGATCTTTAAAAAATTCTGCGCGAGAATTATTAATTGATAACATTAAAAAAATAACAATTATAAGTTTATTTAAGTAATTTACCTTTTTGTTGAACATTTTTTAGAGCAGTACTTTACTTTTTCCCAATTTAGCCTCCATTTTTTTCTCCATGTAAAAGGTCTTTCACAAATTGGGCACATCTTAGTTGGTAAATTTTGTTTTTTCATTAAGTTGGTGTTTGTTCTTTAAAAATAAGAAATAAGCTACAAATTCATAAACATAGTGAAACAAAAAAAAGACAGGTTTGAAGCCAAGAATCTTTGCCAAAAAATTATATTTTGGAATTTTAGACCATATAACGATAAATGCTTTAGCACCGCCTATAACTTCCCCATTTTCAATTACATGTAATCTTCTTAAAAGCTCAGCTTTAGTTTTGGATGTAAGATTAATTGCTTCTTGATTGTTCGTAATGTCTATCCACTGCAAATTTTCATCAGAAATTTTCTTATAATGATCAATTTCAAGTTTACAAATATTGCAAGAATTATTAAAAAAAACTTTAATTGGCATTTGTGTTGTCCTTTATAAATTTATCAGCTGCAGCTAAAATAGTTTTTTTTCTAGGTAAGTTCATTTTATCATAAATTCTTACCATCATCGATAGTCTTGGATTTTTAAGAAAGAAATTTCTATTTTTATTTATAAATCGCCAATAAAGACCATCCATTATATTACACCAATCACCTTTTTTAAAATCCATCATTTTTAAAAAATAGCTGGAACCGCATATATATGGTTTTGTTGCAAATATTCCACCATCACTAAATAAACCCATTCCATAAACATTTGGGGACATGACCCAATCTGAGGAGTCGACAAACATTTCCATAAACCATTTATAGACATAGATTGGTTTTATTTCACATAGATTCATAATATTAGATAATATCATTAATCTCTCTATGTGATGGGACCAGCCATTATAATTTGCATTGTTAATAGAGTAATCTAAAGGTGGTAATCCAGTGTTTCCTTGATACCATGAACTTTTCATTTTACGGCTGTGTTTAAAAAAGTTGCCTGTTTCTAATTCTTTGTAATAATTTTGATAAATTCCCCTCATAAATTCCCGCCATCCTATTACTTGCCTTATATATCCTTCTAAAGAATTTAATCTGATTTTATTTTTTTTATGACTATTTAAAATTTTTTCTAATATTATTTCTGGAGTGATAATTCCTAGATTAATATATGGACTAAGAGCGCTGTGAAAAAGTATATTATTGCTTTGATCGACTGCATCTTCATAATCACCAAAAAGATTTGATTTTTCTTTAATAAAAAAGTCTAATAATTTTAAAACATCTTTATATTCTGTTGCAAACCAAAAATTTTTAGTTGAACCGGGGTGTTTAGCAAATATTTTTTCTATAGAGCTTTTTAGGTTTAATGTATGTTTGGACTGACTTATTTTTGGGAAAGGTGGAACTTTAATATTTTTAGGTAGTTTTTTTCTGTTGTCTTCATCAAAACTCCATTTTCCACCGATGGGGGCATCACCGTTCATTAATATGTTCATCTTTTTTCTTGTCTCTTTATAAAATACGGCCATGAAGGGTTTTTTAGATTTAGACAAATAATTTTTAAAATCTGCCCTAGAATTTAAAAACATCGGTGAAGTAATAATATTAATTTTAATTTTACTTTTTTTGCCAAAATCTAAAATTTTTTTTTCAAAAGGTTTATCTTCAATTTCAAAACAATATAATTCTTTAATTCTATTTTTCTTAATAATTTTTTGAATTTTAGATAAATAATCTAATTTGAAGTCTGAGTCCTCTATTTTTGAATATGTGGCCTTAAAATTATTTTTTTTTAAATTATCGAAATACGACCTCATAGATGACAAAAAAAGGAGGATTTTAAGCTTATGATGCTTTTCGTATGTACATAATCCATAATCCTCTGCCATAAAAAAATGGTAATCTTTTTTGAAGGGTTTTAAATATTTTAATGGAAATAGTTGATTTCCAAGTATAATAAATAATTTCATAATTTATTTATAAATATTATTATACGATATGTCAGGAAAATATTTAATTTTTGGTGCGACAGGTTCT
>MDTG01052375.1_pt1 | contig 11957 bp, 12 predicted proteins | sample 811421 | NCBI WGS metagenome assembly MDTG01 (sample SAMN05326645, study PRJNA326480) | marine metagenome | isolation source: seawater | place: Pacific Ocean: South East | collected 2011 | reverse complement strand
TGACTTTAAATTTCCTGCAATTAAATTAAATAAAGTAGTTTTTCCTGAACCGTTAGGTCCTATTATTCCAGTTATAGTTCCCTTTTTTACTTTAAAAGAACAATTAGATACTGCAGCTAATCCACCAAAATATTTTGATAAATTTTTTATTTCTAAAATATTATCTTGCATTCCCAGATTAGATTATAATCTCTTATAAATCTTCTTTAGTGATTTTTCTAATAATCTATAATAACCTAATTTTCTTAAATCATTAACACCTTGCCAATTGAGTCCTCCTGGAGTTTGCTCATTGACTAAATTTTTTAATGGTTTTGATGAATTTATTAAAGCTAATTCAGCTAAAGCTGAATATAATAATGTTACATATTTTTGAGCGTCTAATTTATTTGTTTTTTTTCTTATCAACCAATTTGATAAAACAGCTAATAACTCATAAAATGAGGCCATAGTTCCTGAGATCGCCCAAAAATTTTTTGATAATTTTTCGTTTTTAATTTCAATTGTTGTCCCAATTTTATTAAAAAAATTTTTGACCCTCCGATTAGGTGGAAATATCGCAACAGGACCTTTGCCAAACCTGATTGGAGGCATTGGAATAGCTCTTATAATAATTAATCTTTTTTTAATTAATTTTATTAGTTTTGAGTAATTTGTCGTAGACATAAAACTAATAATAATTTGTTTTTTTTTGAAATTGAGTTTTGGCAATATACCCTCCCCAACTCGTGGTAATACACCAAGAAAAATCCAGTCAGACATATCTATTACTGCTTGATTATTTTTAGCTATAGTTATTTTCTTGAATTTTTTTTTTAAATATTTTGCCTTTTTTTTATTCCTTGGAGAAATAATTATTTTTTTATAAAAAATTTTAGATTTACTAATTCCAGCAATAACATCCGAAACAATATTGCCCGTTCCTATAAATCCTAAGATCATAAATTAAGTTACCTTAAAGCAAGGTTTGTTTGAACAAAAAAAAAGGCTGGATAAATAACCAGCCTTTTTTAGTTTTATATTTAGCTAAAAATTAGAATGTTTTTCCAAGTTTTAAAGATCCCATTGCACCGTACATATCTGTGACTTCTACTTTTTTACTGGAGTCAACTGTACTTGTTGCACTTACATCATCATATTCTGATGCTGAAACTTCAAGTCTAACGAATACACCATTATCAGCAGTATGTTGATAGCCTAATCCGACTGTATAACCATCAGTATCAACGTCGTTATACTTACTTCCAGTGCCTAATGACTCTTGAGTTTGTATATCAACCATGTTGTAACCTAGTTTAAGGTAGGTATTAAAAGGCATATTAATATTTGCGTAAATAGTGGTATGATCTTTAAACGTAGCTTTAACAGTGTTGTTTAAAAGTGGATGAGTTTCACCAGTACTTCTTTGAGCGTTTAAGTTTTCTGGAGTAGTTAAATCATCTCCGAACATCTCAACACCTAAAGATATTACATCACTAAGTGCAATTTCAATAAATCCACTTGCGACATCATCAGCAAAAGCACCATCTTCTTCAGTGACATCAGCTTTTGTAGTATCTCCACCACTTCCTGTTTTAGTTTCTTTACCACTTCCCATGAAACCCATAGTGTTTATTGCTAAGCCAATCGAAACACCCTCAATTGCCGAAGCAGACTGAACTCCAAGGAAAGATGCAAAAGATATTGCTAAAATAGCTATCTTTTTTCTTAAGTTTTTCATAAGTTTCCTTCTTAACTTAAATTAATATATTAATGTCACTCTAATATCATTATTTTGCCTGATTTTAAAATTTAAATAGCTCTGTTTTAGTTTTTTACAGGATTGTTGCAAAATTATCACAAAAAAACTATTGAATTTGCTCCTTTTTTTACAGCTAAATTATATCTGAAGTTGTATTATTCAATTATATAAAAAAGATTAATATTAAAAAACTATTAGTGAGTAATACACTAAATCTTCTTTTTAAAGATTAAACAAACACCATTATTACAATATCTTTTACCAGTCGGCTCAGGTCCATCATCAAATATATGACCATGATGTGCATCACAATTTTTACAATGATACTCTGTACGTGGATAACCAAGCAAATAATCTGTTTTAGTTTCAAAAACATCAGGCAATGACTGAAAAAATGAAGGCCAACCTGATCCACTTTCATATTTAGCTTCAGAGGTAAATAATTTTATATCGCAATTGGCACAATGATAAGTTCCCTCCCGTTTTTCCTTATTTAGTTCGCTTGAGCCTGGAGATTCAGTCCCCTCCTCAAACATAATTAATTTCTGCTCAACGGTTAAATTTTGGTTTTTTTTACTCATTTTTTTATTAGTTTAGCACATGACTTGTGCAAAATTGAGTGTAATTCTATCAGTTTTTTAAAGTTTTTATTATATCCCCCACCCAAAACACCACACAAAGGTATACTTTTTGAAAAAAAATTTTCTGTAACTATTTCATCTCTTAATCTTATTCCTTCGTCAGAAATTTTTAACTTACCTAAACGGTCATTATAGTGAATATCTACTCCAGCTATATAAAAAACAAAATCAAAATTATCCTTGTTTATTTTTGCTAGATAATATTTCAAAATTTTAATGTATTCATAATCTTCCATATTGTCTTTAAGCTCAATATCAAGATCACTAATTGATTTTTTTAATGGATAATTTGTTTTTGAATGCATACTGAAAGTAAAAACATGTTTATTATTTTTGAAAATTTCTGAATTTCCATTTCCTTGATGAACATCAAGATCTAGTATCAAAATTTTTTTAGCCAAGCATTTATAAAGTAAATATTGTGCTGCAACTGCTACATCATTAAACACACAATAACCAGCCCCACTGTCAAAATTTGCGTGATGACTTCCACCAGCTGTATTGCAAGCCAAGCCATGTTTGATTGCAAGTTTTGACGCTAGTACTGTTCCTCCAGTCGCTACTAAAGATCTTTGAATAACACTATCAATTAAAGGAAAGCCGATCTTTTTAATTGCGTTTTGGTCCAAAGTCTTATTTTTAATTTGTATTATATAATTTTCAGAATGGGCTCTTTTTAATGTCTCTTCAGAACAAGGATAAGGGACGTGAAATTTATTTACTACCTTTTCTTTTAACAAATTTTTTGCTAATTCTCCAAATTTATTAATTGGGAATCTATGATCATCACCAATTTTAGCGAAATAGTCTTTATGATTAACAATTGGTAGTTCCATAATTAAAAAGACATATTTTTGAAAATCGAATTTACGCCTATCTTTTTTAAATATTTAAAATTATTTTTTTTTAATATCTGATGTATTTTTTTACTTTTATTTTTTGAAATTTTATTATGGTCTAGAATTTCAATACAAATCAATTTAATTTCAAATTTTTTAAAGTTAATACTTTTTATAACATCATACTCTAAACCTTCTAAGTCAATATTCAAAAAATCTACTCTATTGAATTTATATTTTTTTAAAATTGTATTAATATTTTCAGTTTTTATTTTTCTTTCTTTGAAATCTATATTTTTAAACAAAAAATTTTTTTTTAAAAAATTTAAATGATTTAAGTCTAAAGTGTTTAATGGAGATAAATCGTCTATAAAATACATTTTTTTTAAAGCTTTTTTATCACTGATAGCACAATTAATATTAATATCTTTAGACCTAAAAAAATTGAAAAGTTCTATTGTTATTGGATTTAAATCAACATTAATTCCTCGCCAGTTTTTCTTATAAAACCGAAATGTATTATTATCTCTTGTAGGATGAAAACACCCTAAGTCCACATATTTACCCTTATAATCCTTTTCAAAAAAACTATGAAAATATATATCCTCATTATATTGAGAACCGCCCTTGAGGTATCTAAAATTTCTTAAATATATATTATAAAAGTAGTAAATTTTTCTAATAAAATGAATTTTTGAATTTAAAAGAAATTTAAAACTTCTGGGTCTCATTTGAGAAGTCTTATAGGTTTATTATTAATACACGATTCAAGAGCTTCGATCATTTGATTATAATAAATATTATAATTTTCTGCTGTTACAAAACCGATATGGGGGGTTAAAAGAGCATTTGGCAAAAACCTCAATTTGTTATTTTCCGCTAGTGGCTCTTTTTCAAATACGTCGATGCCAGCACCTGCAATCACATTAGTTGATAACGCAATTATTAAGTCATCCTCATTTACAATTGAACCGCGTGAGGTATTTATTAAAAATGAAGTTTTTTTCATTTTATCTAATTCTTTTAAGGTAATGCAATTCCTGTATCTTTCTCCTCCTTGCACATGAATAGATAAGAAGTCTGAATTTTTAATTAAATCTTCTTTAGAACAAGGAAGAACGTCTAGTTCTTTACATATATTTAAATTTAAGTTTTCACTCCAAGCCATCACTTGCATCCCAAAAGCTTTACCGATTTTTGCAACTTGTGATCCTATGGTGCCCAGCCCAATTAGTCCTAAAATTTTTCCCTTTAGTTCAAAACCAACTGTCGTTTGCCAATAACCTTGATACATATTATCCATTTCCTCTTTTAAATTTCTTGCAAGCCCAAGGATCAAAGCCCAGGTTAACTCAGGTGTAGGATTAGTGTTGCTATCTGTTCCGCAAACAATGATTCCTCTTTTTTTTGCTGCATCTAAATCTATTGATTTATTTCTTAACCCACTAGTTATTATAAATTTTAAATTTGTTAAATTTTTTATTAAATTTTTTGTTATTGGAGTTCTCTCCCTCATAATTAATAATGCTTCAAAATCTAAAAGCTTTTCTAACGTATCAGCTTCATTTTCAAAAGGATCGCTAAAAATTTTTATTTCGTATTTTCCTGATAGTTTTTCAAGATCAATAAATTGTTGAGAAACGTTTTGATAATCATCTAATATAGCAACTTTAAGCATTTTTAATTTCCTTATTTGATAAAAATAAACCTGTTATAATTAAAATTGCTCCAATCAAGTGAAAAAATTGAAATTGTTCATTGTACATCCATATTGCCATCATTGTACTAAACAATGGAATTAATGATAAAAAGATTCCCGCTCTATTAACTCCAATAATAGAAACCGCACCAGCCCAACAATAATACGATCCTATGCTAGGAAATAAAGCTAAAAATAGCAGTATATAAAATAGATTAATATTGAAGTCTATAACTTTACCCTGTGCAACCTCATACATGAATTGAGGAAAAATAAAAATTAATCCAAAAGAACACAAGATTTGAACTAATGTGAGAAGCGATAAAGTGAATTTCATTCTTTTCAAAAAAGAAGAGTATAATCCCCATGAGATTACACCTCCCATCATAATCAGATCACCTTTATTAAAGTTTAGTGAAAAAAGAATTTCTAAATTAAGTTTAGTTATAATTGATATGATACCCAACACAGAAATTATTAAACCTAAAATTTGATATTTATTAGTTTGTTCTATATTAAAAATAAAACATAATAATATTATTATTGCAGGAATAGCAGTATTAAAAAGAGAGGCATTTATTACCTGAGTGTGTACTAAAGATAAGTAAGTAAAGGAATTAAATAAACCTACACTTGTCAGCCCTAAAAAAATAAGCAGTGGTAAATTTCCCAAAATAATCTCTTTGTTTTTTAATATTTCTCTAATAGTAAAAGGAAATAGTATCATCCAAACCAAAGACCATCTTAAAAAGACTAATGTCAAAGGGGGAACATTTGTAAAAAAAGCAAGCTTACCAATCATAAAATTACCAGCCCAAAATAGTGTGGCAAATACCAGCATTATATATGCTTTGGTATTCCGCATTTTATTAATTGAATCTTGATGAGCTATATGGGGCTAAATTAAGATTTGTATTTTCTTTAGCTATCATTCCTGAAACAATTTTTCCAGATATTGGCCCTAATGTCCATCCCAAATGATGGTGTCCAAAACAATAAAATACGTTTTTATGATTTTTCGATGGGCCCATAACTGGTAAAAAGTCAGGTAATGTTGGTCTAAATCCCAACCATTCATCTTCATGATCAGGTAAATCACCTAACATATATTTTGCATTATTAATTAAATTTTTTATACGAGATTTTGAAAGAGGATTTTTTAAACCTCCAAATTCAACTGTACCAACAACTCTTAATCCTTGCTCCATCGGAGTAATTCCAAAACCTCTATTAGAAAAAATGACTGGTCTTTGTAAAAGATGGTCACAATTTTTAAAATGAACATGATAACCACGTTCAGTGTCTAGTGGTATTTTTTCACTTAAATTATCAGTTAATTTTTTTGAGAAAGCCCCACATGCCACAACTACTCTATCAAATAAAAATTTTTCTTTTTCAGATTTTAAAATTGGTTCTTGGTCATTGAATTCGATACTTTTAACATCTAATTTCTTAAATTCTCCCCCTCTCTTCATAAATAGATCAAAAAGTTTTAAAAGTATTTTTTTCGGATTCCTTGCATGCCTGGCATAAGGATAATAAACTCCTGCATGATAAAAAGGTTTTAAATTGGGTTCAAGATCATGAATTTCTTTTTTATCTACAAGTTGTTGCTCAACACCTAACTCATTTCTAATATTTATTTCTAATTCTCTACTTTTTAAATCTTGATCATTCCAAACATAAAGAATTCCTTTTTTTTCAACTAAGCCATCAATATTAATTTCATCAAATAATTCATCATAGGCTGGAAGAGCTAAATTTAAAATTTGATGCATATTTTTTGCAGTATGCATCATCTTATCTTTTGAGGTATTTAATAGAAACTTAGTAAACCATGAAATCATCTTTGGAACATAATTCCATTTAAGAGCGAGGGGTCCTGATGAGCTCATTAGCATAGATGGTACATCTAATAGAACATCGGTTCTATTCAAAGCTAGTGAAGCATACGGTGAGAAATGACCTGCATTTCCATAGGAGGCTACAGGACTTCCGGGACTCTCCCTATCAAAAATAGTTACTTTAAAATTTTTCTTCTGTAAAAATAAGGCATTAGAAATGCCTTGAATACCAGCTCCAATAATACCAACACTCAAATTGTTATTCATATTTAACTATATAATGAAATTTTAATTTAGATGAAGCGACAAATTATACTTATGCTATAGACTGATCGCTGTGAGTTTTAGCACTCATAACAATTCCAAAACCTATCATTGTTGCTAACATTGATGAGCCACCATATGACATTATGGGTAATGGAGATCCAACAATAGGTAACAAACCTAGAACCATACTCATATTTATAACTATATAAATGAAAATTGATGTACCAAAACTGTAACAATATAATTTTGCAAAATAACTTCTCGAAAGTGCACCAATTCTAATTACTCGATAGATAATTATAGCATAAATTAGAAGTAATATTACTGAACCAATAAAACCAAATTCTTCTGAGTATAAAGTAAATATAAAATCGGTATGTTTCTCAGGAAGAAATTCCAGGTAACTTTGAGTTCCTTTAAGAAAACCTTTACCGGTAATCCCACCTGATCCAACTGCTATTTTTGATTGAATTATTTGATAACCAGATCCCAATGGGTCTCGATCTGGGTTGAGAAAAGTTAATACTCTTAATTTTTGATATGGTTTTAAAAAAGAGATGATAATTGGTAATGAAATTATTGATAATAAACAAGAATAAAAAAAATACTTATGATTTAATCCAGCAAACCATAGAACTACAATACCACTAACAGCGATTAATAAAGATGTTCCTAAATCTGGCTGAATAATTACCAGACACATTGGAACAAAAATTACTATTAAAGAAAAACAAATAGCATAAAAGGAATTTACGTGTTGTATTTTCATTCTATGGAAATATTTTGCTAAACATAAAATTATGAAAATTTTCATTAATTCAGACGGTTGAATATTCAAAAAATATAAATCAATCCATCTTTTTGAACCTGATGCGATTACACCAAAATTAATAGTCCAAATCAACATACCTAAGATTATTGCATATGACAAATAACCAAGAGAAAACCAAAATTTTATATTAATGAAAGAAATTATAAGCATCATTAAAAAGAAGATAATAAACTTTATAAAATGACTCCTCGTATGAAATAAAATCTCACCTCCATCTGTGGAATACATGGTTGCGAGACTAATAAATCCTAAAACTAGAATACAAAAAAGGAGTACATAGTCTAAGTTACTTATTTTTTGAAAAAAGCTATTTTTATTATTTAATCTAGTATATTGGTACATTTATATATCCAAGTATTTTTTGTTGTCGTAATTTTTTCTAATTTCATGTCTATCAATGATTATTTTAAATAATTCTTTTGCTAGTGGTGCTGCAACAGTTCCTCCAGAACCACCGTGTTCAATTACAATACTTAGGGCATATCTCGGACTCTTATAAGGTCCATAAGCTACATATAATGCGTGATCTCTCTCTTTATAAGGAATCTCAAAGGTCTTTAGATCAAGCTCACGATCTCTTTCTGTTATTTTTTTTACCTGAACAGTTCCAGTTTTCCCTGCAAACTGATATATTGGATTATCAATACGAGATCTATAAGATGTTCCTCTAACTTCATTTGTAGAACTAAACATGGCATCCTGAATAATTTTTATATTTTTTGATTTTTTATATAAAGGCATAAACTTATCTACTGGGCTCTCCTCATCATTTGCCACTATTTTAGGATAAATTTTATAGCCACCATTAGCAATTTGTGCCGTCATCAAACACAGTTGAATCGGTGTAGTTTGAATAAACCCCTGGCCTATACCTGTAATTATTGTTTCACCTAAAACCCAATTTCTTCCTAAAGCGTTCTTTTTCCATTCTGTATTAGGAACTAAACCACTCTTTTCATTTTCAAATATATTTCTAAAAACTTTATTTCCTAAGCCAAATTTTTTAGCGGTAACACTTAATTTATCTACACCTAATCTTCTAGCTACTTCATAAAAATACGTATCACAGGATTGCTTCATACCTTCTCTTAAGTTTACAAATCCATGACCCTCTTTTTTCCAACAGTGATATGTTTGCCCATATATTTCCAGCGGATTTTTGTGTCCCTTGCAATTAACTGTAAAATCAGGATTGATGATTTCATTTTCTAATGCTGATAAAGCAACAATTGGTTTTATCGTAGATCCTGGTGAATAATTTCCTGATAAAGACTTATTTACAAGAGGTTTCATTGGATTATTTCGAATAAGTTGCCACTCATCTTGACTTATACCAAAAACAAAAGAGTTGGGGTCAAAAGATGGAGCGGAATGCATTGCAATTATTGCTCCTGTGAAAATATCCATGACACATATTGAGCCTGCTTTTTCAGACAATAATTGGTTAGCAAGTTCTTGAATTTTTGTATCAATTGTAAGTTTAATTGTTTCACCTTTATCACCTTTTTGAAATGCTAATTGACTAACCCTTCTGCCATAAGCATTAACTTCATATCTTTCTACTGAGTTTGACCCTATTAATTTATTCTCAAAAGATTTTTCCAAACCAGTTTTTCCAACTTTTAATCCCGGAACAAATTTTTCTTTAATATTTTTATCTACCAAAATATCATTTTCATTTGCCTGACTTACATAACCTAAAACATGTGTGAAATTTTCTTTATATGGATAATCTCTAGATATAGAAATTACTGGTTTCACTCCATTAAGATCATAAAGATGATTAGTTATTTTAGAAAATTTTTCCCAGTTCAGGTTGTCAGCTACAATTAATGTTTCCCAGGGTTTTATTTTATCTTTCTTTTTTAAAATTTTTTTAAATTCTTTATCAGTTAGTTCAAGCAACTCTTTGACTCTGTAAATTACATATCTAAAATCCTCAACTTGCTCTGGTATTATATGAAGTTGATATGCTTGAAAATTCCCAGCTATAGTTCTACCAAAATAGTCTTTAAATTCTCCTCTAATCGGTGGTAATTTCCACTCTCTAATTCTATTTTTATCTGAAAGAGTTAAATATTTTTTATTCTCTTTAACTTGTAAAAAAAATAATCTACTTACTATCCCTCCTAAAATAACTATCTTAGCTGTAGCTAAAATAAACATTCTACGATTAAGAGAATTTAGTTTTGTTACATTGTCACTTAATTTAATCATTTATACTTTTTAAATACCGTTTAAAAAAAATTGAAAAAATAATATAAAATAAAAAAGTAAAAAAATTATTAATTATAAAAAGAGTAATATCTAGTTCATATGAAAAAAATAAAAACAAAATTGAGTAGTTAATAGAATTTATCAAACTAATTATAAATAAGAAATAAAACCAATCCTTAATTAAGTTAGGACTAATTGTAATATTTCGTAAATAAGTTGCAAATATACAAATTAAAATATAAGAAAGAGAACTTAACCCCAAGGGTAAACCGACTACAGTATCATTTACTAAACCAGCTATAAAAACTAAAAAATAATCAAAACGGTTATATTCTTTTAAAGAAAAATAGAAAATTAATATAAACGGGAAATTAAAAGAAAAATAATCTATATTTAAATAATTCAAATCAAACTCATTAAATACAGATAAGAATAAGAAAATAATTGGCAACCAAGTGTATATCTTATAAAAATAATTTTTTTTTGAAAGTCTAATCATTTTTTTTTCTTCCTTTTCGCATAATACATTCTTTATACTCAGGCGTACCAACTTTAAAACCTTTGCTAAAAAGTTTTTTTGATTGACATTTAGAACTATAAATTAGATTTAATCTCAAAAATTCTAATTCATCTTTGTCTAAATTATGCTGATTAATTATATTTTTTTGAAAATTGTTTTCTCTTTGTAAAATCTCAATTTTTCTTCTCAGTTCATTTGTAGTTATATTTAAATCTTTGTTTTCCTCAATAAATTTCAAGTTACTTTCCTCTAAAATTTGCAACTCTTCACTTATTAAATCCAATTTTATTTTTTCAGTATTTGGAGAAGTTTCTACTTGGCTGATTTGTTCTATCTGAGTAGGTATTGAGGGTATTTCCTCGATCTCAGCTAAAACATATTTCAACTGACTAAAATCAGTATAAAAATCGATTATAATTTTATCTGTTGCGCTTTCTTCATTTAAATTAATTACCCCAACAGGTATTCCACTCTTAAAAATTGAGCCTGTTCCAGAAGTATAGGCAATACTTTTGGTTTCTATTTCCTCAATCAAATCACTTTTTATATATTTAATTTCACCTTTTTTATCACCGTTACCTGCAACAATAGCCTGTATATTTCCTGGTGTAATTGAAATAGGAATATTTGAATTTAAGTCTGTTAATAACAATACTCTTGAAGTTGTGTAATTGACTTCAATTACTCTGCCAACAAGAAAACTTCGATCATAAATATTGGTACCTATTTTAATTTTTTCTTTACTACCTTTGTTAATGATTACGGATCTTAAAAAAGGACTTTCGTGGTCTACAATTACTTTTGCTAAAATTTTATTTGAGGTAAAACTATACCCATCAATAAGACTTTTGAGTTCTTGATTTTCACTTTTTATTATCTTTGTTGAGATATTATCAGATTTTAATTGGTCTAATTCCTTTTTAGTAGATTTGTATACTTTATAGTAGTTAGTATATTCATTTAGATTTTGATACGTAGAAATTAGAAAATTTTCTGGGATAGAAACTACAAATGATGATCTATAAATGATTTCTTTTATGATTGATTTAGTAAATCTTATAGCTTTAAAATCAAAATTAGATAATACAATTATGAAAATAGAGAAAAATACTAAAGTTAATAAAGAGAATTTCTGTTTAGTACTTTTTTTTAAAAAAGCAGACCTGATTGCAATTATAAAATCATCTCTGCTTGAGGCCATCTTTCTTAATATTCAGTCAGCATCGTAGAGAATGTTTGCTCTTGATCCAAGGCCTTGCCTGTCCCTATAGCAACGCATGACAATGGGTCCTCAGCAATGTGTACTGGCAATCCTGTTTCTTTAGAAAATCTTCTGTCTATATTTTTTAATAAAGCT
>MDTG01424809.1_pt1 | contig 11958 bp, 11 predicted proteins | sample 811421 | NCBI WGS metagenome assembly MDTG01 (sample SAMN05326645, study PRJNA326480) | marine metagenome | isolation source: seawater | place: Pacific Ocean: South East | collected 2011 | reverse complement strand
TTAAAGAAATATGTAATAAATTTGACATTGGTTTTGTGTATAAAACATCATTTGATAAAGCCAACAGAACTAGCTTAAAAGGTAAAAGAGGTGCTGGTTTAGAAAAATCATTACCTGTGTTTGATAAAATTAAAAAAGATCTAAATGTACCAATCTTGACAGATGTACATAATGAAAAACATTGTGATGTTGTATCAAGTCATGTTGATATTTTACAAATTCCAGCTTTTCTATGTAGGCAAACTGATTTGTTAATTGCTGCGGCAAAAACAAAAAAAATTATTAATGTAAAAAAAGGTCAATTTTTAGCACCATGGGATATGAAAAATGTTACAAAGAAAATTTCAGAATCTGGTAATGATAATATTTTAGTTACAGAAAGAGGTGCTAGCTTTGGATACAATACTTTGGTTTCTGATATGAGATCTATTCCTATAATGGCAAAAGATGGTTATCCAGTAGTATTTGATGGTACTCATTCAGTTCAACAACCTGGTGGTCTAGGAGAAAAAAGTGGAGGTCAAAGAGAGTTTGTTGAATATTTAACAAGAGCTGCTGTTGCAGTAGGTGTTGCAGCTATATTTATAGAAACACATCAAGATCCTGACAATGCTCCTTCGGATGGACCAAATATGGTTCCATTAAACAAATTAGAAAATTTAATTAATCAAGTTGTTGAAATAGATAAATTAATTAAAAAATATTAATGAGCAGAATTTCAAAAGTTGTCGCAAGACAAATTTTCGATAGTAGAGGTAACCCAACCATTGAAGCACAGGTATACTGTAATAAAATTAGTGCGTCTTCTATTTGTCCATCCGGAGCATCTACAGGTACCTACGAAGCTTTTGAAAAAAGAGACTTTAATAATAAGAGATATTTAGGAAAAAGTGTTTTTAAAGCGATAAATATTGTTAACACTTTAATTTCTAAAAAACTAAAAAATCAAAATATACATAATCAAGAAAAAATCGATCATATTTTAATTAATTTAGATGGCACAAAACATAAAAAAAAATTAGGGGCTAACTCAACTCTTGCAGTTTCTATGGCAGTAAAAAAACTTTCAGCAAAATTAAAAAAAATACCTTTATATAAAACTTTTACTAGTAAAAAAAATTTTCTTTTACCTTATCCTTTGATGAATATTATAAATGGAGGTGCTCATGCTAACAATGGTCTTAGAATTCAAGAATTTATGATTAGACCTGATGGTGCAAAATCATTTTCTGAAGCTATAAGAATATGTTTTTTGATAATAAACAATCTTAAAAAGATAATAAAATCAAGACGTTTATCTACATCGGTAGGTGACGAAGGTGGATTTGCACCAATGATAAATAATAATGAAGAGGCACTTAAATTAATTGTTAAAGCAATAAATTTAGCTGGGTTTAAAAATGGCAAAGATGTTTCTATTTGTTTAGATGTTGCAGCTAACGAATTAACAAAAAACCAAAAATATTCTATTCATTCAAAAAAATTTATATCTGTTGATGAAACAATAAAAAAATATAACTTATTAATAAAAAAATTCAAAATAAAATCAATCGAGGACCCTTTCGGAGAAAACGATTGGATTTCTTGGAGTAAATTTATGTCTAATTTAAATAAGAAAATTCAAATTGTAGGTGATGATTTATATGTTACTAATTTAGAAAGATTAAAAATTGGCTTTTTAAATCAATCATCTAACTCAATACTAATAAAATTAAATCAAATTGGAACCGTATCTGAAACTTTGGAGGTAATTAAATTTGCTCATTTGATTGGATTTAATACAATTATTTCACACCGTTCTGGAGATAGTGAGGATACATTTATCGCTGATTTAGCCGTAGGTACAAATTCTAGCCAAATTAAAACAGGATCTTTATCAAGGTCTGAAAGAGTATCTAAATATAACCAGCTATTAAGAATTGAAGAAAATCTTGGAAGTAAAGCAAAAATGAATAAAATACCTAAATGATTGATAAAATAAAAAAAAATCTTTTTATATTATTGTCAACATTTTTCATTCTTTATTTTTTCTTTAACCTTTTAGATGGTGAAAGAGGATTAATTTCATATTTAAATAAAAAAGCTCTCTTAAATAATTTAAAAGATGAGAAAATTGAATTAAATAATAAGATAAATGACATAGAGCTTAAAAATTTGTTACTAACAGAAAAATTAGATTTAGATTTTATAGAAATTTTAATAAGAGAAAATTTTTTATTTGGTAAAAAAGGAGAGTCAATTTATATATTAAAAGAAAATGAAGATTAGACATCCTGAAAAAATAAATAAACCTATTAATCCAATTAAAAAAAAACCTAGTTGGATAAAATCAAAATTGATAAATAGTAAAGAATTTTTCTATACTAAAACAGTAGTTAATCAAAATAATCTTGTTACTGTTTGCGAAGAAGCTAATTGTCCTAATATAACTGAATGTTGGAGCAAAAGACATGCAACATTTATGATAATGGGTGATACATGTACAAGAGCGTGTGCATTTTGTGATGTGATAACAGGTAAACCAAAAACTCTAGATCCATTTGAACCATTTAAAATTTCTTCTGCGATTCAAAAATTAAAATTAAGACATGCTGTTATTACCTCTGTAGATAGAGATGATCTTGATGATGGAGGAGCAAATCATTTTTATGAAGTTATTAGAGAAATTAAAAAAGATAATCCCACAACAACGATTGAAGTTTTGACACCAGATTTTTTAAGAAAAGGAAATTCTTATAAAAAAGTTATTGAAGCAAAGCCTGACGTTTTTAATCATAACATTGAAACAGTTCCTGGTCTTTATAGAAAAGTAAGACCTGGTTCTAGATACTTTTCTTCGCTTGAGCTTTTAAAAAATGTAAAAAAAATTGATAAAAATATTTTTACCAAATCAGGATTGATGGTTGGTTTAGGAGAAAAAAAAGATGAAATTCTTCAAGTAATGGATGATTTAAAATCAGCAGAAGTTGATTTTTTAACTATAGGTCAGTACTTGCAACCTTCAGTTAAACATCATCCTTTAGATAGATATTATACTCCTGAAGAATTTAATGATCTAGAAGTCATAGCTAAATCTAAAGGATTTTTATTGGTTTCTTCTTCTCCTCTTACAAGATCCTCATATCATGCTGATGAAGATTTTGCTGAATTGCAAAAAAATAGAATTAAGCAAACTAATGCCCAAAGCATCAGTTAAAAGATTAATTGGATGTAAAAAAGAGCAATTGATTGATCTTGTTCTTGATATAGAAAAATATCCACAATTTGTTCCATTCTGCCTAGAATCCAAAATTTATGAAAAAAAAGAGAAGGGTGATTTGTTGTTAATTGTAGCAGATTTAACAATTGGGAAAGGTCCTTTTAAAGATACTTATAAAAGTGATGTTAAATTTAATAAAAAAGATGATTCAATTTATGTAACTAATCTTGATGGTCCATTAAAACATTTGGAAAATAAATGGCATTTTAAAGAAGAGAATAAATTTACTGAAGTTTCATTTGATGTTGATTTTGAATTAAAAAATGATTTTTTAAATATTATTATGACTAAATCTTTTCAATTTGGCTTAGATAAAATAGCTGATGCTTTTCAGAAAAGGGCAGAGGAACTATTTAGCAATACTTAAAATTAAATTTAAAGCTTTATTCACAGTAGCTCTTTGAATTGAGTTTCTTCTCTTATTTTTAAATAGAAATTTTTTAACCAATGTTTTGTTGTTTTTTTTAATCCCTATATAGACTAATCCAACAGGTTTTTGTCTAGTACCACCTTTGGGTCCAGCAACACCAGTAATTGATACAGAAATATTAGTCTTGCTAATTTTATTTAAATTTTTAACCATTGATAAACAGGTTTCATAGCTTACGGCACCATGTTTTATTATTATTCTTTTAGGAACTTTAAGAATTTTGATTTTTGATTGATTTGAATAGGTAATTAGTCCAAGTGTAAATACTTTAGAAGAACCACTTATTGAAGTAATAGAACTTGAAAGCAATCCACCTGTACAAGATTCAACAAAAGATATTTTTAACCTATTTGCACTTAATAATTTAACTAATTTTCGTGAAAGTTTTTTCATGAAGTAATTACAATATATAAAACAAGAACAGCTACGACATATAAGCCGGCACAGACATCATCCATTATAACACCGAAACTATTTTTAAAATTTTTATCATAATAGCTTACAGGGTATGGTTTAGCGATGTCAAAAATTCTGAATAAAATAAACATTATGAAATAAAATGTTAATACTTGACTAGTTTCTTTTACTCCTTCATGTGCAATTTCATAAAGACAAATAGGAATTGATTGACCAATAAATTCATCAATTACTACTTCTTTAGGATCTTTATTATCCAATTCTTTAATGAAAATATTTACAACATAAAGAGAAATTAAAAAAATAACTATAATAAATATCAAAATAACATTTGCAGAAAAATTTAATACATGAAATAAAAAAAATAAAAAAATAGTTGTTGCTAATGAAGCATAACTTCCAGGTATTTTTTTTAATTTTCCGATACCAAATAAAGTAACAAATAAAAAAATAAATTTATTAATCATATTTTGTGACCGAGATTATAACTTCACAAGCTATAGCTTTTTCTTTACCAATTAAACCTAATTTTTCAGTAGTTTTACCTTTTATATTTATTTGATTTCTGGAAATTTCACATAACTGTGAAATTGAATGAATCATTTTTTTTTTTAAATTAGAAATTTTTGGTTTTTCTGTGATTATATTTATATCTATATTATTAATTATATAATTTTTTAATTTAATTTGATTTATTATTTTTTTAAGCAAAATGGTTGATCTAATATTTTTATATTTTTTATTTTTGTTAGAAAACTTTTCTCCAATATCTCCCATTTTACATGCTCCCAATAATGAATCTATTATTGCATGTAAGACAGGATCTCCATCTGAATGTCCTAATGTTCCAAGTTTAGATTTAACTTTTATTCCACCTAAATATAATTTTTTATTTAATACTAATCTGTGTATATCAAAACCTATTCCATAAGAATTTTCATTTTCTTTTATCTCATTGTTGAATGTAATTTTTAAGTTCTCATTATCGCCAGGAATAAATTTAATTTTTAAATCTTTTTCTAAAAAAAGTGAGGACTCATCTTGAATATTACTTTTATTATTTTCTGAAAGTAAATATAAATATTTAAATTTAAATGCTTGTGGTGTTTGTGTCATAATAAGATTTTCTCTTTTTAAATTAAAAAGACTATTTTTGTACTTATACTTTATCGAGTCTTTAGATTTTATGTATGGAATTACAGCATTGTGTTTATTTAAATTATTTAAGAGTTTTTTAACAAGATTTATTGAAAAATTAGGTCTGGCAGCATCATGAATTAATACATTTTTGATCTTTAATTTTTTGGCAAGTTTTAAACCTAGAAATGATGAGTCATTTCTTTCTTTTCCTCCTTTTATTATTTTTACATTTTTAGGATATTTTTCTTTTATAAACTTTTTGTTGTTAACTACTAAAATTATATACTTAAAAAGACCAGATTTAATGATTTTTTCGATAGAATGTTTATATAAAGGTTTTTTTTTATAAATGGCAAATTGTTTAGGAATTTTTGATTTAAATCGTTTCCCTTTTCCAGCAGCAAGTATTATAAAACAGTTACTCATTGATTTATTTTAAGTATTTTTTATATAATTTAATTTATGTTAACTTTCTTAAAAAGAAACTTATTTATATTAATAATTTTCATTTTTACATTATCATTAGGTTTTTTAACTTTTTTAACGTTTATTGACAAAAGTTTTTTTCAGATAAATGGTAAAAATTTAATTTATTTATTAATAACCGATGTAGTTTTATTAGTTGTTTTTTTTGCAATTATATTCAACGAAGTTAAAAATTCTATAAAAAACAATATTAGTGTTAGAGGATCAGTGGCTAATAGAAAATATATTGTATTTTTTTCACTATTTACTTTAATTCCTTCTTTATTGATTTCAACATTTTCACTTTTCTTGTTTTCTTTTGCTTTAGAGAAATATTTTGACCAAAAAATTACAACCGCAGTTAACAATTCTTATGAACTTGCTAAAAATTACGTAAATGAAAAAAGAAATAAAATAGAATCTGATATAGTTTTAGTTGCATACGACCTTAATCAAAACGCAAAAAATTTATTAAATAAACCTGTTCAACTCCAAAATTATTTAAATAATCAAAGATTAATTAGAGGGCTAGATCAAATACATTTAATAAATAATAAAAAAGAAGTTTTAATATCATCTTCAAACACAAAATATATTCCTGTTGAAGATAAAGCACTTAAAATGGTTTTAAATGATGATAGACCGCTCAAGATAATAAATGCATTTGAAAATAAATCTGCTGCTATAATTAAACTTGTTAGTTTCAATAACACTTTTCTTTATGTTGTAAAATTTTTAGATAAAGAAATATCAAAATATCTAACAGAATCAGAAGAGGCATTAAATTTTTATTATACAGTCGAGGATCAAAATTTAGGGATTAAAGTTTCTTTTGCATTAATATATATAATTGTAGTTGCGCTACTTTTATTTATATCAATTACAATCGCTATTAGATTTTCATCAAGATTTTTTATATCCATTAATAACTTAATTTCAGCATCAGAAGAGATAGGAAAAGGTAATTTAAATACTAAAGTACCAGAAATTAAATCTGATATTGAAATGGAAATATTAAACAAAAATTTTAATGACATGATTAACAAACTTAAAGATCAACAAGAAAAACTTATTTCATCAGAAAGACATGAAGCCTGGGAAAGTGTTGCAAGAAAACTTGCGCATGAAATAAAAAATCCTTTGACACCTATACAGTTAACTATAGATAATTTGAACTCCAAGTACTCACAAGAAATTGATCCATCTAAACAGGAAAAGTATAAGAATAATCTTAAAACTATACAAAATCAAATAAAGCAAATTGAGAATCTAGTTAATGAATTTTCAGATTTTGCAAGAATGCCAAAACCTGTATTTAAAAATAATAATATAATTGAAATAGTTAAAACAAATATTGATCTTCTAAAAAAAATTGACCCGGAAATACAAATTAAATTCAATTTAGATAAACATAAACAATTAAATATTTTTTGTGATTATGAGCAAATAAGTAGAGTTTTATTTAACCTTTTAAAAAATTCTATTGAAAGTATTCACCAAAAGGTAAAAAATACTAATAATACTAACAAAAATATTGATATAGAAATTAATGAAATAAGTGACTATATAACAATTAATTTAATAGATAATGGAATAGGATTTACTAATAAAACTGCAAAGGAATTAGTTAAACCATATTATACTACAAAAGAAAAAGGAACTGGATTAGGTTTATCAATAGTAAACAAAATAATAAATGATCACAATGGATCTATAGAATTTTTGACAATAAAAAATGGAGCTAAAGTTAAAATTGTTTTACCAATAGAAAAAGATGTCAACTGAAATACTAATAATAGATGATAATGCTGATATAAGAATAATTCTAGATGAATTAATTTCCGAGGCAGGATACAAAACAAGATTAGCTGCTAATTATAATCAAGCATTAACGGAAATTGATAAAAAATTACCTGATGTTGCAATTATTGACGTTAAACTAGACAAAGGTGATAATGATGGTATCGAATTGTTAAATCATATAAAAAATAAAAATAAAGATATTCCAGTAATAATAATTTCAGGACATGCAAATATTGAGATGGCAATTAATTCATTAAAATCCGGAGCATTTGAATTTATTCAAAAACCTTTTGATAAAGAAAGATTGATGAATTTTATCGCACGAGCTGTAGAAAACTATAATTTAAAAAAAGAAAATAAAAAATTACAAAGTAAATTATTTCATACATTCGAAATTATCGGAAAAAGTCAAAATATTAACTCTATAAAAGATCAAATTCAAAAACTTTCAACATCTGAGAGTCGCGTATTTATTTCTGGCCCAACTGGATCTGGAAAAGAATTGATTGCACGTAAAATCCATAAAAATTCAAAAAGATCTAAAGGACCATTCATTGTTTTAAATGGAGCATTACTTGATGCAAAAAAATATGAATTAGAACTTTTTGGTGAAGAAAAAGAAGATGGATCTATTTCATATGGCGCTTTAGAAAAATCTTCTGGAGGTATATTGTTAATTGATGAAGTAACTGAAATACCACTTGAAACCCAATCAAAAATTTTAAGAGTTATTATAGATCAAAAATTTAAAAGAGTTAATGGAAACCATGATATCAAAGTGGATGTAAGAATTATTTGTTCATCTACAAAAGATATTAATATTGAAATTGAAAATGGAAGTTTTAGGGAAGATTTATTTCACAGATTTAATGTTTTTAATATAAATTTAGAACCACTTAATCGAAGAGTTGAAGATATACCACTTTTAACAGAATACTTTTTAAATAATATGTGTGAAAATTACAATATAAAACCTTTCAAAATAAAGGATAATAATTATTTATTAAATTATAACTGGCCCGGAAATGTTAGAGAATTAAGAAATCTTATTGAAAGAATAGTTATATTATCACGTGGTAATGATGATGATAAAATTTTAAATATAATTAAAGAGTCTCTAAATAAAGATGAAGAAACTTTACTTTCTATTGGTGAAAGTTTATCTGTTCCACTAAGAGAAGCCAGGGAAAATTTTGAAAAAGAATATTTAACAACTCAATTAAAAAAATTTGGTGGAAATATATCAAAAACAGCTAAGTTCGTAGGTATGGAAAGGTCTGCTTTACATAGAAAGTTAAAACAACTTGGAGTCAAAGATTTAAATTAATGAACATAATAATATGTGGAGCTGGTAGAGTAGGATTTACCATAGCTAAGCAGCTTTCCGAACAAGATCATTCAATAACTGTTGTAGATCAATCTAGTGAGGATATTCAAAAAATTAACGATTCATTAGATGTAAAAGCTATCGTTGGAAAAGCTACATTACCAAGTGTTTTAGAAAAAGCTAATATAAATGAAGCTGACATGATTATAGCGGTAACAAGGAATGATGAAATTAATATGTTAATTTGCCAGGTTGCATATTCAATTTTTAAAGTTCCTAAAAAAATTGCTAGAATAAGATCTCAAGATTATTTAAATCCAAAGTTTTCAAAATTATATAATAAAGAAAATGTACCTATTGATGTAGTTATTTCACCTGAATTAGAAATAGCTAAGTCAATTCAAAGAAAATTAGAGTCCCCAGGTGCTTTAGATAATTTCCCATTTGCTAATAATAAAATTAGATTGTTAGAGATACTTATTGAGGAAAAATGTCCTCTTATAAATATTAAATTAAATGAATTAACTAAAAAATTTCCAAAGCTTAATTCAAATATTTTAGGCGTTGTAAGAGATGAAAATTTTATTTTTCTAAAAAAAAATGATGTGATGAAAAATGGTGATAAAGCTTATTTAACAATAAACTCTCTGCAAATGAAAGAAACATTGTCTGCATTTGGCCACAATGAAAAAATATCAAATAAAATTTTAATTATTGGAGGTGGAAATGTTGGTTTTAACCTGGCAAAAAATATAGAAATTTCATTAGAAGATGCGAGACTAAAAATTATTGAAAAAAATAAAGAACGTGCAGAAATAATAGCCAATGAATTAAACAATACACTCGTAATCAATGGAAGTGGCTTAGATGAAGATATACTTACAGAAGCAAATCTTGATGAGGTTGAAACAGTTATAGCATTGACAAATGACGATGAGGAAAATTTGATGGTCAGCGTTTTAGTAGAAAAATTTTCAAAAGATAAAAGAACAATGGCACTAATAAATAAACCAAATTATTCTTTATTACAATCTTCTTTAAAAATTGATGATTTAATCGATCCAAGAATGACAACTGTCTCAAGTATATTAAAACACGTTCATAAAGGAACTATAGAAAAAGCTTATACAATATTAAATGGTGAATATGAAGTTATAGAAGCAGAAATAATCGAAACTTCAGAATTAATTAATAAAGAATTAAAGGAAGCTGACTTGCCTGATGAAATAAGACTTGGTGCCGTTCTAAGGAAAGATGAAATCATAATTCCAAGATCAAATTATATATTTAAAAAAGACGATGTAGTAGTTTTGTTAGCAAAGAAAGATCAACTTTCAGTGGTTGAAAATATGTTTAGAATAAGTTCAATTTAATTAATGCTAAGATTTATTCTTAACTATATTTCTATTTTTTTATTAATTATTTCGGTCTTTTCTTTTTTTAATATAATTTATTGTTATTATTTTGACTTATATTCAAGCATTAATTCTTATTTTTTAACTTTTATCATTTCTTTATCGATTGGATTTATTTTTTTTTTTTAAAAAGTTCAAAACAATAAAAATAACAATTTATAATAAAATTTTTGCCGTTTTAATTGGCTATATTTTTCTTCCAATTATTATCTCAATTCCCTTTGCAATAAATTTAAGTAATGTTTCTTTGATAAATTGTTACTTTGAAGCTATTTCAGGATTCACATCAACAGGATTTACTGTCTTTGACAACGTTAAACACTTAGATGAAAGTTTAATTATTTGGAGGTCTACATCACAATGGATTGGTGGTTTATATTTCTTATTTTCAATTATTTTATTAATTGATATATTTGATAACAATTTAAAAAATTCTTTAACAAATTTTATATCATTTAATACATCTGAAACTTTTAAACAAACGGCAAAAATATTAATACTTTATACTTCATTAACTATATTTATTTTTCTTATTTTAAATTTAATTAATTTAAGAACTTTTGACTCACTAAATTTAGCGATGACAATAATTTCATCTGGTGGATTTTTGCCTGTTAATAAAATTGATATAATTTTAAACAATCAAATTAGTCAGACTATTTTTTCTATTTTAATGCTATTTTCTTTTTTTAGCTTATTTTTAATTTATAATTTAATTTTTTTAAAAAAAAAAAATATAAATTTCTTTTCTGAAGATTTCCATTTATTAATATACTTAATTTTACTTATTATCGTTTTTTTTGTTTTTTTTAATTTCGATTATAATTTTTCAATAATCTTTTTTTCTTTAGTTAGCAGTATATCAAATATAGGCATATCATTATCTGGAGTTCCTGATAATTTATATTTCATATTTTTAATTTTAGTTATTATTGGAGGTTCTTTTTTTTCAACAAGTTCGGGAATTAGATTTTTAAAAATATATGCACTTATAAAATTTTCTATTAATGAACTTCTTTCACATACTCGACCTAAGCATATTTATATAAATAAAATTGCTTTTTCTGATAAATTAATTGAACAATCTGATCTATATAAGTATTTTCTATCTATAATTGTTTTTATTTTATCCTTATTTATAGTTTCTTCATTATTGACTATTTCAGGAATAAATTTTGAAAGTTCTTTTAAATTAGGCATCTTAACCTTGATGAATACTGTAAATTCTTCAATGTATAATCTTGATACGCTTAATTTTTCTGAAATGAATTATTTTAATAAAACAACACTTATGGTATTTATGATTATTGGTAGAGTAGAGTTGTTAACTATATTAATTATCTGTAAAAAATTTCTTTTTAAAAATTAATTTTGTATTATAAAGTGTAATTATTTGCGCCCTTAGCTCAGTTGGATAGAGCAACGGTTTTCTAAACCGTGGGTCGGAGGTTCGAATCCTTCAGGGCGCGCCATATTATCCTAAAATTAATCTATATTTAGATTTTTATACATTTTTGAAGCAAAATATTGAATTAATATTAATAACAGCGATTTTTTTACCATTGATGGTGATTATAGTTTCTGCTTTACTAATCATTATTCAAAATTAATTTTGAATTTTTTGTATACAAATAAATAAACAAACAAGAGGATGATATGTTTAAAAATATAAATAAAATCTTTGCATTTGTTTTACTTGGTT
>MDTG01338580.1_pt1 | contig 11959 bp, 8 predicted proteins | sample 811421 | NCBI WGS metagenome assembly MDTG01 (sample SAMN05326645, study PRJNA326480) | marine metagenome | isolation source: seawater | place: Pacific Ocean: South East | collected 2011 | reverse complement strand
AGTGGCTCATCATCTACAGTTACAAAAACACTACTAGCAGTCCCATCCGCTGCTACGAATTGATTATGTGTTTTCCAATGACAAGCACCTCTCTTTTGTGTAAGGCCTGCAGCAGCTCCTTGATAACGCCAAGGACAATACTTTCCAATTACATCTCTAGTGGGTATTCTAATCCCTGCTAAATCAATAGGGGAGGATAATTCTAAAGTTACGAATACGTTATTCTTTGACTGAATCCTATCAATTATATAGGTATCTTTATTAAACTCTACAGTAGGATTACTTGTTAAATACTTTTCTAATGTTCGTCGCCTAATTAATTTTGATCCAACTAAATCATCTATTCTGAAATCAGTATAGGTTAATTCTTCTCCGTCAACTATTGCATCCCAGGTTCCGTCTTCCATTTGGGTTTTAAATACTGATTGATTTTTTATTAAAGACTCTACATTAGCAATAGTAAGAGTTGGACGACTCATTGCCCCACTAGAACTAATTTCTATATCTGATAATAATATTGGTAATGAGAGATAAGTATTACCGTCGTAAGTAATATTAGCACTATTTTCGTTTCTGCCGGCATGAAAGTATAAAATATTATTACTACCAGATCCTATTTCTAGCTCATAAAACTCTAAATAACCGGTATTAACTTCTTGTTTCTGTAGATCAGCTGCTAACTCTTTACTCATGGTTCGAATACTCTTCTAAAACTGCAAGAAACGTTATAAAAGTCTCCGTTTGAATACGTTACATTCCAAGTATCACAAACTACTTTCATGGTGCGCTCATTGGGATTTGTAAATGTTAAGTCAGTATTATCAGACATAGTTTGAGCTGTATCTAAAGTTAAATTAATACCACTTATAGCGGCTACCTTAACTACGGGGTCTGTCGAAATACCAGAGCCAGTAACAGTAGCTCCTACAGAAATATCTAAATTAGTAGTGGCAGCATCTAGAACTACTGCTGTACTAGCAGTGCTTATAGCCCCATTAACTTTAGCAGTTGCCGTAGTGGTTGAGTTGGTGTCTGGAATAGTAAAATCAAAATTAGAGACACCCGCTTTAGTATCAAAAAAAGCTATAATATCATCTGCTTCTGTTTTTTCCCTGTTCATAAAATTTATAGTATAAGTTTCACCTAAATTATTAATTCCATCAACTATTCTCTGTTGATAGCCGTCCCCAAACTGTGCTACTCTGAGTTTTGGCTGTACTGCTCGAGATAAACTTTTATCGGGTATAATCTTTTTATCTGTAACATTAGTTGCTGTAAAACCAATAGCCATTATGCTACTCCATACGGATTAAGAATACCGCCCGATCTCTTTTGGTTCTGCAATTCCACTTGTACTGCCTTCGCAATAGCTGACCCTAATTGATTGGCTGCCTGACTATCTCCCTGCTGTTGTCCACCTGCATTATCTCCACCATTTCCTGCAGCTCCACTCATATTCACAGTTACATTTACATTATTTTGTTGTCCACCTGCACCTCCCATGAGTTCCACAGGTATTTTTCTATTATGAGGTAAAGGTACTACTGCTTCATTTCCATGTAAAGTTGCAGGGTATCCTTGAGTAGGTCCACGAGCTATACCCCCTGAAGTATAATTCTTACCTCTTCTGGGTCCAAATACTCCACCTGCAGCAGCACTGATTCCAGAGGCGGGAGCAGCCGGAGTTACTCCTCCATCTGCCAGTCCCATTGCTGCCATTATTGCTTTTTGAACTAACAGCTTAATTATCATTTTAGCAATATCGGCAAGTATTGCTTTCGCCATGTCTCTAAATGCTTCTTTAGCACTCTTAGACCCATCTACTATAGACATGAGAGCACTTTCCATATTATTAGTTATGGAATCTGAAATGCCTTGTTTCATTTCTATCATTTTATTTAACTGATATTGTTGCTTTGCTTGCTCTTTTAAACTCGCTTCTTGCTCCTCATTTAAAGGTCCCATCCTATCCATAGCCGCTATTTTCATATCTATAAATAGTTGCTCTTCTTTATTAAAGAAACTACTTTGAGCTCTCATGTTTAATTGCTCTGCGGCTGCTACATTCTGATTAGTAATCACGTCAAATAGATTTTTATTATAATCTAAATCATTCTTTGTATTTTGAACATTAGCATTAGCAGTATTAAGATCTGTTCCGAATTTGCTGAGGGTAGTCGAATCTGTAGCTCTCGTCAGTAGAGCGTCATCAGTAACAGATGCAGCTATTCCAGAGCCTTCAGCTCCCCTCATACCCTTAAGTTCTTCGAATTGTCTCTGTACTTCTAGATTATAAAGGTCATTTACTCGGGTCTGTACAGCTTCATCTACCTTTAGCTGCCTTTCTCCTTGAGTTACATTGCTTGTACGTTGCTCTCCTACGGATTTCCAGGTTCCTCCTCCCATTTTTGCCTTATGAGCAGCATTAGCCCTAGCCAGGGCTATCGACGCTATTTCATTTTTCTCTTTGGCTAGAGCAGAGACATATTTCAGTTGTGTCTCTAATTGTGCACGTTGATAGGCTAGCTTTTGCCTCGCAATCTCTGCGATTGCTTTTTGAACGTCGAGTTCTTGGTACGCTTCCTTAACTGCTCTTCGTCCTCGTATAACATCCTTGTCTTTTGCTTGAGCTTTCGCATCTCCTGCCTTGCTTTCAAAATCTGCTAATGCTGCTACTGCCTGATTATGCTTATCGGTGGCTTTCTCAAGTCTTTTACCTACATTATACTCTTGATGTTTAAGATTAACTAACTTTCCTTGAATAGTAAGTCCAAGTGTTTGGCTTCTTATTGACTTTGCCTCTGCTTTACCCCTATTCAATATTGCTTCTTTCATATCTTGGTGCCATTGTTGTATATTACTTAGTCTCCCTTGACGTGATTTTAGCATTTTTTCTATCTTATCTTCCTCTTTAACGGCGTCCTTAGAGGCTTGAGCGGCTCTTTCTATAGCCAGGGCTTGGTTGTACTGCTCTTCTGTGATTTTAGCTTCGATGCCAAATCTAAATAGTGCCTGTTTATAATTATCGTACGTAATATCTTTAAGAGACATGGCATTTGATAGCCTATTATTTAACAGCGCTGTTGGGTCGTCAGTCATCTCATTAAATTTAGCCCGCAATGCCATCTGCTCCTTCAGGAACTGTGCTTCTGTCTGCCCTATCTTTAAAACATCATCCTGTCTTCGTAGCTTGGCAGCATGTGCTTCTTTTAACTTATCCTCCAAAGTCTCCAGATTTTTACTTTCTTCATGAATAAGAGTTTCGGCACCTGTGGGCTTAATCATAGACTCTATTAGTGTAGTATAAGCTTTGTCGGTCTTAGAAAGGTTTTGAGGCAGCTGCTCAATTCTTTGTCCTAAATCAATAGTCCCCGAAGATGCTTCTATTAGAGCTCTTTTTAAGTCTTCACTTACTGGACCTGAAAAGTTCTGAATGTTATCTGCTAATAACTTAAACTCTGGATGAGTTGCTGCGGCAGCGTTCATAGTCTTAAGCAGACTCTCCTGCATCTTGTCTACATCATCCATACCTTCGAAACCTTGCAGTCTATCTATCTGTTCGATGTAATCTTTAGTGTCTAAACTTTGCATCTGATTCCCTGCAATAACGGCTCCCTGCCCTCCTATCGCCTTGTCCCTTCGTACCTTCTCGGCATTAATCATTTCTCCAGCTAAGTCGGAGTATTTATCTGTTAAGGATTCTATTGCTTCTTCTGCTGCTTTTTGTTCAGCAGGCTTTGGAAATAGCCACTCCCATAAAGACTGTCCTGCTGAAATAAGGAGACTAATTATGCCAATCCAGCTCATAGCTGAGAAGGCTTTATCTATTGCACCAGCGGTTTTTCTAGCCATCTTCGCCATCCCAGACGTAAATAATGCCCACTGTCTTTGCATTATTAATACATTTTTTTTAAACTTTATCTCTGTTTCACTATGTATGCGCTGAATTTTTTTATTCGCTGTAACTGAGGCAGCAACTCTCATATCGTAAGACCTTCTCATATCTTGAAGTTCTTTTTTATTATAACCTTGTAAGGTACCACGACGAATTTCGCCATGTTTTTTCATTTGTTTTTCTGCATCTCTAAGAGTATCTCCTGCTGCTTTTTGATCTCCGCCCGTACCAGTCATAAAATCTATATCTGCTCCGCGTGCTGTTCCTTTCTTCTCTGCTGTGGCGGCTGCAATGGCTGATGCTTCTTCTTCCGCCATATTCAATCGTGTTAAGGCTTCTACTTGCTCATCAATTTGCCTCCCATAATCTTTTGCTGCTTTTTTACTTTGTTTTGCTTTCTTCTTAGAGCTTTTTTGCCACTCATCCATGCTAGGGATGATCCCTTTTATAATTGGTAAAGCTACCAGAGACAATGCCGCTACCAAGCCCAGGGTATTATCGGTCAAAAATCTAAATACAGGAGCTAATTTTTCAAGTACTCCTTCTTTAAGAGAGTTTACTAGTTCATCGAAAGATCGAGCAAACTGGTTCAAAGCCAGTGCATCTTGATCCATTAAGTCTTCCATCATTCCAAATTTACTTTCTGCTTGCTCTAATACATCATTTGTTACTGCTTGGGTTCTTTGCCATGCTGTCAAATCTCCGACACTTTGTCCAACTGCTTCAGCGTACGCTCTAGTAGCGGTATCTAGTCTTAAAATGATACCTAGTTCGTCTAATAGTTCTGGTTCGGCTTTTGTAACACCTCTAATTAAGCGATTAAAAGAGTCGGTCAAGTCTCTGCCAAGTGCTGCAGAAGTATTTTTGGCGGCAGTAGCTAAATCTGTTAATTGACTGGATGTTAAACCGGCCGCAGTACCAATAGATACTGCTTGGGAAGCTTCTAAAAACCCTAATTGAGCGTCGGTTGCTTCAATTACTGATTGAGTAATTGTTCTGTAAGCAGTACCAGTTGCTGCTCCAAGAGCCTCTTGTCCGGCTGTTAAGTTCTTTAGCTGAGCGGCTGATTGTAAGAATTGAAATGCCGCAGAAACAGCAAATATCTGGGCAGCAAGACTAGCATAGGCACCTACAAGACCGCCCATACCTTGTTGCATTTTTGAAAAGTTTTTAGTAGTATTTGACGACTGTTTACCAGTACCCTTAAGATTCCTATTAAGGGTTTGGCTGTTTTTATTTAACTGATCGGTACCCTTTGCGGCTTTGTCTGCCCCTACACCCGTTTTCTCTAGTTCAATACCTAGAGCTTTTGCATTGACAGCAACGCGTTTAGTAGTACCTTTATCATCAATTACTACATCAATATATACTTGCTTCTTTTTAGCCATTATCCCTGCACATTATGGGTATATGTTTTACCCGCTTGCTGCGATTTTCTTTCTGCTGCTTTACGTTTATGTTCCTGATTTTGCATACGATCGTATATTACAAGAGATTCGTACATCTTCATAAAATATAGAGTAACCGTAGGATCTTCAATATTATAAATATCAAATAACTGTGTACACTGTGACCAATCTTTTCCTAGATAAGTACCCGACATTCCATCCCACTTATCCGATAGTAGATCAAACATAAAAAATGCCACTTGAATTTCTTCCGGAAATCCAGAAGAATCGAGCGGCATTTTGGTAGGATCTGGTTCTTGCCCTAATTGCTCACAAATACGTAGATATTTTTCAACATCCATAGTACCTTGTTCTTGTATATAGCGTTCAAGTAACGTTCTTATTTCAGCTACTTGTTTCCAGTAAAATTTTCTAAGTCACCTACTACTTCTGTAACCCACGTATCAAAGTCGGTTGCATTTTTCATCAGTAACTCAGCATTTTCTTGAGTATAGGGCAAGCAATCATCTGGATTAAGGGTACTAATATCCACCAAAAGAAGCTCTTCTAAGTATGAAAATTTTAGACCTTTCCATCCTTTAATTACTGATTTGGTATACTCAACGATAAATTTATCTTCATCCATCTCTTCAAATGGTTGATGACTCTTTTTATCCCACTTCGTACTCATACATCTCTTACGAAGTTTTATTAGTTCTTCTCGGGCTAAAAAACAAATATCTATACTTACACCTTTAAACCTAGGGAAGTCGATTGATACTGTTTTACTTGGAGTCATAAGGCTCTTTAACGATACTGTTGGTTTCTTTTCTTCGGGCATTACATTATTCCTTATTTAAAAATTAAATTATACTAAATAACACAAGAAATGTCAAGAATTATTTTTGGAGGGTGAGGAGAAAAAGGGGCCGAAGCCCCTTAAAATTAGTACGTTGAAGGCGGATAATAAACTACATTAGTAATTTCATCGGCTGCTCCAAAGTCTGTGGGTAGCGCGGTGAAAGTAGTCTCTAGTGAGATTACATCCTCTACTTGGTGCGTAGGCACCTCGATGTGTGCGGTCGGGAAAGTAACTTTAACAGCAGGATCAGTAGTGTTGCCTGTCGCGGCAGTACCACCAATATGCATTATTACTTTAAACTTGTTCACAACCTTACTCATAGCACCTGTACCTACCAGGTCATTAAAGAACTGTCGGGAAGTACCATTTGAAGTATCAGTATCTTCAAGAGTCATATAACAAGTTGCATTTCCACCAGCAGTTCGTGTGCCTGTTACGTGTTCCAGCGGCTTGTTAATTGCTCCCAATTCTTCCGGTACTAGATAGGTAATATTGTTTCCAATATTGAAACTACCACCCGTCAATGTTAAGCTATACTTTCCATTGCCAATAGTACTTCCAGTTAACGTTGCTCCAGCATTTAAAGCGTCAAGATCCTTCAATCCTGTTCCAGTTCCGTTTGTTGCATTTGTTTCACTATCATACAACTTGAGCTGTGTAGTTGAAGTAACATTTACATACCATGTACCGTTCAAGTCAAAAGCAGTACCAGCGGCGCCGGTAATACCAGAAATTTGAACTTGGTCGCCAGTTGTAAAGTTATGAGCAGTACTTGTAGTTATTTTATCGGTTGTACCACTTACGTCAACTGCTGAAATAACTGCATGCTGCCCTGGGAAAGTCCCTGCCACTTTATCGGCCGCATCCGCTGCCTCAATAGACACCGCTGTTAATCGGTTACGAATAAAGTTCTTAGTACTAGTAGTTGCTTCATCAATTGCTTGAGTAGCGACTGCATTGGCATTAGTTAAGTCGGAAACTATTGATACTGCTCGTGAATTTCCAGTATCAATAACAATATCTCCCAGAACTAGAGCTGTATCATCGATTCGAGAACCATCTCCGTCACCTGCGTTACCTGCTGCTTTTAACGGGTTATGTATACTTGATATACATACTTTCTGAGAATGATCCTGTACTTCTTTCGCAAAGCCTGACCAATTAAGAGTAGCAATACCATCAACATCAAAATCAACAGTAACTTCATTAATAATTGCTTCAGGTAACCTGTATACTAAAGGATTACTTGCTGCTGTATCGATTAAGAAGAAAACTGTAAAAGAGTGCAAAGCTGATCTGTTTGATTCAGTAAAAACTATTGTACTACTTGTATCCGTAGGGGTTATAACGTCAGTTTCTGACCCACTTACTGGATTTACATTTCTTCTAAAAGACATTTTACTACCATTAGCGACATATTTATCTGCACCACACATGGAAGCCCATAAAACTTCTTCGATTGAATGAACGCCGGTCTGTGCTGCGAGTTCTGTGGCTTTTACACCATTATAATCGTATTGTTGAATTGCATTCTGTCCTACAGAATCAAACGGACGAATATATGTGCTAAATGAAAATTCTGCAGGAGCAAGAGAGTCGGTAAACATACGACGACCTCTACGAGATACGCCTGCTGTACTTTCCATTTCTGCCAGAGTTATTTCTGACGTATTGGTTGTTTGTGAGAAACTATATCCATCAAGGACGGGGATTTCCCACAAAGCCCCTTTTCCTAAATCCGCTGCATCCTCGGTATTGTCTGTTGTGTTCCTAAACTGAACAAACATACGAGTATCACGGCTAAAGTATAGTTGTTGTGCCATAGATTATCTCCTATGAACTTGAAAAGACTGAATCGTGAACATCTGTTCGTGCCAGTATTTTCTTAGTAACGAACCTCTATTAGTACTTCTCCTACTCCTAAAGGATCTAATACACCCTCATCAGTATCTATACTGATGACAGTAATTTGGTGAGTATGCTGTTCTAAACCATTTCTATCATGGTAAAGAAGTCTGCTATTCTCCTCTAATACTGTTTCTACGTCTTCCAATAGTTCATCTAGTGCTTCTACTGAATCTTCTTGGTTAACATAACAACGTATAGTAACATTTAAAAATCGATCTTTGTATCCTGCAGTTTGGTACTGCCGCGTTTCTGATCCTGCATTTAAATGAATTGCAGGGAACTCTTCTACTTCATCCCAGAATTTTAATCGTGGACTTGTTTCTGCTACTGCTTGCTTAAACAGTCCTCGCCCATCAATAGAAGCCAACTTATCTGAGAGTGCTTGTGAAATTCCCTGTCTGCGAGACGTATAAAGTCTTTCATTTGGCATTATAGTCTCCTAGTGTAAAATCTTCCTAAAGCCATATTTGCGGCGATTTCTCGTATAGATTTATCAATTATTTTACGAGGGTCTCTATTTGAGTTTGCCCAGGGAGTTGACCCCTCCCCTACTTCAAATACCTGATAAGGACTTTTAGCATATGTATACCCAAAACTAATATGTCCAGCATTAGTACGAGCTGCATCTTGTAATCTTACACTGCTTGCAAATCTTCCAGTCCTATTTTCTAGTCTAGGTGCTCCCATATTCTTTTCAACAGTTTGTGGGAGTTTATCATTAATTATACCAAGTAAATTAGTAACACTAAATTTATCTCTTTTCCGTCTACCTGCCTTCTGTTTCTTGGCGGTTAATACTTGTGTATTGGGCTTACTTTCTGTTATACCCATTATCTCTACTTTACTTTTAACTTTTGATCTTACTGTACCGTTACTTTTTTCTCTTATTACCTGCTTCTTAGTCCCTGTGCTTTTTAGTTTTCCCTTACCTTTAGCAAGAGAAAAAAGTGTTGTCTGAGCAATAGCATCGGGCAAACTAGTGGAACCAGGGTCTAGAATTATTTCATTCAACTCTCTTTCAAGAGCTAGAAAAGCACTTTTTTCATCTTCTCTTCCTTGTTCCTGGTTGTATAAAGAACTTTGAACTGTTATAATAGGTACATATCTTTTTAGGAAATTACCGTTTGAATCAACAACCATTTCATGGTTAATCGTCACTTGCATTTCTGTTTCATAATTATGTACTAGCTTAGTTATTCTAGGAGAATTTATTGCTGCTATTTTTGCTTTAGCTCTTGCAACAGACACCTGACTTATTGCCAAGCCTACTCCTTCATCTGCATGACCTAATTGACTTCCGTGCTTATTATCTGCACCAGTCATCATCCCCTTTTCGTCTTCTGAAGGTTTTCTATAGTATTTTTCTACTACTGCTGCTAAAACTTCTTTTCTTCCTCCTTTAAACCCTTTCCACCCCTCGTTTAAATCTCTGAATTTTCTTATAACTAGAACTGTCATTCCAGGGCTTGATTGTATATAATCTTCTCGTAAAGTAATATAAAATTCCTTGTCATCTTCGTTTAACCCAGAAAGAAACGGGTCTTGTAAATGGGTTTCAAGTTCTTTTATATAACCATCGAAAATATTATTTACTTGCGTGGATGTAATGTCAGGAAATATAGGTTCAAACGTATCTTTAAAAACGGCTTCTGGTATTCTAAGAATTTGCCCTTCAATTCTTTGAGTTTTATTTTTTAGCTTACTAGATTTTCTATCCTTCTTGAACTGATCAATTATGGATTTAGCTAGTGCCTTATCTGTTGGAGTTCCCATTAATAATTTTTATATAAATCTAGGATTCTCTTAATGTGGTCTGGGAAATCGACATTACCTTTTTGACTAGTAGTACCTTGGTTTTGCATACTAGCACCTGCTATAGATTGCCTTTGCTTATGCTCGTCCTTTAGATAATAAGTAACAAGATCAAGCACTGCGAGCTTAAGATCAGAAGGCACCGCACTATAGCCGGCTGTATAAACTACTTTTACTGCTCCAACTCCACGAGCCCAACTTTTAAAGCCTCCTGAAGAAAGAGTTCTATAAACACTGTCTGTAACAGTATCTAAATAATATTCGTATGCTCCTGTAGTCAGAGTTGCGTATGATTCTGAATATGAGCTTCGTTCTTGTACGCTTACTATCGCATTGACTGGGCTTTCGGTAAGCTGAACAATATGACTACTCCAATTAATATCAAATATTTCAGTTTTGTTAGACGAGTAGTAGTCTACAAAACCGTTACCACAGTAAGTTTTTACTAATTCACTCACAGAAGGAATAATTACTTCCAGTCTAGCATCATCCTTAGGTTGGTTGATACCTTCTGCAGTTTTATAATCTTGTAATGTAATTAAATTTGCCATAAGTTAATTAATAAAAACTTGGGGGAGGGTTGCTCCCCCGAGTTATTAAGATTTGTACAATTAGATGTACTTTAATCTCATTGAAGGCTTATCACTGCCTGCTGCAGCGTACAACTCGTTGAAGCCAAGTGATTGAGCGGCAACGATCACATTTTGCTGATCTTTGACACTGTACTCAGTTTCAATGCTGACACCCTTGAGTTTGGGTACAACATAGTTGTCTATATTAACAGCAACAGCTGCTGTTGTAGTAGCTGCGCCAGCGGCGGCCAAATTACTTGCTAACTGGTTAGTTGCAACTACGGGGGAACCGTAGACTGAACCAACTACACCAATACGCTTAGTTGCTATGTCGTTTCCAACTTCGCTTACGTCGGTGAATCCAGAAGCATCAATTAGCTCGTAGTAAACGTCATTAGGAACAATGAAGGCTACTCTTGAAGGGTCTAAACCATACTTGCCCATTTCCTTTCTCATACCGAGAAGGATAGCGGGAGTAACTTCATCTGAACCAGAAGCGTCTACTGAAGCAGTAGTGGTTGTAGCGGAAGAAAGACCATTAGTATCGTCAGTACCATCCTGACCTACAAGACCTTTTCTTATGCTAGCTGATGTTCCACCTACAAGCATCATCTTGTCAGTGGCAACTGCGTGTGCACGTGCTAGTGCGGAAGTAACAATAGGTAACAATGTTACAACTACTTGCTCGTCGGTATCATTCGAGATATAAGTACCAGCGATCAATCTGTGAGCCTGTAAGATTACTTGGCTAACAGTATAGTTGTTATCACCTGCGTCAGAGAGTTGGTTAGATGAATCACCTACACCAGCTGCGCTGAACGTTGCTGCTCCTGCGTCTGGGGCCAATGGTAGTACAGTGGCACCGGAAGCAACTTGGATGTCACGGAAAAGAGGTGCGACTTTCATTTCTTGACGCAGTTCGTTTTCAAACTGTGTAGAAACAATTACATCGATACCGGCTGCAGTAGTAGACGTATAGTCAACTCCAGCTTTCTCAAGAACGCTCTTTCCATAATCGGTTCCATCCAAACCTTTCCCAGTAATTTTACCAAGAACGGTTGCTTCGAGAAGCGAACGACCATGTGCCTGAAGGTCACCCTTCTGACGACCAGAGAAATCACGCTTACTGTTTTGAATTGCTTCAAGTTCAGCTTGCTTCTCTTGTAGGTCTTTCTTATACTTCTCCATGACTTCCGCAGTATTGGCTTTCTCATCTTCGAATTCCTTGCGAATGTCTTCCATCAAGCGTTCTGCACCTGACTCTACGCCAGTTTTGATTGCAGTCTTGACTGTTTCTTCTTGCTGAACTTTGGCTTCTGTCTCTGCAGTAGCTCTCTCCTCAGCTTCTTTTTGTACAGCCTCATCGGCTGCTTTTTGCTCGGCTTGCTTCATTGCGATTTTAGCAGCAGTTTCCTCAGCTACCTTTTTAGCAAAAGCTTCCAAGTCAACGGGTTGATTTGTCTCTTCAGACATTTGTATCTCCTTTTGGACTTGCGCCCCGTCACTATTAGTGAAAGTTTTT
>MDTG01050703.1_pt1 | contig 11959 bp, 15 predicted proteins | sample 811421 | NCBI WGS metagenome assembly MDTG01 (sample SAMN05326645, study PRJNA326480) | marine metagenome | isolation source: seawater | place: Pacific Ocean: South East | collected 2011 | reverse complement strand
CCCAATCAATACATTGGTAAGTATTTGTAAAAAACTTAAACAAAAAAAACTAGATAAAGGAAACAAAAATTTTCAACCATCAAATCTCGAATTTACAGCTATCAATGTTAATAATAAAGCGCACAATGTAATACCTGCAAGAGCTACAGCTCAATTTAATATCAGATACAATAACTTTCATAATGCTAATACGCTCAAGAAAAAAATTAATTTGCTAGTAAAAAATATTTGCAAAAAAAATAAGTGTAAATTTAAAATAGAATTTATAACAAATGGCGACTCTTTTCTTACTAAACCTGAAAAAACTATTTTTATGGCAAAAAAAATAATAAAAAAAATAACAGGTATAACACCTGTATTTTCTACTACTGGTGGAACTTCTGATGCAAGATTTATTAGAAAAATTGCTCCTTGTCTTGAATTTGGTTTAGTAAATAAAACAATGCATAAAGTTGATGAATGCGTTTCACTTACAGACCTTAAAAAACTTACGAAGATTTATCATAGTATCCTAGAAGATTATTTTAAATGAAATTATATAGAGTAAAAAAATCAAAAATAGATAATCAGGGAATTTATGCTAATAAAAATATTAAAACAGGGACAAGAATTATTTACTATAAAGGAAAAATCATAACAAAAAAGGAAACAGAAAAAAATCCTAAATATGATAATGATAAAGCGATTTATTTGTTTAATCTAAATAGTAAATATGATCTGGATGGAGATTTTAAATATAATACTGCAAGATTAATAAATCATTCTTGTGACCCTAATTGTGAAGTTGATGGAAAAGGACTAAAATTATGGATCTTTGCTTTAAGAGATATAAAAAAAGGTGAAGAATTATCTTACGATTATGGGTTTAGTTTTGATGAAGATTATAAACAATTCCCTTGCAAATGCCGATCAAAAAATTGTTGTGGCTATATAGTTAGAGAGGGATCTAGATGGAGAATAAAAAAAAAGAAACAAAAGAAAAAATAAAATTAAACGATCAAAATATTTTTACCTTTTTATTGTCGTTCCTAATTCTAATTTATTTTTTTTATGGTTTTTTTACTGATGAAAATAGCGCTGGTGCAGGAGGCTACTCAGCTGATTTTAAGCTTATTTGGAAAAACCTAGAATTATTTAAACAAAATATAATTTTTAATTTAAACAGTGCTGAGTACAACGATAGTAGGCCTCCTTTATCTTACATATTACACATATTTTTTAACCCTTTTACTTACAATCAAGAAGTATTTAGACTAAGTAATCTATTGTTATCAGCTATAGTGCCCTTTTTATTGTTTTTTACAATTAAAGAAAATTACCCAAAACTTAGCAATGATTTAATAATTCTCCTATCCTTAACTGTCACTTTAAGTCCTTACTTTAGAACTACTGCATACTGGGCTTTAGGAGAAAATTATGGAATTATTTTTCTACTGCTATCTTACATAACTTTTTCAAATTTTAAAAAAAATTTATATAATATAAGAAAAGGACGTCAAATTTTCACCGTTTTCTTATTATGTCTATTTAGTTCTTTAGTTGTTTATTTTGATCAAAAATTAGTTTTTTTGCCACTTTTAATTTTAATCAGTATTTTAAATTTAAAGATAACAAAAAATTATAAGATTTTTACATTATTTTTATTCTTTGTTTTTTCATTGCCTTATTTTTATTTAATACAAATATGGGGGGCAATAATACCGCCCTCTGCTTTTGAGGCTAGAGGTGTAGGTACATCAATACATTTATTTAATCCCGGGTATTGTTTGACTATTCTAGTAATTGTTTCTTTTCCTTTTATTATTGTAAATAAGATGAATCTTATTGATTTTAAAAATAAAATTTTTAATCAAAGATTATTTTATGCTCTCCTTTTATTTTTAATTTACCTTGCATCTATTTTGATTTTTGGAGATTTTGAAAGTCTTCAAAAAGAAGGTAAAGGGGCCTTTCACAAACTTTCTTTAATTTTTTTTCAAAATAATGAAAGCAGATATATGTTTACTCTATTAGTTTTTTTTATTAGTACGATTATTATATTTATCATCTTTAATGATTTTACCGATTTATTGATCATCAATTATTTTTTAATTTTGTCTTTATTTACTTTTCCTTTTTATCAAGAATATCTCGACCCCTTGATTTACATATTAATATTCTCTTTTTTTAAATCAAGATTTTTAATTAAATCAAAATCAGATGTTTGTATGATAGTTTTATATTTCTTTATTTTTTCTTTAGGGGCAAAATATTATTATGCAGTGACAATATAATTATTTACTACATACTGTAGTAAACCAAGTGTACGGAACAAAAGATTGATTTACTATTTTAGGCTTAATATTTCTAAAATGCTTTTTCAATAAATTAATATATTCACTTTTTTTTCTAACATTCATACCTCGATCTTTTTTTATTAAAAACTTAGCTATAAAATTTTGTCTTTCCACAAAAATCGGATCTTCAGTAAGTAACTTAGAGTTTTTTTTCATTTTTTTTTTGCATAAGTTTAATATTGCGCTAGCTTCTTCATTTTTTAAATGATGCAAAATTCCAAAAAAAATTATGAAGTCAAATTTTGGTAATTTTTTTAACTCATTTCCATTAAATCTTTTGCAGTAAAAATGAAAGTTTTTTTGATGATATTTTTTTTGAGCGTATTTAATTGACCTTTTATCTATATCATATCCATGGTATTCACACTTAGGAATATGTTCCAGTATTTCAGCTGGTCCACAGCCAATATCTAAAATTTTAAGGTTCTTTTTCCTAATATTTTGTTTGATTATATTATTCCTAAAAGATGTACCTGACATTATTTTTTGAATAATTTTGTATACAACTGGGTTATTAATAAAATTATATATTTGGTTTTTTCTTTGTGACATCAATTTTATTTGTAATTATTTGTTAATATATACACAATTATGCTAATGAAATAAAATAGCATATGTTTAAAAAAAAAGATCAATTTATTATAGGCTCAGGGTTTATAGCAACAAAATTTAAAAAATATCTTAAATTTATCAAGAAAAATAACATTGTTATTTATGCAGCAGGTATTTCTAACTCTTTAGAAATTAATACTGTAAAACTTAATAGAGAAATATTTCAAATACAAAGTTTTTTAAAAAAAAACAATAGAAGGATAATTTATATAAGTACATATTCAATTAATGATAAGTCACGTTTAAAAAAATATTATGTAAGGAATAAAATCAAGATAGAAAAAATAATTGTAAGAAATAGTTCAAATTACTTAATAATCAGATTACCTGAGATAATTGGTAAAAGTAATAATCCATACACAATAACAAATTTTTTTTATAATAATATAAAAAATCAAAAATTTTTTAGTGTACATAAAAATTCACGTAGAAATCTTCTTGATGTTAATGATGCGATAAATAATTGTATAAAGATAATAAGATTTAATCACAAAAAAAATAAAATAATTAATTTATTAAATAGAAGATTTTGTACTCCTTTAACAATTGTAAATAATTTTGAAAAAATTTTATCTAAAAAGGCTATTTATGAATTAAAAGATATCAAGATAAACAAATGGAGTTTGAAAAATAATTATTTTGTAAATTTTGATAAAAATTACTTATTTAAAACTTTAAAAAAATATTATATTTAAAATGAAAGTTTCTATTTTAGTGCCAGTTTATAACAGCTCATTAATGCTTGAAGAATTAGCAAAAAGGATAGACAAAATAATGCTTTCTTTAAATTTAAAAAACAATTTTGAAGTATTGATGATTAATGACTCAAGTACAGATAATAGTTGGGTGGTTATATTGCAATTAATTAACAAATTTTCTTTTATTAAAGGAATTAATCTCACTGAAAATTTTGGTCAACATAACGCAATTATGGCTGGATTAAATTATTGTTTAGGGAAATATATAATAACTATTGATGATGATCTTCAACATCCTCCAGAATTTATACCTAATATTTTGGAACAGTTAAAAAATTATGACGTTTGTTATACAAAATACAGAAATAGAAAACACATTAAGTGGAAAAAATTTGTAAGCCAATTAAACAATTTTGTATCTAGTTTTATATTAAATAAACCATTAAAAATTTACATGTCTTCTTATAGAGGTATAACTGAAAAAATTAAAATTAAGATTATACAGTTCAAGAAACCTGATGTTTATATTGACGGATTAATTATTGAAGAAACAAAAAATATTGGTTCAATTACCGTAGATCATCATATGAGAAAATTTGGTGAGAGTAACTATGATCTTAAAAAACTTTTCATATTATGGTCAAATATGATTTTAAACTTTTCATTTCTTCCGTTTAGGGCTGCTTCTATTTTTGGTATAATCTTAAAAGCTATAATAAAATTGTTTAGAAAAAAAAAATATCAAACCACAATTTAAAATTTTAGAAATAATCACTAATGCCTAAAACAAAAAAAAAAATTGATATTATTTTACCAAATTATAATAGCGCCAAATTTCTGGAACAAACGTTAACAAGTATATTTATGCAAAAGTATAAAAACTGGAAATTAATAATAGTAGATGATCATTCAGATAAAAAAACTAAAAAAATTTTAAAAAAATATTCTAAAAATAAAAAAATTAAAATTTTTTTTCAATCAAAAAATCGCGGGGCTGGGTTTTGTAGGAATTTTGCAATAAAAAGATCAAGATCTCCTTATATCGCTTTTATAGACTCGGATGATATCTGGAATAAAAATAAATTAAAAAAACAAATCGATTTTATGCAAAAAAATAATTATCCATTTTCTTACACATACTACGAAACTTTTGGAAATAGAAAAAAATTCGTAAGACCGCCCTACAAGCTTAATTTTTCAAGCTTTATTTACAATACATCTATTGCCACTAGTACGATGATGGTAAGAAGAAAAGAAATTAAAAATATTAGGTTTACTAATACTAAAATTTGTGAAGATTATTATTTTAAATGTAAATTGTTAAAAAAAGTTAATTTTGCTTTTTGTTTAAATCAATTTTTAACAAAATATAGAGTGAGGAAAAACTCATTACAAAGTAATAATTTTAGAAATTTTTATTGGATTTGGAAAATTAATAAAGACTATAATAAGCTTAATTTTTTTAAAAATTTTTTATCTCTTGCGAATATTTCTATTAATTCAATAAAAAAATATAATGGAAAAAATTTTTTTTAAGTTAATATTTTATATTAAAAAGGTATAATCCGCATGCTGGTGCTGGTGGAGCACATTTCATTCTTTTCTTTGATTTAAATGAATCTTTAAATTTATTTAAATCCCATTTTCCAGTAGACAAATATTTTAAACAACCAACCATTGATCGTACTTGATTTTGAAGAAATGATTTTGAACAAAATTTAATTATAATTTTATCACCACTTTTTTTAACTTTTACAGAATTCATTTTCTTAATTGGTGAATTTGCAGAACATGAAGCTGCCCTAAATGTTGAAAAATCATGTGTACCCTCTAATATTTTTGCTGCCTTTTTTAAAATATTCAAATTAATTTTTTTTTTAATATGCCACGCTTTAAATTTATCTATTGAAAGTGATCCTTGTCTATTTGTTATTTTATATATATAGATTCTTTCTTTAGCACTATGTCTTGCATGAAATTTGATTTTTTTTTCTTTAATTGTAGTAATTGAAATTAAATCTTTTCCTAAAAAAAAATTAATTGAATTTAAAAATTTATTTTTATCTTTAATTTTTTTTTCTAAAAAAAAATTAGCAAACTGACCATATGCGTGTACTCCTTTGTCTGTTCTGCCGGCTCCATTAATTTTAATTTTAGAGTTGAAAATTTTTTTTAGTGACTTTTCTATTTTTTCTTGAATTGAGACTCCATTTTTTTGATATTGCCATCCTACAAACTTTGACCCATCGTATTCTATTTTTATTAAATAATTAAACATCTGTTAAGATATTTGATCCAATTTTCAATTTATTACCTTTAAGGTATTCTGTCGCAGTAATTTTTTTTTTACCCTCTTTTTGTAATTCTAAAACTTGAAGTGCATTTTGAGAACAGGCTATAGTAAAATTTTCGTTAATTACCTCACCAGGCGCTCCTTTCCCTTTTACCTCAATAGCTTTTATTATTTTTATTCTTATTCCTTTAATCTCAAACCAAGATCCAGGATTTGGGAAAAAAGCATTAACTTTCGCAACTAAAGTTTTAGCTTTCAAATTCCAATTTATTTTAGACTCAAATTTTTCAATTTTTTTTGCATATGTTGCTTCTTTATCATTTTGAGAATCAAATATTGCTTTATCATTTTTAATTAAATCTAAAGCTTCTAATATTAATTTTGAGCCTAGTTTGGACATTTCATCACTTAATTCTTTATAGTTCGTTTCCTTGTTAATTTTAATTTTAGACTTTAATAAAACAGGTCCTGCATCTAACTCTGGTATTATTTTCATAATTGAAATTCCTGTTTCAGTATCACAATTCATTATGGCTCTTTGGATAGGAGCGGCTCCTCTCCACTTTGGCAATAAAGAAGCATGAATATTAATAAATATTGTTTTTTTTAAATCTAAAATTTTTTTTGGTAAAATTTTTCCATAAGCAACAACAATTGTTACATCAGGTTTTATTTTCTTGATATGTTCAAATTCCCTCTCGGTATTTAACGAAGATGGATGTCTAACCGGTATATCAATTTCATTAGAATATTGATGAACTGGGGAAAGACTTATTTTTTGTCCACGATTTTTTTTTTTTGGTGGTTGCGTATAAACTTCTATAATCTCATTATTTGATTGATATATTTTTTTAAGAATTGGTACCGCAAAATTTGGGGTACCCATAAATAAAATTTTTAAAGACATGAAATTTTATACAACAATTCTTTCTAAAGATTTTTTTTGTTTAGACAGTTTTTTTACTATCATGCTTTTTTTGAGATTTGATAAATAGTCTATAAACAAAATTCCTTCAAGATGGTCTACTTCATGCTGTATGCAAGTTGCTAATAAACCTTCTGCATCTAATACTTGTTCATTACCATTATAGTCCAAATATTTTACTTTACATTTGTCAGGTCTATTTATCTCAGCAAATTGTCCAGGAACAGATAAGCATCCTTCTTCGTAAGAGGCCTTATTATTAGAATTTATAATTATTTCAGGATTAACGAAGTATAAAGGATTTTTCTTTTCATCATTTCGGCTTAGGTCGATTACTATTACTCTTTTTGGAACACCTATTTGAATGGCGGCTAGGCCTATCCCAGGAGCATCATACATAGTTTCCAACATATCATCCATTAAAGACCGAATTTCATTATTAACTTCTTCTACTTTGGTAGATTTCTGTCTTAAAAATGGATCTGGCTCAGTTAAAATCTTTTTAATCGTCATAAAGAAATTTATATTCTAATTAAGCTCTCAATGGTAGAGCAGAATTAAAAACTATATTCCTAATTTTTCTTAAATTCATTTTATTTAAAAGATTGGTTATAAAATATACAGTTTCTGAATCTAGTTGGTAAGGTTCGTCCTCTCCAATAATTTCGACAATTTTTAAAGCTAAAAAGGCGTTCTGATTGTTATCAATTAATTTTAATAAGTTGTTAGGTATATTATATTTTTTAGAAAGTTCTTTATAATCAAAATTTGAGGGTAATTTAAATCCATCATTAATCAAAGAGTCTATTAATGCTAAGTCCTTAGCAGAATAAAAATATTTCCTATTTTTACTAATCTTCTTAAAAATTTTGTCTATATCTTTTTGAATCTTTTTTTCATTTTCTCCTTCAACATAATATTTGATAATTTTAGATTGATGAAGAACCTTGTCATTATATCGTATTTTTCCTAAAATAAATTCATCTTCGCTTATTATACGTTTTTGGGCTGCCGCTCGATATTTTTCAGAAATATTTTCAATCCCAATTTCCTCAATTTTATCACTTAAAAATTTTAAATAAATATTTTGAAGTTTTTCTTTTTTAAACAATTCTTCAAGTAAAAAAAGATATTCGACTTTTGTATCATTTTCTTCGGACAACAAATACTTTTGATAAATTAAGGGTCGTACATCCTCGATCTCTAGTGTTTGATATATATTTTTGGCATTTATTAATTGATTTAAATTGAAAGGAATTTGTTCATATATTTTAAAAATTACGTCTACATCTACCTGTCCATTATTTGCGGCTAATTCCAATTCTTTTAGTCTTTTCTTGTCTGATGCATCCTCCAACTTAATCAAGTTTGATGCATTTAAATATCTCCATATCACTTCTTTTGTATTTTTATTTGGTTTAAAATTAAAATCTTTGACTGTTATGCTCGATAAATAAAAATTTAATAAATTTTTTTCATTAATTTTATTCGTAGTTTGTTCTGTAAAGCCTAAAAGAAAATTTATTTTATCATCATAAAATTTATCAGACTTTTTTTGTTCTCGTAAAAGATCTAATAATAATTGTGCTTCACTTTTTTTATCATTAAATATTAAACAATAAATTTTAAATTTTTCTAAATACGCATCTTTAATTTTTTTACCTATAAATTCAATTTTTTCACATCCTTTTTTTATATTTGCTTGAGCAATATTTTCATCTACAAGATATTGTACTGCCTTACTCTTACTTTTAAAATTTTCATTTTTTTTAAGAAAGCTCTCTATTAATTCTGAACGTTGATTTTTAATTAACCAGTTTATTTTTAAATCTGTAAACTTTTCTGCTGTTATTCCTTCTGGCGAGTAAGAAATAGAAAATAATATCTTTTCTAGAATTTGTTTTGAAGTTTTAGATAGGTTGATTTTTTCTATTCTTTTTAAAGCAGCTTGTATGTCTTCAGCTTTAGTTGATGACCACATATTCAAATTAAAGTCATTTTCTGCTGGATCGTATATTCCAAAAACTTTACTTTGTGTTGAGTTATTATTTAAAGAGCTATCTTCTATCTTTATATTTTGATTCAATTCAATTTTTTTTATCGAATCTAAATTTAATTTCTGTAAATTTTTTTCATCTGTCACTTCTTGAACATTTGTCTTTTGTTTTTTATCTTTATTGTTCCAAATATCAATTTTATCTTCACTTTTTAATGGAGTGAAAAACAAAAAAATGATTAATAAGCAATAAAAATAGTTATAGCTTTTTAATTTCATTGGTAATGTCAATTTGATATTCTTTTTCGGGACTTGGAAAACTCACTTTTTCTATTAAGAAAATTACAAATATAATCAAAATCATTCCTAATAATAGTTTTATCAAAGTTCTAATAATTGAACTTCCTATGCTTGGTTGTCTGTTGTATTTAAGTTGCATACTTTTAGGTTTTATTTAAACTCAATAAATAAGACATATTTATGAAAAATCAAATTCAAAAAACAACAAAAATTAGTAAAAACCTTACTTTAACAGGCATGATGGGGGTGGGCAAATCTACTATTGGTAAAAATTTAGCAAAAAAGCTAAAATATAATTTTTTTGATACAGATAAACTTATAGAAGCTGAAGAAGGTGCTTCAATAAATTCAATTTTTAAAAATAAAAGTGAAATTTATTTTAGAAAACTAGAGAGTAAAGTTACTCTTCAAGCTCAAAAAACTAAAAATTCAGTAATAGCTTTAGGTGGCGGCGCTTTTTTGAATAAGTCAATTAGATCCTACTCAAAGAAAACCTCTATAAGTTTTTGGCTTGACATAGATTTAGGCATTTTAACTACAAGATTAATAAAAACTAACAAAAGGCCCCTTCTTAATAAAAAAAATAATATAAGAGATGTTATTAAACAAATTTATGTAGAGAGAGAAAAAATTTATAGTCAAGCTGACTTCAGAATTAAATGCAATTTCTTAAAAACTAATGATATAGTCAACAAAATACTAAAATTATATGAAAAATCATCAAGTTAAATTCAAAAACTCAGGTCACAGTTATTCAATATTAATTGGCGACAAAACTTTGAATTTTTTACCTGAAAAGATTAAATCATTATGTCCGCAAACAAAGAAAATAGCTTTGATAATAGATAATAATATACCAAACAAATTTAAAAAAATTATTAAGAAAAAATTAAAAAACTATCAACTTATAATCTTAACTTTTAGTGCAAGCGAAAAACAAAAATCGATTAAAAAAGCAAATTTTTATTTAAATAAATTGCTTTCTCAAAATTTTAATAGATCTGATTTAATTATAAGTTTGGGGGGTGGTATTACTGGAGATGTAGCAGGTTTTGTTGCAAGTATCTTCAAAAGGGGTATTAATTTTATTAATATTCCAACAACGTTGCTTTCACAAGCTGACTCTTCAATCGGAGGTAAAACAGGTGTAAATTCAAAATTTGGAAAAAACTTAATAGGTTCTTTCTACCAGCCAAAATTAGTAATTAGCGATACTTCTTTTTTAGTTTCTTTACCAAAAAAAGAAATTATCTGTGGTTATGCTGAAATATTAAAACATTCTATTATTAAAGATAAAAATTTTTTTTTGTGGTTAAAAAAAAATACAAAAAATATACTTGCCAAAAAATCTAAAGAATTAGCTTATGCTGTAAAAAAAAGTTGCCAAATCAAAATGTCCTTTGTAGATGAAGATGTTAACGAAAGATCTTTAAGAATGATACTGAATTTTGGTCATACTTTTGCACATGCTATAGAGTTAAAAAATAATTTTTCAAAAAAAATTACTCATGGTGAAGCTGTTTTAACAGGAATGATTCTTGCAACTAAGCTTTCAATTGTTAAAAAATGTTGCAACAAGAAAACTTTAAAAGAAATTAAAAATTTATACAATAACTTTGGGTTAACATATACTATGAATAATACTAACAATGCAAAATGGATTGAAAGTTTAATTCCTTTTCTTAAAAATGATAAAAAAAATATTGATGAAAAAATTAATTTTCTTCTATTAAAAAAAATTGGTAAAACCGCTCTTCCTAACGCATTTAAAATGTCTGTTAAAGAAATAAAAAAAAATTGTAAAACTATTGCTCAATGCTAATTTCTAAGGCATGTATTTTTTTTTTAAGATCTTCCTTCAAAATTTTCATTATTAATTTTTGTGCGCTTACTCTTGAGATAGATTTTAGATACAAAGACTTAATCTTCAAATGTAGGTGAAATTTGTCTGGTGAAAAAAATTTATGCCCTCTATGTTTATGAGAATTATCAACAATTTCAAGTCTTTGAATTTCAATTTGTTTTTTTAATCTAGTGTTGATTTCTTCAAAATAATTTTTCATTAATATCATTATACTATATAGAATTAATTAATGAAAATTATATGCGATTGGGATAACTGTAAAGAAATTGGAGCCTACAAAGCTCCGATAGAAAAAGACAATAGTAAAAAATATAGACTACTTTGCTTAGATCATATTAAGATATTTAACAAAAATTGGAATTATTTTGAAAATATGAATGACCAAGAAATAGAATTTTTTATCAAATCTGACCTGACATGGCACAAGTCTACTAAAACCTTTGGTTCTACTGATAATTTTTTTAATATTTTGTGGAATAATGCACTTGATGATAAGCTTAACATTTTCAAAAGTTCTAATTTTAAAGATTTTAAGAAAGCGAATATTTCTCAACAAGATAAAGATGCATTGCAGATTATGGAATTAAATGACGACGTAAAATGGGAAAAAATTCACTCTAAATTCAAAGAACTTGTAAAAAAATATCATCCTGATAAAAACAGTGGAAATAAAAAATTTGAAGATAAATTAAAAACAATTACTTTAGCATATAGCCAGCTTAAAAAAACTTTAGGAAAAAAATGAGTGTACAAGAATTTATTCAAAAACCAGATATAAAACTTTCTGTTAAACAAACTTTTGGGTTTGATAGCGAAATGCAAGTTAAAGCCTTTTCAAAAAAAAATGAATACGTTCCAAAGATAGATGCTGACTACAAATTTGATAAAGATACTACTTTAGCAATTCTGGCTGGATTTTCTTTCAATAAAAGAGT
>MDTG01386982.1_pt1 | contig 11961 bp, 12 predicted proteins | sample 811421 | NCBI WGS metagenome assembly MDTG01 (sample SAMN05326645, study PRJNA326480) | marine metagenome | isolation source: seawater | place: Pacific Ocean: South East | collected 2011 | reverse complement strand
TATATAAAAAGAGTTTCTTTATACGGGCCGTTAGCTCAGCTGGTAGAGCACTTCCCTTTTAAGGAAGGTGTCGTTGGTTCGAATCCAACACGGCTCACCACTTATTAAATATTTTTAATTGGTGGATACTCCAGAATTACTTTATTGATCCAATTATTTAGATTTTCAATCCTGTTTTTACTTGATGGGTGAGTACTCATAAATTGAGGTGGTTCTTTCCCTTTATTTGCCTCTTTCATTCTTTCCCATAATTTGACTGACTCTTTAATATTAAAACCTGAAAGAGATGCAAAAATTAAACCTAAATAATCAGCTTCAGTTTCTTGTTTTCTGCCAAAAGGGTTCATTATGCCTAGCTGAAAAATATCCATACCAGTAGCTCTTCCAACTGTATTTCTTGTTCTATTAATTGCTCCACCTAAAAATATATCTGCAACTTGTGTACCAACATTTAAGGCCATAGCCTGACTCATTCTTTCCACAGAATGTTTAGCTACAGCGTGAGCAATTTCATGACCCATAATAGTTGCCAAGCCATTATCATTTTTTGCGACATCTAGGATACCGGTAAATACTGCTATTTTACCTCCTGGCATACACCAGGCATTTTTAACTTTTTTATTATCTACTAAAATATATTCCCAATCAAAAGCAATAGTTGGATCTGGCGTTTGTTTTTTTTTAAAAAACACAGAAACAGCTTTTGCAATTTTCTCTCCAATATTTATTACGTTATTCAGATCTTTACCGCTTTTAATTAATTTAGCCTTTTTTTTAAAATCCATGTATGCTTTGGCTGCTTGTTTATTTATTGCGCTTTCAGGATAAATAGTTAATTGTTTTCTTTCTGTTATTGGAACAGTTCCACATGAAGACGTTAAAAAACCACAACATCCACATCCAAAAAGCTCAAGAAATTTTCTTCTATTTATGTTATAATTTTTTTTCATTAACGAATCTTAACATAAAAAGTATATGTTTGTATTTGAAAGTATAGTTTAAATGTCGAAAAAAAAGGTAAAAAAATCAATTATTACATCTATACGTAATAATTTTATCGCGGGTATAGTTGTTCTAATACCTATTGGTATTACTTTATACCTAACACTATTTTTTATTAAAGTTTCTTCAAAAATATTACCTAAAGAAATTAATCCAAACCATTATTTGCCATTTGATATTCCTGGACTCGAAATTTTAATATCAGTAATTTTGATTACATTTGTCGGTTGGTTATCATTATCTTTTATTGGTAAAAGATTGATTAATTTATTTGATAATTTACTTAATAAGATTCCAATTTTGAGAACAATTTATTCATCCGTTGGTCAACTTACAGAGACATTTACTTCAAAATCAGGATCTAAAAAAAATGTTGTTTTGGTTGAATATCCAAGAAAAGGTACTTGGGCTGTTGGTTTTGCAACAAAAGAGAATACTGGAGAAATTAAAAAGAAAACCCAACAAGAATTGATCAATGTTTTTGTGCCTACGACTCCTAATCCAACTAGCGGTTTTTTACTAATGTTCCAAAAAAGCGAAGTCATTTATTTGGATTTATCTTTTGAAGAAGCTTCTAAATTTATTGTTTCTGCTGGAAGTACCAATCCATAATTATTCTGAAATATTATTTATCAGCCCACTCTTATCAAATAGTTTAAGTAAAATTTGATATTGTTTAATATTTTCAGAATTAAAATTTTTTATATTATTTTCAGCCAGTATAAATAGATCTTTATGATGTATAGGGTCAGCAAATTTAAAGTTTTTAACACCACTTTGTTGAAATCCTAATAAATCACCATGACCTCTTAATTTTAAATCCTCCTCTGCAACAACAAAACCATCATTAGTTTTTTTTAGAATTTTGAGTCTTTTCTTTCCATTATTAGATAAATATTCTTTATAAAGCATAATACAATAAGATATTTTATTTCCTCTACCAACTCTGCCTCTTAATTGATGTAATTGTGATAAACCAAATTTATCTGCATTCTCAATTATAATTATATTTGCATCAGGAAAATCAATTCCTACCTCTATAACTGTAGTTGAAACAAGAATTTTAATTTCTTTATTATTAAACTTTCTAAGAACAGTATCTCTTTCATTTTTTGAAAGTTTTCCATGAATTAAACCAACATTTTTTGGAAAAATATTTTTAATTGATTCAAATCTTTTTTCTGCTGAAGTGAAATCTAACTTTTTTGAAACCTCAATTAAAGGACAAACCCAAAAAATTTGTTCATTTAATATGATTTGTTTTTTAAGCATTGGCCAAAGCTCAAAGATTTTTTTTTCAGGTTTGACTAATGTAATTACTTCTTTTCTATCTTTAGGTTTTTCTTTTATTAAAGATATGTCCATATCACCAAATAAAGACATCATCATTGTTCTTGGTATTGGTGTAGCTGACATTAACAACAAATCACAATCATTCCCACCTTTTTTTGCTAGAGCAATTCTTTGCTTTACTCCAAATTTATGTTGTTCGTCTATGATAATAAATCCAAGTTTATTAAAACTTATTTTTTTCTGAAATAAAGCATGTGTTCCAATCAGTAGATCAATTTTTCCATTTTTTAACTTTTCTAGAATTTTTTTTCTATCTTTAATATCTGTTTTTCCAGAAAGGTGCTCTACTTTTATATTTGTATTAGACAAAATTTTCTTAGCTAATTTAAAATGTTGCGTTGATAAAATTTCAGTAGGCGCCATAAACGCCACTTGATATTTTGATTCTATAACGTTAGCAGCTGCTATTAAACTCACTATTGTTTTTCCTGAGCCCACATCTCCCTGTAACAGTCTGAACATTCTGATTTTTGATTTAATATCAGTATTTATCTCATCAATAGCTCGAATTTGATCATTTGTTAATTCGTAATTAAAGTTTTTTAATATTATACTTTTAAATTTATTATCAAATATTTTTATTTTATTTTTTTTAACTCTAATTGATTTTCTAGAATTTAATAATGTTAAAAGATTTGAAAAAATCTCATCATATGCAACGCGTCTATAGTCGTCAGAAGTTATATCAATATTTTTTTTTGGATTATGAAGATTTAAAAATGTTTTTTTAAAACTACCAAAGTTATTTCTTTTTAAAAACTCTTTAGAATGCCAATCATTATCTTCGAGTTTATTTAGTACATCAGATATCAATTTTCTATAAAGTTTTTCTGTTAAACCCTCTGTCATTGAATATTTTGGAAAAATCTTAGCTATCTCATCCTTTTGTTCCGATGTTTTTATATAGGTTGGATTTATTATTTGATAATTTTTTTTGTAAAAGTTAATTTTCCCGCTTATGATTAACTCTTCTCCAATTGGCAATATTTTTCTTATATACCCTTCAGGACTATTGAAGAAAATAATGTTTATATCCTTTTGTTTATCAGTACAAATTACTGTCATTGGAAGATTTCTAACCCTAGGAAAGTTATATTTTTTTACAAAAACTTTAATAGTTGTAATTTTTCCAATTTCCAGTTTATCTAAACTAGTAATTTTTGATCGATCTACGATTGAATAGGGCAGGTCCCACAGTAAATCTTTTATATTACCTATTTTCTTTTTTTCCAAATACACTTTAATCTTAGAACCAACACCTTTAAGTGACGATATATCTTCAAATAAAAAAGTGTTTTTATTTATATTCATGTTATTAACTCTTATAATATATGTTTATTTATAATGAATAAAATTGATTCAATTAAAAGAAAAATTAAATACCGTTCTGAATATAGAGGAATAAAGGAAATGGACTTACTTTTGAGTGCTTTCGTAAAAAAATATATAGATAAGTTAACTTACGATGAATTATGTGACTTATATAAATTATTAGAAAAGGATGATGATGATATTTTCAAATGGTATTCTGGTATAAATGTCCAAACAATTAAAAAAAATAAAATTACGGATTTACTAAAAAGTTTTAAATTAAATACTGGCGGAGGGGGTGGGATTCGAACCCACGAATGAGTTGCCCCATTGCTAGTTTTCAAGACTAGTGCTTTCAACCGCTCAGCCACCCCTCCGGAATATTGTTTTATAAGCAAAATTTGGTAAATCATCAATTGAAATCGTTATAAGTTAATATATTGTTTTTTTAACAATCAAATATGAACAAATTAATACGCATCATAGGATTTATAAGTTTTATTTTTTTTATAAATAGTTTTTCATTTGTTTATGCTAGCGATGAATTTAATTTGTGGTTAAAAAATTTTAAAAAAAGTGCAGTAAAAAAAGGTATTTCACATGATACTGTTAATGACGCTATGCGTAATGCTAGATTTTTACCTAAAGTAATTGAATACGATAGATATCAACCAGAGTTTTATGAAGATACCTATACGTATATAAAAAAAAGAGCTAACCAAGATAAAGTTAAAAAAGGATTAGCTTTATATAAAAAAGAAAAAGCTTTAATTAATAACATAGAAGAAAAATTTACGGTTGAAAAAGAACTCTTGCTTGCATTAATGGGCATCGAAACCAATTATGGTAAATATCTTGGAAAAATGGATATTATTTCATCTCTAGCCACTCTTAGTTTCGACAAAAGAAGAAGTGCTTTTTTTACAAACGAACTTTTGGTTTTGTTAAAATTAATTGATACCGGTGTTATTGATAAAAATATACTTTATGGATCATGGGCCGGTGCTTTTGGTAATTTTCAATTCATGCCATCAACTATAAAAAGTTATGCAATAGACTACAATGAAAATTCTGATATTGAATTAAAAAAAATCGAAGACTCTTTTGCATCGGCTGCTAATTATATTAAAAAGATCGGATGGAAAAAAAATAAACCATGTTTTTATAAGGTAGAATTAAAACCCGATATACCATCAAAGTTTTTAAATACATCAGCTAGAAAAATTCATAGCAAAAAGAAGCTTAAATTCTTTAAGAAATATATAAAGAATCCAGACAAATATAATTTTAATAATAATTCTTCATCTGCAATTATCACTCCAGATAAAGATATAATACCAGGAGCAAATAATTTAAAACCAGCATATATAGTTTTTGATAATTATGAACAAATACTTAAATGGAATCGATCTTTAAGATTTGCATTAGCTGTTTGTACATTAAAAGATAAATTTAAAAATGAAATATAAACTTTTTTTTATTATACTATTATTGTCAGCATGCAGTACTAACAAAGTCGACAAGGGATCCATCGAGCTTTATAAATCTGCTGGCTTTGCTCTTATATATAATGAAGTTGATTACGAAAACAAACTCATAAATGGTAAATTAGACTCATCACAATTAGAAATAGCACACAAAAAAATTAAGAAAAATTCAATTGTAGAGATTACAAATCCTGAAAATAAAAAAACTATAATTCTTAAAGTATCTAAAAAAATTGATTATCCTTCTTTTTTTAATGTATTAATTAGTAAAAAAGTTGCAAATTTTCTTAATTTAAATCCCGATCTTCCTTTTGTAGAAGTGCAAGAAAAAATTAAAAATAAATCTTTCGTTGCTCAAAAAGCAGTAACTTATTCTGAGGAACAGAAAGTTTCTAATACAGCACCAGTGACAAAAGTAAAAATCAAAAATATCTCAAATCAAAAAAATAGCAAAATTAAACGTGATAAAAAATTTTCTATTATTATAGCAGATTTTTATTTGGAAGAATCAGCATTAAATTTAAAGGATGAATTGGAGAAAGGCTATGTTGATAAAGGAATCTTGATAGTTAAAAAACTTAATAGAAATAAATTTCGCTTATCTACTGTTTCCTATACGTCAATTAACACTTTAAAAAATCTTTACTTTACGTTAAACAAGTATGGATTTGACGATCTAGATATACAATTAAAATGATAAATAAAAAAATATTAACATTTATATTATATTTTCTGCTTTTATCTAATTCCTTAGCAGCTCCAAAAATTGAAGCTAAAACAGCAATTTTAATGGACTATAACTCTGATAAAATTTTATACGAACTAGAACCAGATATGAGTATTTATCCGGCTTCGATGACTAAAATTATGACAGCAATAGTAGCTTTTGATTTACTTAAAAAAGGAAGCATAAAATTAGATGATGAAGTTGTTGTTTCAGAAAAGGCCTGGAGAATGTCAAAGAGCGGTTATTCATCTCAGTTCATTATGCTAAATGATAAAGTTTCTATAGAAGATTTATTAAGAGGTATTATTGTTGTTTCTGGAAACGATTCATGTGTAGCTTTAGCTGAAGGTATAGCTGGTACTGAGGAAAATTTTGCTGACATGATGAACGACAAGGCTCAAGAGATTGGTTTAACAAATACAAATTTTTCAAATTCCTCAGGCATTAATGATCCTGATAATTATTCTACAGTTAGAGATATAGCAATTATGTCAAAGCATTTAATTAAAAATTATCCGGATTATTACTCTTATTTTGCTGAAAAAGAATTTACATGGGATAGAACCGGCGGTGACCCTATTACCCAAGGTAACAGAAATCCTCTTTTGTATAAAAATATGGGCGCTGACGGAATTAAAACAGGTTATCTTGTTCTAGAAAAATATTCTTTAGCAAGCACAGTTAAGGGTGAAAAAAGAAGGCTAATTTCGGTTGGCAGTGGGTTTCAAACAAAACAATCAAGATCAGCTCAATCTATTAAATTAATATCATGGGGACTAAGAAATACAAATACTTATGAAATATCTGAAAAAGAGGTACCAAAATTTAAATTTAAAACATGGTTAGGTAAAGAGGAGTATGTTGAGGGAATTACAAAAGAAGATGTTTACATTACGATTGATAAAAAAGATGTAAAAAACTTTAAAGTAACTCTAAATTATAAAGGCCCAATAATTGCTCCAATCAAAAAAAATGATGAAATAGGAAGTATACAAATAGAAACTAGCCAGGAGAATAGAACAATACCAGTTTATGCATCTAAGGATGTTAAAAAGGTTAATATTTTCAAAAGCCTTTTTATGTCTTTTAATTATATGATTTGGGGAGATGTATAAAAAAAAGTTCTTTATAGTATTTGAAGGTATTGAAGGATCCGGAAAATCCTATCAAAGTAAAAAGCTCTTTGAAAATCTAAAAAAAAATAAAATACATACAATACTGACCAGAGAACCTGGTGGTACTAATAGTGCTGAAAGAATAAGGGACTTAATACTTAAGGATTATTTTCACAACAAAAAGGAAGAGCAATTTGATAAATATACAGATACGTTACTATATTTAGCTGCTAGAAATGAGCATATAAAAAATAAAATTAGACCAGCTCTTAATAAAAAAAAGATAATTATTTGTGATAGATATATTGACTCTACAATGGCATATCAAGTTTATGGCAAAGGTGTTAGTAAATTTCTAATTGACGCAATTCATAATAAAATTCTTAATGGGATTAAGCCAAATTTAACTTTTCTATTAAAAGTTAATATCAACAAAGCTCTAAAAAGATTAAATCAAAGAAAAAAGAAAAATAGATATGATAAGTTTACTAAAAGTTTTTATAATAAAGTTCAAAAATCTTTTATCAAGATAGCGAGAAATAAAAAAAATAATTATTATATTTTAGACAATTCCATTGATAATAAAACTTTAGAAACAAATATCCTTAATATAGTTTTAAAAAAAATAAGAAAATAAATGACTCCCAATATATATGAAAAGTATAATACCGAGATTTCTTCACATTTATTTGGTTTAGATGCTCATTTAGTAAATTTAATTAATTTGTATAAGGACAATAAATTTCCAAAAGTTTTAATGCTCAGTGGAGAAAAAGGAATAGGGAAGTACACATTAACATTTCATTTGATTAATTACTTTTTGTCACAAAATAATTCTCAATCCCTATATAATATTGAAAATAAAGTTATAAATGTAGAGGGCTCTGTTTATAAAGATATAATTAATAACATAAGTCAAAATTTTACATATGTTCAGAACGAAGATAAAAATAAAGCTACGATTGATCAAATAAGAGAATTAAAAAAAAAATTTAATAAATCTACTTTAAATAATCAACCAAGATTTATTATCTTTGACGATGTTGAGCTTTTAAACATAAATTCTGCGAATTCACTTTTAAAGTTTATTGAAGAACCATCAGCATCAAATTACTTTATATTGATTAACAATAAACGTTATCCAATCATAGAAACAATAAAGTCTAGAGCTATAGAAAATAAAATTTTTTTAACTAATGAACAAAAAGAAAAAATATTTTTAAAATTAATAGCACAAAAAAAAATTGAAGATCACTATTGCCATAAATTTATTAATTTTACTACCCCAGGATTACTTCTTAAATATCATAAGATAATTGATGAATATAATATTAATATTGATAATAGTTTTTATGAAATTGCATCTTCTCTTTTAGAAAAGTTTAAAAAAAATAAAAATCAAATATGTTTAGATTGTTTAAATTTCATATTAGAGATTAAATCAGATCAAATTAAAAAGTCTAATACATTTGAATTTATAAAAATTATTAATGTTAAAAACAATATTATGAAATTGATGTATAATTATAAAAAATTTAATTTAACAAATAATACAGTTTTAGATTATATCAAAAAAAATATATCTTATTATGCCTGATAAAACTTTTTATATAACAACACCAATTTATTACCCATCTGGCAAACCTCATATGGGACATGCATATACTGGAATTATTTCAGATGTATTTGCAAGATTTAATAGGATTTGTGAAAAAAAGGTTCTCTTTTTAACAGGTACAGATGAGCACGGTCTTAAAATGCAAAGAGAGGCTGAAAAAAATTCTAAGGAACCAATTAAATTTTGTGATGATTTATCATTAACTTTTAAAAATTTAACTAAAACTTTAGATTTATCCAATGATGATTTTATAAGAACAACCGAGAAAAGACATTATAAAGCTGTTGAGGAAATTTGGAATAGATTAGTAGATTCAAAAGATATTTATTTGTCTAAATATAAAGGCTGGTATTCAGTATCTGATGAGGCTTATTATGACGAAGACGAAATTGAAACTAAAGAAAATATAAAAATTTCTAAATCATCAGGTTCCAAAGTTGAATGGGTTGAGGAAGAGTCATATTTTTTTAAGTTATCTGCTTGGGAAAATAAATTACTAAATTTTTATGAGAAAAATCCTAAGTTTATTCTTCCTCTTTCAAGAAAAAATGAAGTAGTTCAGTTTGTCAAAAAAGGCTTAAAAGATTTATCTGTAAGCAGGACCTCTTTTTCTTGGGGTATACCAGTTCCAAAAAATAACAAACATATAATATATGTATGGCTTGATGCACTAACAAATTATTTGAGCGCTTTAAATTTTCCTAATGTCGTTGATAATAAATATAAAAATTTTTGGCCTGCTGATGTTCATATTATTGGTAAAGATATTTTAAGATTTCATGCTGTTTATTGGCCAGCCTTCCTTATGGCAGCAAAGTTGCCTTTACCCAAAAGAGTCTATGGCCATGGGTGGATACTTTCTAATGAAAAAAAAATGTCTAAGTCTTTAGGCAATATACTTGATCCATTAGAAATAATTAAAAATTACGGGGTTGACCAACTAAGATACTACCTAGTAAAAGAAGTATCACTTGGAAATGATGGAAACATTTCATCTAATAGTCTTAAAAACTGCATTAATAATGATTTAGCAAATAATTATGGAAATTTGTGTCAAAGAGTTATTTCATTTGTTAACAAAAACTGTGACTCAAAAATACCTGTCTTTAAAAATTTTAAAAGTATAGATAAGAAATTAACGAAAGAGCTAGTTGATAAAGTAAAAAATTTAAAAAATTTAATGGAGGATCAAGATTTGAACAATTATATCAAAGAAGTAATCAACTTATCTTTTGATGCAAATAAATATTTTAATGATTTGGAACCTTGGTCTCTAAAAAAAACTAATAAAGAACGTATGGATACGATATTGTATACTATTCTAAATCAAATTAGATCTATTAGTATATTGCTATATCCAATAATACCAAATTCCGCATCTAAAACTTTAGATACTTTGGGTGTCAAAAAAGATGATATATCTGTAAATAAAATTGAAAATACAAATTATCTAAAACCCGGAACTAAAATTAAAACCTCAAGTATATTATTTAAAAAAATTGAAAATGATAATTGATTCTCATTGCCATCTTGATTACGAACCTCTTAGTAAAAATCTTGATGAGGTAATAAATAGAGCTGAAAAAGTTGGTGTAAAATTATTTTTAACTATTTGTACTGAGGATAAAAGCTTTAAAAGAATATTAAAAATAGTTGATAAATACAATAATATATTTGGCACTTACGGAATCCATCCTCATGAGACAAAGAGCTATAGTGAGCTAACAGTTGATATTATTAAAAACAATGTTAACACAAATAAAAAAATTATTGCTGTTGGAGAAACAGGCTTAGACTTTTATTATAATAATTCTGATAAAAAAATTCAAAAAGATATTTTTTGTAAACATATTCATACTTCTCAAGAAACATCTAAGCCAATAATTGTTCATTCAAGAAATGCTGAGAATGATACTTTTGATATTTTAAATCAAGAGATGAAAAATAAAAGTTTTAAAATTTTGATGCATTGCTTTACTGGAAGTAAAGATTTTGCTTTTAAATTATTAGATATAGGTTGTTACTTTTCTGCAAGCGGTATAATTACTTTTAAAAAATCATCTGAACTATCTGAAACATTTAAATCTATTCCTAATAATAAGATTTTAATTGAAACAGACGCTCCTTATTTATCCCCAGAACCACTTAGAGGCAAAAGTAACGAGCCTTCTCATATTGTTTATACATTAAAATATTTATCAAAAATTAAAAATATATCAGATAAATCTATAGAGAATTTAATTAGTAATAATTTTTTTGAATTATTTGATATTAAAAAATAATGTCTAAATTAATAATACTTGGTTGTGGAAGTTCTTTGGGATCTCCATGGATTACGAATTACTGGGGAAATTGTGATAAAAAGAATCCTTACAATAAAAGAACCAGGTGTTCGGCTTATATTCAAAAAGGGAGTCTTTCAGTATTAATTGATAGTTCTCCGGATATAAAAAAACAACTACTAGATAATAAAATTAAGAATATTGATTATGTTTTATACACACACGAACATGCCGATCAAACTAGTGGAATATTTGAATTAAGACCCTTTTTTTGGAAAAACAAAAAAAAAATTAATGTTTTTGCTGACAGAAGAACATTAAAATTATTAATGAAAAGACATGATTATTGTTTTTTTGGAGGTCAGGGCTATATACCAATTTTAAAAGGCAATTTAATTAAAAGCACTTTCTATTTAAAAAAAAATAAAGATAAATTAAATATTAAAACTTTCCCCGTAAAACATGGGCAAATTAACTCTACAGCATATATTTTTAATAATATTGCTTATTTAAGTGATTGTAACGGTATAGAAAAAAAATATATTAAAAAATTATATAAACTCAAGTATCTTGTAATCGATTGTTTGAGACTTAATTTTCATCCCTCACATTTTAATCTTGAACAATCAATATATGTGTCTAACTTACTTAAGCCCCAAAAAACAATTCTAACTAATTTACATACTGAACTTGATTATAGATTTTTAAAAAGAAATTTACCTAAAAATATAATACCCGCTTATGATGGCATGAGTTTAAATATTTAAATTATTGATTTAATGCTGCTTCAATAGATTTGATAAACTTTTTTGATGTGGGATTTGTCATAGATGCAAATGTATCAAAAACCTTACCATTTTTATCTATAACAATTTTATGAAAATTCCATTTAGGTACTGACTTAGACCCGTAAGTTTCCTTTGCCCATTTATAAAAAGGATGAGCATTTGAACCTCTGACTTCTTCTTTTTGTGTCATCGGAAAACTTATTCCAAATTTTGCCTCACAAAAATTTTTAACCTCTTCATTAGTTTGAAATTCCTGATTAAAACTACTTGAAGGAACT
>MDTG01200212.1_pt1 | contig 11961 bp, 10 predicted proteins | sample 811421 | NCBI WGS metagenome assembly MDTG01 (sample SAMN05326645, study PRJNA326480) | marine metagenome | isolation source: seawater | place: Pacific Ocean: South East | collected 2011 | reverse complement strand
TTTCCACGCAATTATCCCTAAAAAATTCGTATTGCACTCTCACCCAGTTTATTTAAATGTATTGCTTTGCTCACAAGAAGGAAAATCTATTTTAAACACTTTATACCCAGATTCAGTATTTATAGAGGCAATTGCGCCTGGTATGCAGCTTAGTATGAAAATAAAATTAATTGTTGATAAGACGAACAAGGATGATATATGTACGATATTCCTCCAAAATCACGGCTTAATTACTGCTTCAGACAACCTTACAAAATGTTATGAGATACATAAAAATATTTCTGAAAATATAAAAAAAGAATTATCATTGCCAAAATTTATTCTTAAAAATAATCAAGATATAGATCCAATTCTTTTTGAAAAGAATTTGTTTCCTGATCAAATTGTCTTTTCTGATTCAGGTGATCGTAACTCAGACGGTTTTAAAGAAAACTTTGCTGCCGCAAACTACATATTTGCGCAAATAAATGGTTCTGGACTTACTCCGTTATTTCTAAAATCTCAATTAATTAATTATATAAGGTCAATGGATTCAGAAAAATATAGATTAAATTTGAAACAAAAATGAAAATAATTTGTCATAGAATTAACTCTTACAAAGAATTGAAAAATATTAATGTTGAGTATGGAGTGGAAGTAGATGTGCGATATCATGAAAATGAAATTGTTTTACATCACGACCCTTTTCATGGAAGCAATGCTGAAAAATTTAGCGTATTCCTCTCTAAATATAGACTAAAGGGAACATTAATTATTAATTTGAAAACCGAGGGCATTGAAAATGAGTGTCTTAAACTTTTGGTTCGGAACAAAATTAAGTCATGGTTTTTTTTAGATATGAGCCAACCCTATTTAGTAAAATATTCTAATAGTTCAGAAATTCATAAAGATAATTTGGCTGTTAGATTCTCTGATTATGAACCAGTTGAGTATGCTTTAAGCTTTAAAGATAAAGTCAGATGGGTATGGCTAGATAGATTTCAGAGTAACTGTTTAACCGAAGAGAGCTATAATAAATTGAAAAAAGCCAACTTTAATATTTGTATAGTATCTCCTGAACTTCAAGGCGAATCACTGGACTTTGTAAAACAATACAAATTATATATTTCAAATTTTGATATTGATGCGGTATGTACAAAATTTCCAGAAATTTGGGAGCAATTATGAGAATAATTATTCCAATGACTGGGCACGGATCAAGATTTAAATCAGCAGGCTATTCAAAATTAAAGCCCTTTATAAGAGTGCATGGCAAGCCAATCTTTTTTTGGGTATGTAAAATGTTTCCAAATTACAAAATAGAAATTATCATTCGTGATTTTCATGCGAAAAAATATAGCTATGTCGTAAATGAGATAAAAAAGTTTTGTAAAAACGTTGAGATTCACAAAGTTAAATCCTGGAAAAAGAAAGGACCTGCAAATGATGTATTTCAATATTTAAATAAAGATAATTACTTACAGGAGCCTGTAATGGTTTCTTACTGCGATTTCTTTGCCCTTTGGGACATAGAAAAGTTCAATAAACTCATAAAAAAAAATGACCCTGATGGAGTTATTCCTTGCTATACAGGATTTCATCCTCATTTACTTCATCCTGAAAATTTATATGCAACATGCAAAAGTGATAAAAATCACAAACTGATAAAGATTCAAGAAAAGCACCAAATGCATTCATGCAAATTTGATGATCTAACATCACCAGGCCTATATTATTTTAAGACTGGAGAATTATGTAAGAAATATTGCTATAAATTAATTAATAGTAAGCAAAGCATAAATAATGAATACTACATGAGCCTTCCTTTTAACTTTATGGTAAAAGATAATTTGACTGTGTTAACACCTCCAATTGTAAACTTCTTTTGTCAATGGGGGACTCCAGCTGATCTTGAAGAGTATGTATTTTGGAACACACAGAGCTTTATAAAGAATTATGATTAATCTGATACCAATGGGAGGAAAAAGTTCTCGTTTTTTTGATGCTGGTTATAAAGTGAATAAAGTAATGCTACCTGTAACTTCATTTAATGATGGAAAACGATATCCAATGGCACTTGCCTCACTTTTAAGTATTCCTTGGATAAATAATAAACACAGTGAAGTAGTTTGCGTTAACGATCATGAACATAGCCTAAATGGTCTGGAGAATGCTATTAGAAAGCAAATAAAAAACGTAACCTTTATTCATGATCATGTAAAACTTGATCAAGCTTATGGATGCTTTCTTGCAAGAGAATTTTTAATGAAACAAGACGAGCTTTTTATTGGAGCATGTGATAATGGATTTATTATTGATAATAAAAAATTTAACAATTTAAAGAATATTGCTGATGCTATAGTCTTAACACATTCCGGAGATCTAAATATAAAAAATAATCCTGCTGCACATAGTTGGTTAGAAATGAATCATTCTAAAGGTTCAGTGAAGTCACTATCATTCAAAAAACCAATTAGTAAAAATTTTTTAAATGATCATGCAACTACAGGAATGTTTTGGTTCAAAAATTCAATTGAATTCTTGGCTTATCTTGAGATTATGATTCAAGAGGGATTTGGCAAAAAAGAAAAATTTTATATTGATGAATTAATTAATTTTTATATAAAGGATAATAAAGTGGTAAGAATTATCGATGTTGATTATCTGTGTTGGGGTACTCCAAAAGATTATGAAGATTATCATTCAACAATTTCCTACTGGAAGGCATTCAAAAAAGCACAAAAAAGTTGAAAATATCTAATTCAGGACTATCAATTGTAATCCCAGTTTTCAATGAACTTGAAAATATTGAACCACTATTTAAAAAAATAAATCTTTTTGCAGAGAAAGCATTTTTTGATTACGAAATTAATATTATTGATGGTAATTCAAATGATGGAACTGCAGATAAGATAGAACAAGCAATATTAGAAAATACATACCCGAATATACACTTAATAAGAAGTGAAAAAGCAAATGGATATGGAGGAGATATATGTTTGGGTTTGACAAATGCAAAATATGAATTTTTAGCGTGGACTCATGCTGATTTGCAAACCGATCTTAATGACTTAATTCATGGGTATAAATTAATGACATGTTCTGACACTCAGGACATAATTTTAAAAGGAAGAAGAAAATCAAGACCATTGTTAGATCAATTACTTACATTTGGCATGTCAATTTATGTATTAATAAGATGTGGCTTTTGGATACCAGATATAAATGCGCAACCAAAGATTTTTCAAAAAACATTTTTTGAGAAATTAATTAGTGTGAAAAAACCTCCTAATGATTTTTCACTAGATCTTTTTATTTTATTAGAAGCAAGAATACAGTCGCTCAACATAACCAGTTTTGATGTTAATTTTTCGAAAAGACAATTTGGTGAAGCTAAGGGTGGAGGAGGTAGCCTTGGCAATAGGATAAAATTGATTAAAAGAACCCTTATCTATATTGATGAAACAGCAAAAAAATTATGAATAAATTTCTCGACAGCATATTTTCAGTTCGGTCTCTACTATCCATTCTTTTAATTATTTTTGTAATTAGTCGTTTTTTAGTAATGCCCAGTCATTTTACACATTATGATGATTTGTTTGGCCCTTACCTTCTAAATGTTGTTCAGCAATATGATGAATACTTTTTTTATCAACAGATACAAAAGTACACTTCAAACAACTTTTTACAAACAGTAGCATCTATAACTATAAATATCCCATTCATTTTCGGTCTTACGAAAGTGTTTCTTGGTGCAATGAGTATAGCTCTAATAAGCACATTTGCTCCACTACAATTTTTGTTGACTGGTGTTTTAATTTTGTTTTCAAATTCCTATGAATCTTTTTTAATTTTGTCACGATTACCGTCATTAATATTTTCATTCCTATGTCTCTTAATGATTCTTAAGATCGCAAACAATTTTGAAGACAAGGTTTACAGCAATATCTTTACAGTTACTGGTTTTTTCTTTCTAACAACATCCTGGATGTTTCTAATATATTCATCTCAGGGCGAAAACTTTATTTTAGGAGTTTTATCAATATTGATAATAATTCATATGATGCTTAAGATTAATTTAAGTCAATTTAGCATTTGGAGATCTTGCCTAGTGGGCATTTTTCTTTCAGTTTTGTGTCTTGCACAATATCAAATCTTTTTCTTTTTACCAGCTTTTTATATTGCAATTTTGTTAAGTAGCAAAAATGGAAACATACTAGTCATCGCTATTAAGCTTTTACCAGCGTTATTGATAAATCTTTTATCCGTTATCTTAATTTATTTTATTTTTTTAAAAGAACGACTTGCAATGAATCCTGGAGTGCATTGGAATGCAGGACCTAATGGAGAATTTTTGTATCAACCAAACGCAAACAATATTCTAGAAAGCATATCTTATACTTCTGAATTTTTCTTTATTAATTCTTTCAAGGTGCTATTTGGAATTCTTGGGTTCACATCGGAACTTAATGGATTTTCAGTTTTTTATGTAGCCTTAGTATCATTAATATCTGTAATAGGATTTTTTGATTTAGTTAGACAAAAAAAATTCCGAAAGTTAAGTATTTTTGTCTTAGTAAGCATTTTGACGTGGATTTTTTTAATAGTTATACAAAAACTTACTTTTAGTCCCACAAGACATTCACTCGCACTGTTACCAGTAGTTCTCATACTCGTTTCTAGCGGTATTCATTTAATATCATCTATTTTTGATATGAAATTTAAGAATTTTAAATTAATATTTGCTAGCATTATTGTAGGCATTAGCTTAAGTTTTTATTTCCTTAATTTTGATGAAATTCGTGAATCGAGACGCGATGGATTTCAACTTGTGAACATTAAATCACTAATAAAAGAAAATAACGTTGAGTATATTGCCGCATATGGCCACACTACTAATTTAAACTTTTTTCCATATATTAATAATAATTTTTCGAGACAATGGATTAATGAAACACCTTATACATACATACATACAAAAAATGAAATAGATCAATCTGAAAGTTCTTCTTTCATGATAATCTGTGCAAACTCTGATCTTTGTGGTGATGTAAAAAATGACTATCTTTCCATAAACTTCTTAGAAGATATTAAGGATTCTTATTCTGTAAGTTCAAAATTAAAATACTCATTTGAAAAAGACTCAAATATTACAAATTGTTTTAGTAATATGGCAGGCAGCGGAAAAAACAGAATTTTTATAAAAATTTTTGAAATTGTAAAATAATGAATATCAAGTCAATAGCCATTTTTGGTGCAGGTTATGTTGGTAGCAGCCTTGGAATCCTTTTGTCACAGTTTTATCAAATAACATTTTATGAGAAAGATCAGGAAAAGATCGATTTACTCAATAATAAAAATCTCTTTCTTAAGGACTTCAACATAAATAATCTGGAAACTAAAGAACTTCAATTTAAGGCAAGATCAATTTTTGATGGAGTATTAGAACATGATTTGTTTATTCTTGCTGTTCCTACAGACTATGACAATAAGACCAATAACTTCGATACAGAGACTGTTGAGAGCGTAATTTTAGAAATTTCAAAGGTAACTAAGAAAAGCCCTATACTTATTAAATCAACAGTACCTGTTGGATTTACTGAAAAAGCAAGAAAAAAATTTAATAATAAAAATATTATTTTTTCACCTGAATTCTTAAGAGAGGCTAATGCAGTGGAGGATAATCTTTATCCTTCAAGAGTAATTATTGGAAATGAAATAAAAAGTAGCAAAAGAATTGCTAGTATTTTCTTAAAGATCGCCTTAAATGAACCAAATGTGATTTATATGTCTTCCTCGGAGGCTGAAGCAGTTAAGCTTTTTGCAAACACTTATCTTGCAATGAGAGTAGCTTTTTTTAATGAACTAGATACATTTAGCATGACCAAAACATTGAATGTAAAGAAAATCATAAGTGGGATTTGTACAGATCAAAGAATTGGAAACTATTACAATAATCCCTCCTTTGGTTACGGCGGCTATTGTTTACCTAAAGACTCTAAACAACTGTTGTCTAGCTATCAAAATGTGCCTCAAAAACTTATTCAAGCGATTGTTGAGTCAAATGATACAAGAAAAAAATTCATAGTAGATCAGATTCTTTCAGAGAATAAAGATAATATTGGTGTTTATAAATTAGACATGAAAAAAGGCTCATCAAATTCAAGATCTGCTGCAATCTTAGACATCATTGATATGCTTTTAATTGCAAATAAAAGGATATTGATATTTGATAAAAAACCAATTGATGTATTTCCAGAAAAGAAAAACGTTTCTTTTACTCAGGAGATAGATAAATTCTTAAATGAGAGTGAAATTATAATTGCCAATAGAGGAGATAATTTTCTTAACACATTAGAAAAAAGAGTTATTTTTACACGAGACATATTTAATGAAAATTAAATATAAGAACAACGCATCTGTTATAATTTTTTCTCATGGGGTGATAAATGTTTTTAAAAAATAACATATTAAATATATTTACTTTATTTGTTTTTTTAATATTAACAAACTCGCTATATTCACAGAATCTTACAAATTTATCTGACGAATTTTTAGAGGGACTTCCTCCATCCGTAAGAGAGCAAATTGAAGTTCAAAATGAAGTTGATTCTGAGAAAGAATTGGAAGACTTATTTCAGTCCGAGACTTCCATTGAAAAAAATAAGGTTATTTTGCAGAAGCTAAAAGATCAGCTTATCGCGCTAGAAAAAAGGTTCGATGATCAGGACTCAGGATCTAGTGGAATTGATAGATTTGGAGAAGCATTCTTTACAACCATCCAATCATCATTTATGCCAGTAAATGTCCCAAATATATCATCAGACTATCTTGTAGATGTTGGAGATGAGTTTAATCTCCTTTTAACAGGTAAATTGGCTGATGAATTAGAATTAACAGTGCAGCGTGATGGATCAATCCTAATTCCTGAACTTGGTAAAATATATATCGCTGGAAAATCCCTTAATGATTCAGAAAAGCTTGTGCAATCATTTATAGAATCCAAGACTGTTGGAGTTGATAGTTACCTCACACTTGTTGAAATGAGAGATGTTCAAGTACTAATGATTGGTGGCGTCGAAACAGTTGGAATATTTACACTTCCAGGAGGATCAAATTTTTTAAGTGCACTGAATGCTGCTGGTGGCATATCTGAAGCTGGTTCATTTAGGAGAATAGAGCATAAGAGAGATGGCGAAATCTTAAATGTTTATGATTTATATGATATTTTTGTAAATGCTAAGTTTGAATTTTCTACAACACTGAGAACAGGCGATATAATCTTTGTTCAGCCAAAATCTTTTGAGGTGCCTGTCACAGGTGGAGTTGCTTATCCTGCAATTTTTGAAATTATTGATGGTGAAACCGTAAATGATGTAATCAATTTTGCTGGAGGATTCTCAGAGGGACATTCAGGTTTTGAGTATGTCGAAATAAAAAGACATGATTTAGATTCTCAAAATGAAGGCACTATCAATCTAATTAACCTAATGACAGTAAACTTAAAACCAAGAGATTCTATAAGAGTACCCTCATACAAAACAGAAATATTAGGCATAAATAGAGTTGAGATTACAGGATTCGTAAATCGACCTGGTGTCTATTATTTAAATGAAAAAGAAACATTATTTGATTTAGTCAATAAAGCCGGAGGCTATAGAGACGGAGCATATGTTTATGGAGCTGCACTCTTTCGAGAAGATGCAGTTGAGAAAGAAAAACAATTTGCACAATTGAATTACTCAGAGACTATTAATTATATTGTTTCAAATATTGGTAGATCTAATGCTAATGTTGGAAGGGAGGTGTTAGATTTTCTTGCTGAGGAGTTAAGATCAAAATTATATACAGGAAGAATTATTACAGATTTTTCTATTAACAAGATTCAAGATTCAGAACATGATATTGTACTTTTTCATAATGACAGGATTATAGTGCCTTCACTTCAAAAGGTAGTATACATGTTTGGTGAATTTCAACTTCCAACTACTCTAAAATACAGCAATGAAATGAACCTTACGGATTATATTAAATCAGCTGGTGGCCTAAAAGATTCTGCCTATAAAGAGTTAGTTGTAATTGATCCAGATGGCACAGCAAATAATTATGTAGTGAGCAGATTTTCATTGTTACCCAGAAACATTCCTATTTATCCTGGAACAATCGTTTATGCTCCAAAAGATGTCGGAAAACTTGATGGTATTCAGTATGCTTCTACTGTCTCACCAATTCTAAGTAGTTTGGCATTGACTATTGCTTCACTAAACAGCATCTCAGATTAAAGTTATATGAAATATTTCTTTAGAGGGAATATTTCTTTAATCACGCTTTTATTTTCAATTAATGTATATGCTGACTTAAGTAACTATATTTACCCATATTCTAAATATCCAAGTCATAGTAACAACGGAACTGTAGGTCTTATACAGATGCCCTCTGCAAGATTGATGCCTGAAGGATCTGTGGCATTTAACCTTAGCAACATAGATCCTTACCAAAGAGGTTCAATAATTGGTACACCATTTAATTGGTTTGAGGCTTCATATCAATATACTGACGTAGATAATGCCTTATATAGCCTTTCTCCAGAGTTTAGTGGAGATCAAACTTACAAAGATAAAAGCTTTGATGCAAAGTTTCTGCTACTAAAGGAAGGAGACTTTTTACCTGCGATAGCATTTGGTGCAAGAGACTTAGCAGGCACAGGTGTTTTTTCAGCTGAGTATCTTGTTGCATCAAAACGATTTAATAATATTGATTTTACCATTGGTATGGGTTGGGGTACCTTTTCTGATAATGGCATAAAAAATCCATTTAGGTACATAGACGATGGATTTGATGTACGTGATGTTAGTGGTAACGAGACACAAGGTGGCGAATTTAGCATTGGAAATTATTTAAGCGGTAAAGAGGTTGGAATATTTGGAGGTGTCGAGGTTTATTTACCAAATCTTAGAGGTACAAGATTAAAAATAGAATATGACTCAACAGATTATGAAAAAGAAGGATTTCCCTTCGGAAGACAATCATTCAATTTTGCTTTCGAGAATGTTCGTCAGCCTAGTTCAAAAATAAATTTTGGAGTGGTTTATCCAATTTCTGAAAATTTTCATTTAAAGTTATTTCACGTAAAAGGTCATACTCTAAGTTTTGGTTTTTCATTTCAAGCAGATTTCGGAAGAAAGATGCCACTTATTAAAAAGAAAGATAACCATATCGAGGTACCTGATAAGGACATATATAAAATTGTTACAACTCGTAGTGATGAAAATCTTTATAGAGCGTCATTGTTGCATTTAAATCCTAGGGATTTAAAGCTCCAAACTGCTCAAGTAAAAGATGATACTCTTACAGTTGTATATTCGCAGTCTAAACATGCTAGTTGGATGAGGTCTACAGGTAGAGTTTTAAGAGTTCTAGATGAGATTGCTCCAGAGAAAATTAAGACTCTTGAAGTTGGAAATGTAAACGGTGGCCTTGGAATGTTTAAAGTGAAAATTGATAGAGATGACTTTGCTCAAAATATCGATACAAATACACCGCTTGTTGCTTTAAAAGAAGCTGAAATTAAGCCATTTAATTATCAAAGGGAGACATATGACTTTACTCCAAAAGTAGAATTCCCTCAGCTTTTTTGGTCAATTGTGCCAACATTAAGAATGCAGCTTGGTGGACCAGATGGATTTTTCTTTGGGAATTTAAGAATCTCAGGTAAGGCAGAATTATCGTTAGCAAGAAACTTTTCATTAAAAACTTCTGCCTCATACGGCCTAACTGATAATTTTGCTAACTTGAAGTTAGCATCTGACAGTGTTTTGCCACATGTTCGAACAGATATTGTTTCCTATCTAAGGGAAGGCAGAGGCTTAACACTAGATACTTTTCAAGTGGATAGATTCTTTAAATTTGGAGATGATTTTTATGCTAAATTGACTGCTGGTTACGTTGAAAATATGCATGCTGCAGCTGGCGGTGAAATTTTATATAGACCGTTCTTTAGAAATTTTGCGATTGGACTTGAAGCATGGCAAACAAAACAAAGGGCATACGATATGAAATTTGATTTTTTAGACTATGAAACTGTAACTGGATTCATCAATCTTTTTTATAAAGAGCCCAAAACTCAAGTTTTGTTTGCAATTAAAGGCGGTAGATTTTTAGCCAAAGATTCTGGTATTAATTTTGATTTCTCAAGAAGATTTAAGAGCGGTGCAAAAATGGGAGTTTTTTTCTCATTAACAGACATCTCTGAATATGAGTTTGGTGAGGGCAGTTTCGATAAGGGCTTTTATTTTTATATTCCTGTGGAGTCTTTTTTTGATAAGTACTCAAAAGGAGCTGTAGGACTTGGATTAAGACCTCTTACAAGAGATGGTGCAGCATCACTGAAACATACCCACACCCTCTATGGTGTAACAGAACAAGGACAATTTTTAAATATTAATAGGGACTGGGATGATCTCTATGATTAAAATTTTTGTTCTTAGCTTTTGTTTATTTGTAAGTAATTGTGCATATATTTCTTATAATCAAGTAATACCTCTTGCAAGAAATGCAATTCTTGGCGTTGAAAAAATTAAAGTTGATGAAAATTTAATTGAATCCATAGAGTATTCTTTTGCAAGAGTAAATCTTGGTAGGTCAGCAAGTGTGATAATGATCCTTGAAAAGATTGATTTAAATAATCATTATCATTGGATTTCTTCAGATTCTGAAAAATTAATTACTTCAGATGGAAAGATCATTAAGACTAGAGATTTAATTTATAACTTTGAGGCAATAAATTACTCCTTTAATCTTGAGAACTCTGCTGGATATTATGATGTTATGTTTTATGATCCCAAAGCATTCATTGAACAAAGATTTGAAATTAAAGAAGAAGAATCAGAAGGAAATCTAAAAATGTACACTGAAACAATTTTTAATATTCCTTTAAAGACATCATGGAAAAATATCTATAAAGTTAATGACTTAAATTTTGTTATTTATTCAAAACAAAGAATCCATCCCAATCTTCCTGAAATTGAAATGGATATTTATTATAAGTTTTGAGAGTTAAGGCGCAGGAGCAGTTTGTGAAACGCTGACTCCAACATCTTCAATGTTTGTTGTTTCAACTGGAGTATCTACAGTCACTTCAACAACTGCATCAACATCATATGTGGTAGATATTGTCTCAATACCGTCTGTTAAAACTGTAACCTCAACGAAGTCAATCACTTCTGATTCAACTTCAACTGGTACTTCAACGTAGTAGTATTCACCAGGTTCTGCAACACCATCATTTTCGGTCTTTAAAGTATTCTCATAAATACTGGTATCGTAAGGAGTTCCAGATTGAGTAGCTTGAGTAAGAGTAACTGTACTCGATGTTGACCTGCTTGTTGTATTCACTCTTGATAACATTGTTACTTCAGTTGTGACTGCTGAGTCAGTAGTGGTATTTACTGCTGATCTAGTAGTTGTTTCAGTTGTTACAGGAACAATCACTGTTTTTGTAACTTCTTGTTGTTCGGTAACAACTGCATTTACCATGATTGTTGGTGATGGTGTCGGTGCAGGAGTCGGTGCAGGAGTAGGTGCAGGTGTAGGTGCAGGAGTAGGTGCAGGTGTAGGTGCAGGTGTAGGAGCAGGTGCAGCATCACCGCCACTTCCTGAATCAGCTACCGCGGCAATAGCAGCAGCAGCAGCTACGGCAGCAGCAATAGCTCCAGCACTAAGTGAACCGCCACTAGCAGCTTCAGCGGCTGCTTCCTCAGATCCAGCAGCTTTCGGCTCATCAACTACATCTGAATCAGACGCTTGTGTCGAGACCGCACCACCGAAAAACGGCACTAGTAAACTTAGAAAATATCTTAACTTGAACCTTATTTTAGCCATGCTTTTTGACTCCTCTAACTATGGGCATTATACACATTTTTTATAAATGCAACACCTTTTTTGTTCTTAACATTCACTAACATGACACTAAATTTACTTGTG
>MDTG01419290.1_pt1 | contig 11962 bp, 10 predicted proteins | sample 811421 | NCBI WGS metagenome assembly MDTG01 (sample SAMN05326645, study PRJNA326480) | marine metagenome | isolation source: seawater | place: Pacific Ocean: South East | collected 2011 | reverse complement strand
TGATATCGACTTAATAGAGGAAAAAAATAAGAATAAAATACAATACAGAGATAATTCTTTGTTTTTTTTAGAGAGTAGGCTGTTTGATTCAAAGCAACGCATGTTAGTAACAAATGCAGACAAGCTTGGGTTGAATCGAAAACTAAAGATTACGGGATTAGGAAAATATTTTCAGAATATAGTATGTAGTCACGAATTAGGCTACGCAAAAGAAGAACAATTTTTTTGGAAAAAATTAAGCGCTACTTTCGATTTAAATTTCGACCGAACTTTATTAATTGACGATAACTTGCAAGTACTAGAGACTGCAAGAAAAGTTGGTGTTCGTTATCTTAGAGGAATATCAAAACCGAATTCACAAGCAAATCTAATAAAATCAGCTGATTATTTACTTATTGATAAGCTTCAAGAGGTAATGTATTAATCGGTACTTTTATAAGCACAATGAATTTCATAAACTTTTGAACTTGTTTGTAATGCTTTCTCTTCAAACTTTGTTAAAATTCTCCAGGACGGCCTTTTCGCAAAACTCTGAGTCCCACAAAAATTTTTTATACTTTCTGATATTTCTATCATATCTAATATTGACACAGCGTAATCGTAGCAATCCGTTGCAATAAAAATTTTCCCATCTAATTTTATCTTTTGAGAAATTAAATTTAAAAAATGCTTGTTTATTAATCGCCGTTTATGATGTCGTTTTTTTGGCCAAGGATCTGGAAAGAATATATATACATTTTGAAATATCCTTCCAAACGACGTCAAAACTTCATTTATGTCTCCTACCAAAATTCTAACATTCTTAATACTTTGCAATTCACAACTATTTAGCGTGGACCCAATACCGGGCAAATGAACATCGCATCCTAAAAACATGCTACTAGGATGTTTCTTAGCTAGATGAATCAAATTTTTACCGTCACCTAAACCAATCTCAAGATTTACGCTTTTACCGTTTAATTTGATATCTTCAATAGACTCATGGATTTCTGTTAGGTTTGCATATTTTGGAAGCAATCGATCCAATGCTCTATTTTGAGCAACTGTTATTCTTCCTGATCGTATTACATAACTTCTAATTTTATTGTTAAGGTTATAACCAGTAGATTTTTTTCCTTGTGAACTCTCAATCAATTTTACCCTCGTTAGGTGATGAAGGGTCAGCAGTAAATTTTTTCTCCATTCTTCCCGCCAAATACGCAAGCCGACCCGCATGAGTAGCGGAAGCCATAGCTTCCGCCATTAGTATTGGCTGTTTTGCTTTAGCAATTGCAGAGTTCACTAGTACGGCATCACAACCAAATTCCATAGCCTCGCTAGCATCAGATGCTGTACCCAAACCCGCATCTACGATTATTGGTACTTGGGCATTTTCAACGATAGTTTTTATTGTAAATTCGTTCTGAATACCTAACCCGGAGCCTATAGGAGAAGCTAAAGGCATTACAGCTGCACAACCAATTTTCTCTAAGTCTTTTGCAATTATTGGATCATCAGTTGTATAGGCCAAAACCTCAAAATCACGTTTTAGTAATTCCTCAGCAGCAGTAATTGTTTCTCTTACATCAGGATACAAGGTTTTTTGATCGCCGATTACCTCTAATTTAACGAAATTATGTCCATCAAGTAGTTCTTGGGCTAGCAAACATGTTCTTACGGCTGATGCAGCATCGTAACAACCAGCAGTATTTGGAAGTAATGTATATCGATCTGGGTCTATATAATCCAATAAATTAGGTTCTGTCTTACTCTGGCCGATATTTATTCTACGAATCGCAATGGTAATTATCTCAGCACCACTGGCATTTGTAGCAGACGCAGTCTCCTCTAAACTTTTATATTTTCCACTTCCTACGATCAATCGTGATTGAAAATGCCTACTTCCAATTTTTAAATTATCCATATTGCGTACTTTTTTAAATTTATAAAATAGCCCTACCCACCGCCGACCGCACTAACAATTTCGATTCGATCGTTTTCTTTCAAAGTTGTCTCTAAATAACAGCTCCGAGGCACAATCTCACCATTAATTTCTAGGGCAAATTTACCAGTAAGGTTCAGCTCAATAACTAATCCACTAACAAGCAGATCCTTTTCTATTTTTTTTTCGATGCCATTTATTGAGACAATCATAAAAATTCCTTTACGATTTAACGAAGTCAAAGCTGTCTTCATTACTAGAGTTATATTAACTTATAGGAACCAGAAAACCAATGTTAACAAGAATTTACTAACTTGAGGTCATACATATATCAATTAATCATTAATTTTGAAAATGCAACTTTAAAATCAACTGCGCTAAGTGTATCGTAAGTCCATGGAGCTACCCATTAAAACTGAGATTATTGGTTTGGATAACGTTGATATAACCAAGATTATTTCACTTTATTCAACGACCCTTGCTTACCATAACTTCGATCATATTATCGAAGTTCTCCTAGCAGCAAAAAAAATCATGGAAGATTGCGCAAGTGAAAACATACATGTGGATGAAAAAATTATAAATATAGCAATTTTGTTCCATGATGCTGGATACCATGACAATCATACAAGCCTTGGTTTTTCGACAAAAGAATCTTATTCCGCATTTCTCGCCAAAGAATTCCTTAAAGAAAAAAATTTCGAAACAAATACTATTGACCAAATTGAAGCAGCAATCCTAGCCACTGAAAAAAATGGAACGTTTATAAAAGCGGAATCTAAAGTGGTCAGAGCCGCCGATCTATATGGATTATCTTCACAATATGATATTTTTTTAAAAAATGCGTGCAAGATTAAAGTGGAATATGAATTATTAACTGGTAAAAATATAGATTGGGATGATTGGAAACTGGCTACTATAGAACTACTAAAGCAATTTTTGTCTCGAGAAATCGAACTAACTGATTTTTTCTCATCAAAGGGTGGACGCTCGCAATTTTATAAGCTAGTAAACGTTAACCTAGAAAAATTCTTAACTCAATCAAAAATATAAATTAATTTTTTGTAACCAAAACTTCGAGACCCTCTTTTGAGATTTTCTTTCTCAAATCGCGAGCCGTTGCTCGAGAGACCGGACCTAACTGCACCCTGTACCACTTGCCGCCTTCTCGATTTGCAGTCTCTTTTATTCTTGTAATAATCCCTAGAAGTGCTAATCGCGCTTTCCTAGCATCAGCATCAGCAACATTTTTAAAGGAACCAATCTGCAAGTAAAACTTGTCGGCACCTACTTCAGGAATAGCGTCATTCTTTTGTTCTTTTTCCGCGCTTTGTGGCACTGGAACCTTCTCAGTCGAGAGAAACCTATAAAAAGTAGGGCCAAGTTTCTCGGTTTGTTTTGAGATAATAGGTTTTTGTGATTCAACTGGTTGGGGCTCATTTATAGCAGATTTCTCTATATTATTAAAAGGTAGACTAATTTCATCTTTCCAAATAAAAAAAGTAAATGAAAGAAAAAAACCAAAAAATAAACCACTTAAAAATGAAAAGTTAAAAAAGTTATTTTTATTCTTTCTTTTTCTAAACTTACTTTTGGTCATTACATCTGCTCTGGACATGAAATCCCTAACAAATAAAGTCCATTAGCCAAAACGAAACGTGATGCTTTAGCCAACTTTAATCTTGAAGTTCTAGTCGAGATGTCATCTACTAAGATTTTATTCACCACATAATTATGATGCACTAAATTTGCGAATTCCCTTAAATATTGTGCAATTATACTAGGGTCACGATTCATTTCTGCACTTTTAACTATTTCCGGAAAATTACCAATTTGAAAAATTAAATTCTTTTCACTCTCATCATAAACAATTTCTTTTTTAAAACTTATTATTTCTTTTTCTCCAATACCAGACTGCTTAATTACACTCGATAATCGAGCATGGGCATATTGAATATAATAAACTGGATTTTTTGAACTTTCTTCCTTTGCAAGGTCAATATCAAATTCGAGTGTTTGATCAGCCTTCCTCATTAAATAGAAAAAACGCGTAGCATCAACTCCTACATCTTTAATGAGATCTTCTAAAGTTTTAAAGAGACCCTTTCGAGTTGACATTGAAACCTTTTTTTTATTCATGATAAGTGACGCAAACTGAACTAAAACTACTATTAGAGAATCCGAGTCATACCCTAAACTAGTGATAGCTCCCTTCAACCTGGGTATATATCCATGATGGTCGGCCCCCCAAATATTAATCAAAATATTATTCTTATCTTTGAACTTTTTTTCATGGTAAGCGATATCTGAAGCAAAATAGGTTGGTGAACCATCTGCTCTTACTAACACTCTATCTTTTTCATCACTATACTTTGTCGAAGAAAACCAAATCGCTCCGTCTTTTTCATAAGCGATACGTTTTTGCTTCATTTTTTCTATTATATTTTGGACAAGTTTATCGTTATACAAAGATTTCTCCGAATAAAAATTGTCAAAACTTACTCCAAATTCTGCAAGAACAATTTTGATTTGCCTCATTATATAATCACAAGAAAACTCCCTAATCCTATAAAACTCATCTCCCAGATGCTCTTTTGCCTCATGGATTAATTTATTTATGAGTTTTTCATTATCTTCGTAGTCAAAATTAGAATTAAATTCAAAGTATTTTTCATAAGCATACTCCTGAATATATTCATCTAAAATTTGATCAATATATCCTCCCTCGTAAATTCCGATTATTTTTGAATTCTCACTATCTCTTCGATCATTAAATCTCTGAATTACGCTAAGAGCCAAAATGTCCATTTGTCTCCCCGAATCATTTACATAATATTCCTTATGAACATCATAATTTTGAAACTCGAGAATCCTCGCTAACGAGGAACCAATCACAGCTCCTCTACCATGACCGACATGAATAGGGCCTGTCGGATTTGCTGATACAAATTCCAAAATTACTTTAAGAGGTTTTTTAATTTTCTTCGAACCAAATTCAACCCCTTCTGTTAAAACCTTATCGATAAAATCGTTAATAAACTGAGTACTAACAAAGATATTAATAAAACCTGGTCCAGCCACATCAATCTTGGAAAAAATCGCATCTTTTCTTAATTCTTCAGAAAGTTGCTTGGCTATATCAGCGGGTGAAAGTCGATTTTTGTTAGCATAAACCATTGCTAAGTTTGTGCTAAAATCACCAAAGCCTTTGCCCTTAGGAATTTCAATATTGAAGTCTATACTACATGCATCAAAATTCTCAAAACAAACTTTTGCAGTATCAATAATAATTTTTTTAATTATTTCCTTCACAATAGAACTGATGCCAATTTTTTTATAATTATAGCATTCCTTCAGGATCAAGCTCTACTGACCATCTAACTTTATTTTGTCTAGCAAGCTGCTCGATTTCATTTATGTTTCTCGACATTATATTTTGAACCTCTGCTTTAGACTTACATCTAATAATGATACCACAACGAAAAGAGCCAGCTTTTTTATAAAGCGTCATGGGAATAATTTGACTGATAGCTATATTTCCATGTTGCCCATATGGATTGAGCGTTTCTCGGACGCTAGTTAAGAATCTTTTTATTCTTGTCTCTATTTTTGATGTTGCCTTTATCAAAGCAAACATGCTAAACGGGGGAGTATTATGAGTCTTACGCTCCCGAAGAGCTACTTTAACATAACCAGAATAACCATCAGTAATTAACTTTTCGATGATAGGGTGATCGGGATATGCACTTTGCAAGACAACGGCACCCCTCTTGATAGCACGGGCTGCCCTTCCAGAAACTTGAATAAGTAATTGGGCGAGTCTTTCTTCCGCCTTAAATTCTCCTGAATAAAGAGCGCTATCAGGGTTTAAAATTCCAATCAGAGTTATCCCAGAAAAATCCAAACCTTTAGCGACCATCTGGGTTCCAATTAATATATCAACTTTTCTTTCGGAAACTCTTTGGAATAAGTGTTGAATATCTGTCGTCGAATAAACAACATCACTATCTACCCTCTCGACGACTGCGTCTGGGAAATTCTTTTTCACAGCTTCATAGATCCGCTCAGTTCCTAACCCGATTGGTTTAAATTTCATTCTGTAACAACAATTCAATTCAGACAATTTCCGCGCGTATCCGCAATGATGACATATAATTAAATCCGAAGATTTATGATACACCATTGTCCAATCACAGTTTTTACAGATGGGTTTGTATCCGCAATTACTGCAAATTATAACAGGGGAATAACCCCGCTTATTTAAAAACAATAAAATTTGTTCATTGGCAGCTAATGTGCTTGATATTTTGGATAATAAATGTTCTGTTAATCCATCTTCACAATTAAACTTTTTGAGATCAACCACCTCCCATGAAGGTGGTTTAGGCGCAATAGCACCTTTTGTCAAAAAAACTTGGCTAAACTTTTTAATTTCAATATTTCGAAACGTTTCAAGAGATGGTGTAGCAGAACCTAGAAGTATATTAATATTTTCAAGTTTAGCTCTAACGATAGCGGTATCTCTTCCACTATACATAAATCCATCTTGCTGCCTATAGGATGAATCATGTTCTTCGTCGACAATAATTAAGCCCAGATTTTTCATCGGAGTCCACACAGCTGAACGAGTACCAACTAGCACCTTCAGTTCACCAGTCCTGCATAAATCCCACGTCAGCAACCTTTGGCCATCACTATAACTTGAATGAGCTATGCCGACTGATTCAGGGAATACCTTTTTTAATCGTTCAAGCAAATGCTCCGCTAGAGTAATTTCAGGTGCCAATAAAATCACCTGTTGAGATGCTTGAAGGTATGATCTGATTAACTCGATGTAAACTTCGGTTTTACCACTTCCTGTTACGCCATTTAAGACGATTGGTCTCTTGTCTTCATTTTGGTTTTGTATATAAGACACGGCAATAGATTGCTCTTCATTTAATTGAACCATCTGAGTTTCATCTATAGTCAGCTTTTTCATACACGATAATTCAATCTTTTTCTCAATCCAACCCTTATCTTCAAGCCCTCTAGCAACTTGATTTATCTGCGTATTTAGAAAATCAAGCTTTATTTCTTTCAGAGTTGATAGTCCTGTCTTGATAAGTATATTCAAAAACTTTTTTTGCCTTTTGCCCAATTTTTTATTTTCTTTTAATGCGATTTTCCCGGCACTAGAGATTTGCCATTTTACTGTTTGCTTTTTTTTATAAAGACTTTTTTTCCTTAAAACTGGAGGAAATAGATTTGAGACAACGATTCCAAGTGGATAATGGTAATAACCAGAAGCCCACTCAGCCAATCTAATCATATTAGGTGGAAGTATTGGTTTCTCATCAAGAATGTAATCAATTTTTTTCAAAATTAACCCTTGACACTCAAAGTTATCTGAAATTTCAAGCACTACTCCCACCCTTTCAGATCTTCGAAAAGGCACTACTACCCTTTGTCCTTTTTGATAACGTTCTATTCCTTCTTTATCACTGGGCAGGTAGTAAAATTGACCTTTAATTGGTGAGAAGACAGCAACTTTTATGCAACTTTTTATTGCCATACGACGATTATTCTATGTCCCTAAAATATCTGGGTTGGCTCGACGGTTAAATTTTCATTTGAGTCTGCAGTATTCCCACTTATTGGACTGGCCTCTTTTTTTGGTAAATAATTTTGACGAAAAAATTCATACATTTTATCAGGATTATCTACGTTTGTGAGTGCACCGGTTTTTTTATCTATCAAAGCTGAAACCAAACCTTCTGGCCTTTCAGGAACAGCGTCTTCCAAATCTAAGAGTGCATCTTTCATGAAATCAATCCAGATTGGAAGCGCAGCCCGCGCTCCTGTTTCTCTTTTGCCCAAAGGTGCGACTTTGTCAAAGCCAACCCAAACAGTTGTAACAATATCTTTATTAAAACCAGAAAACCAAGCATCACGTTGATCATTTGTAGTCCCCGTCTTACCCGCTACATCTGAACGATTTAAGCTAAGAGCACGTCTACCGGTACCAAATTTGATTACATCTCTCAACATTGAGCCGATTATCCATGCGTTTTCTGGATCGATGGCTCTTTTAGCTAGATTTTCAGGGGGAAGATAATCAAGCTGAGCTAGAGACTCTATACTCTCAGGTTCCCCATCTAGGGTTAAGTCAACTTTCTCGCACATCAAACATACCGTATGCGGTTTGCTTTCGAACACTATGTTACCCTTTGAATCCTCTATCCTCGATATAAGAAAAGGCTCTATGTTGAAGCCTCCATTAGCAAACGTTGCATAACCGGAAGCTAACTCCAATGGAGTCATTTCACCTGAGCCTAAAGCTAAAGATAAATCTTTCGGTAAATCTTCTTTTTTATAACCAAATCTTTTTGCATAATTAACAGTGTAATTAATTCCTATAGAATCGAGAATCCTCACCGACACCATGTTTTGTGATCTGATTAACGCCTGCCTAAGCCTTGTAGGACCAAAGAAACGTCCACTATAATTTTCGGGCCTCCAGACTTCTTCTCCTTCGCCATTATCAAATACTATAGGAGCATCATTAATCACTGTGGCAGCATTGTATCCTTTAGAGAGGGCGGCAGAATATAGAAACGGTTTAAAATTCGACCCTACCTGTCGTCGAGCTTGAACTGCTCGGTTAAATTTACTTAAAGAATAATCAAAACCCCCAACTAACGATATTATCGCACCATTCTTGGGATTAAGCGCAATCAAGGCACCTTCTACTTCAGGTTGTTGTACAAAACGCCATTTCTGTCTCTCTTCGACTTTTATATTTACTAAGTGTTCTGGCGCGATTCTAATCACGTCACCGATATCAAATATTTCTTTAGCACTTGCAGGAGTCTTCCCCAAAGTATCTCTATCAATGTAACGACGTCCCCACTTTAAAGACTCATAAGGTATAGAAATCTCACCTATCTCCTGAGCCCAGACTAGGATTTGATTATCCGCTAAATCAGTCACTACCCCCACTTTCATATCTTTCAGGTCAGAAAATTCAGATAATGATTTCGCTAGTGACGAGCTTGATAATAACTGCTCTCGACTCAATTTTCCCTCAGGCCCGCGATATCCATGCCGTCTGTCATAGGCAATAAGGCCCTCTTTAATCGATCTTCTAGCCGATCTTTGCAAATCAGAGCTAATGGTTGTGATTACGCTCAAACCACCTTCATAGGCTGCTTGACCATACTTTTCGAGCATTCTCTCTCTTACCATTTCAGCGACATAAGGAGCATATACCTCCACGGGATGTCCATGCCATTTGGCAGTTATGTCAGTTCTGTAGGCAACTTCAAATTCTGATTGAGTTATCATATTTAATTTCAACATTCGCTCTAATACATAGTTTCGCCGATTTTTAGCTGCTTCAGGATTAGTAATTGGATTTGTCTTAGAGGGCGCTTTGGGTAAACCAGCAATTACAGCGATCTGGTCTAATGTGAGTTCACCCACTGTCTTGCCATAATAGACTTGAGCCGCAGCCCCGATGCCGTAAGACCTATGACCTAAGAAAATTTTATTCAGATATAGTTCAAGAATTTTCTGTTTAGATAACTCTCTCTCAATTTGAGTAGCAAGCATTAGCTCTTTAATTTTTCTGGTAAATGTCTTCTTTCTTGTTAGATAGAAGTTCCGGGCGACCTGCATTGTTATAGTGCTTCCGCCTCGACGTTTTTGCCCTGTTTTTAAATATTCTAGTCCAGCTCTAATTATCGCGACCCAGTCAATACCGGAGTGCTTATAAAAACTTGCGTCCTCAGCTGCTATAAATGCCTTTACAAATAAATCTGGCACCTCATTCAGCGGAAGAAATTTCCTCCGTTCCTTTCCATATTCAGCAATTAATTTTTTATCTGATGTGTAAATTTTAAGTGGAACCGATAACTTAATTTCTGTCAATTTTTCAACTGACGGCAAATCATCAACTAATATTCTAAAAAAAATGAAAATAAAAAATATAAATACTCCAAAAAATAATAAAATTATTGGAAGAAAGCTTCTTGATTTATTTTGCATAAAAGTCATATGTTGATAGTAAAATTTAATTTTCTCAGATTTTCTAAAAAAAGAGTGCCTTGTAGTCCTTCTACTATTATAGTCTAAATCAGTGTGATACCATTTTTATAGTTTATTTTGTTCTGGAACCTTTATGCTGAAATTCAATAAAAAGTTTGGTTCTTTTGATAAAATCCGTTTAAAAAAAGAAATACAAGCCCTTTCAAGATTTAATCCCTTTGAAACTAAGAAACAACCCATGATCGGGGTAGACATCAGCTCCAGTTCTGTGAAAATCGTATCACTTTCCAAAAAAGAAAACGAATATATCCTAAATGGATACTCAATAAAGCCAATTCCGACGGGTTCAATTGTAGACGGCAATATTTCTGATATCGATTCCTTAGGAGCCGTTATTTTGGATGCTCTTGACGAATGCGATTCAATTATAAAAAACGTCGCATGTTCTATACCCAATTCTAAGACAATCACTAAAAATATCAATTTACCAGTATTAATACAAGAAACCGAACTTGAAGGGCAAGTACAAACGGAAATGACAAAGCATATTCCCTATGCGTTAGAGGAAATTAATCTTGATTTTCAATTCAACAAACAACTTAACGAGGATTTTAACGAATTTACAGTTATAGCAACAAAAAGTGAAAATATAGATTCCTTGATAGCCGTATTAGAGTTAGCTGAATTAATCCCTAAAATAGTAGATGTTGAGATCTACGCAGTTGAAAATGCGGTCAATTTTATCTCCAAACTAAGTAAAGAGTTTTCTATCGACAGTGTATTGGGAATAGTAGATATCGGTATTTCGGCTACAAAACTCTCAGTGTTAGAAAATGGCAAACTAACTTACACCAGAGAGCAAACCTTTGGAGGGAAACAACTTCTAAATGAACTTCAGCGCTCCCTCGGTCTTTCTCTTAAAGATTGTAGAGAATTTCTACGAACAGGAGAAAAGATAGAGCCAGCGCACCAACCAATATTGGAAAACTTTATGACTTCAGCCACACAGGAAATTGAAAGAGCATTACAGCTATTTTATTCATCAGAGAATGCGATAAAATTAGATAGTATCGTATTAGCTGGTGGTTTCTCCTCAATGACAGGCTTGAGCCAAAAAATAACGGAAGGTTCAGGAACTCAAAGTTTCGTAATCAATCCTTTCACTAACATCGTTATAAATGAATCCATAGAAAAATCAAGACTTTCTAATGATCAGCCTGCACTACTAACCGCTATGGGACTAGCTATCCGGGGGTTAAATGAATGAGAGAATTTAATTTACTGCCCTGGCGCTCCGAACGTCGAGAAAAACGTAAGCGAGATTATCTTATTTCACTCGGAATTTGCGCAGCCACAGCTTTGCTTGCTGTGGCTTTCATTCATTGGGTGTATTTTCTCAAACTACAAAACCAGAACGAAAAAAATGATTATCTATCTAAACAAATAAAAATATTAGATAAACAAATAATCGAAATCAAAGAACTTGAAAAAAAACGAGAAAATCTCATTGCCAGAATGACTACGGTAGAAGAGTTACAAACTAGTCGCCACATGACCGTTAAATTATTTGACGAAATAAGCCGCACAATCCCTGATGGTGTTTATTTATCTGACATGAATTATAAATTAGACGAGACTAGTGAAAATATCCAAAACATGAAAGTAGATGCCAGTATTACAGGAATTGCCCAATCTAACGCAAGGGTTTCTCACTTTATGAGAAATATTGAAAGCTCTGACTGGTTGAGTAAACCCGTTCTAAAAGTCATAGAGACCAAACAAAAAAATGGTAAGCGGCAATCTGAATTTATTCTAACTTTTAAAGTAAAAACTCCAAGCAAGGATAATTAGAATGGAAATAAACCTGAACGATTTTAAAAATCTCGACGTCGAGAATATAGGGGAATGGCCCTCTACAGTTAAAATTTGCGGTGCAATATTAATTTTTGTAATGGTTGGAGTATTAGGTTGGCAATACGATTTAAAGATCATTGAAAATAGATTAAATCAAGC
>MDTG01277785.1_pt1 | contig 11962 bp, 17 predicted proteins | sample 811421 | NCBI WGS metagenome assembly MDTG01 (sample SAMN05326645, study PRJNA326480) | marine metagenome | isolation source: seawater | place: Pacific Ocean: South East | collected 2011 | reverse complement strand
GTAGGTATTAAATTTAAAATTGAACAAAATTCAAAAGAACACCAAATGAAAGACGGTGAATGCGGCATGTTTACTATGTATTTTATTATTAATATGCTTAAAAAACAAAGCTTTAAACAGTTCAAAAAGAAATTTAAAGGAGGAGGTGATGCTTATATGAATCAATTAAGAGATGTGTTATTTAATTAGATAAATATATATACTATACACTTTTATCTAATTAATTACTTAAGTTACTTACTTAAGTTAAAGTAACCTTACGCCAAGAGGTAGAACCTACTTTAGCAACGTTAACATTAGTATACGGGGATGGGTTAGTATTTGCAGTTCTCATAGGAGCAGTAGCATTACCTACTAGATCAAAGTTATAATCTACACCCTCTTCGTAATATCCACTGGAATTTCTATAAGCATTGGTGCCCATTTTTCCACGATTACCTATTCTTAAAGACATAGTTTCCGTAACATCCAGATCACCAGACGATAAAACATAGGCTACGCTTTGCCATGTAATATAACCACTAACCTTAGAAGTTAGATCTTGTGAATTATACATAGGCACCTTCCAATTCGCTGCTTTAATAGAACTGTTAAGTGGATCAACTACATAATCAGACGCACCAAAATCGCTACCATTGTAATACAATACTTTTGTAGGCATTATACTATATCCTTATATAATATTTTTTACCAAATTTATTATTATTAACGTATTAATATTAATATATCAATGCCTTTACTATTGGGTTTACTGTATTTAAATATCTTTTTTTTGCTAATGGTAATCTATAAACAGAACAAACAGGTTTATCTACTTTTTTTATATATTGATTCGTTATCTTTAGTCCATCATAAAATGATCCTCTCGTTACATAAGTATACTTCATTCTACGATCCTTACTATAATTATATGTATAATTATACGTGCTAGTGTATTTTTCTAATAAACCATTCACTACATACATAAACAATTCTTGATAAGTAAAATAACCATCGGAATCATTAATCATTGTTTTTAAATAACTTATATCATCATCCGAAGTAATTCCCAACGAATCTACTATATTCACATTTAATGTATTCGCTATTCTTTTACGATTAATCCTAATTCTTCTTTCATTTATTTTTTTATGTTTTATAATACCACACGATTTCAGAAATGATACATCATCCATATACGTAGATATAATATAAACCATATCTATAAACATTTATTATGTTAATAGCATAAAAAATATTTAAATAGTATACTCGTTAATTAATTAAAATGTTGCGTAAACTAGTATCTTTACTGTCCTTTTTTAAACCTATACCTGTAGAAGAAACTATTAATATACCTGGTTATTTAGGAACTTGGTATCAGGTTGCTACATCTAGGTCCACCAAATTTCTAGGCACTGGAATAGACTATCGTAATGTTACTGCAATATATGACTTATCCGTCAATGAAAACTTAGGTAAAGATGTTATTACTGTATTTAATTATGGATTTGACGGCAATGGTAACTACACTAGTATTAAAGGATACTCATATACAACAGGAAATCAACCTACTAAACGTAAATTACATTTCGACGGTGTTCCTATAGATGGTAATTATTGGATTGTTTATTTGGGTCCTATAAAAAAGGACCAATATCAATATGCTATCGTTAGTGGTGCTATTTCCACATGGTTCGGAACTAGATTTTCATTGTATGTTTTAGCGAGAAATGTAAATGAATACAAAACACTATACGAAAAGGACGTAAAAAAATGGTGTAATGATAATGGATTTATTTATTTCTGGAATGAATATGTTTCTACAATCTAAATCTATTTACTATAGATATATACTCCTTCATACATTCATCCACATCTTTGTTTTCATATCTCATCCATGCATCATACTTTCTTTGACCTACCACATAATAAAACATGGGTCGCGATCCTCCTTTCTCGCTACATTTACCTACCGTAACTCTTTTATATAAACCATATAATTCTTCTCTTACTTGATCTGTTACTTCTATATTATCCTTCATTTTATTTACATAATTTACCGCATTATTAAATTCATTAGTCATTTATATACTATTTATATTTTTTTTTAACTTTTTTAGTTATGTTTAGTCTCAAAACTTTTTTTTATAACATCCTCTTTATCAAGAATACGATCAATTATCATTTGATAAAAACGACGAAAAGACTTTTTTTCTCGCCACATATCCTCAAATGAAAACCATCTTATATGAGATTTTTCTAACAACCCATTATGTTCTTTTAGTACTTCCGGTAATTTTCGCGAGAAAAAACGAAAATGATTATTATAAAAAATCGGCAAATCTTTATTGTAATCCATTGAAAATATATATACCGTATATTGTTTTGATTTTTCTACATGAATCATGTTTTTTTTAACCCTATTATGTAACGTTTTACCATATCCTAAAAATCCATTTAATTCTTCACCTCCTTCACGAATAGCCGTATCAAATACAGAGGTGTCTTGTGATTCTTTACCACCACCAAAATCAGCCCAACCTAATTGACCTGAATCATCAAAGGTTTCTTTGCCAAATAAAAAATATAATTTTCCATTGTGTTCAGATACTGGTAAAATTCCTGCACCCATAATATAAATAGTATTTATATATTTTATATTATGATTTTCCGTCGATTCCTAAACCAATCTATCATAAATAAACGACAGTATTATACTAATACAGTATATACACGACCTAATAAAGAAGATATTACGGAATTTATATTTGGTTCTATAAAAGTTATTGTACTTTGTAGTGTAATATGGGGATTTGAATCTAACCGAAAATATCAACGTCATCATTTAGAAGTAAATGATCGCATATTAACCACCTATATAGATTGCTTAAAAAGACATAATACTAAAGAACGATGTCAACGCGAAAAAAATTTCCTAGAATATATTTTTAAACCAGATTATTAATAATTTTATATAAACAAATAGTATGGATTTTGCTATATATATTTTTATTTCTATACTACTTATTCTATTTAGTTATTTAATATATCAAAAATATGGGAACAAAAGTCATCAAACTGTATGCAACGAAATATATGAACAACACCAACTATATAGACAACATAAAGTAATACGAAACATATTATCAAAAGAAGAATGTGATAAAATTATTCAAGAAGGAGAAGAATTTGCTAGTTATTATGGATGGACTACCAAACGTCATGATGACTATCCTACTACGGATAATCAAGTGGATTCAAACTGGAGATGTTATGCTAGTATTAAAGATAAAATCAAAAAACGTTTATATCCAGAATATGAAAAGTTATTTCATATTCATACTAAAAAATTAAAAATAGAAGAAATTTTTCTCGCTAAATATGACGGAAATAACAACCAGGCGCAAAAGTCACTAGAACCACACGTTGATGGTTGCGAATTTTCATTTATTATTGCATTAAACGATAATTATAAAGGCGGCGGAACCCATTTTATAAAACAAAATAAAACTATACATCTTAAAACCGGTGATGTCGTCATTTTCTGCGGTCAAACTAGACACGCTGGTTTACATGTTACTCAAGGCGTTAGATACATATTACCCGGATTTTTATATTATGGAAAATGTAAACAACAACTAGAGTAAACTATTTAGAAAGTTGGTATATACATATTTAAATGAGTTATGTATCACATGATAATCAAAATTTATTATGGGAACTAATTGCCGAATCTAATTTATTACACACGGTATCTGATCGTATACCCATGGTGCAACAAAAATTTCAATCTACATTAATGAAATATCAATATCAAAGTTTGGATTTAACACTGAAAAATAAATCTACTATCCATGAAATGGTTCAATACATAAAATCATTACAAGATAAAAAAGATACCAGCGATTCTATTCAACAAGAACGAATTCAAACATTACAACAAACCATGAACGCCCACGAAGCCCATTTTAAAGAATATTCACAACCTAAAAAAGTTGAGGAAATTGATTTTTCAGATCCTAAACCTGACCCTAATAGTTATACACCTATTCAACAAATATTAGATAGCAAACAATTAGAACGTTCCGCTGATAACAAAATTGATATTGTATTAAAAGAAATTCAAGATCTAAAATCTATTATGCTAGATATACAACAAAAACTAAATAATGAACAAAAAGAAAAAAATACATCTAACGAAATAACATCTAACGCAATAACATTTTCATCCGATTAAAGTATGTGATGTGATTAATGCTTGTGCACCATGATATCCTATAGTCATAATAGCTAACACAACCAGTATTGGATAGATAATAGGATTGATATTTTTACGATACATCCCTACATATAATAATAACGGTGCAATTACCAAAATATGTGTTCCGTATATAAGATATTTTCTTAATTTTATATCAACAGGAGTATCTTTATCTTGTTCTTGTTTTTCTGGTTCGTGTGCTGGTGGTTTAAATTGTCCTGTAACTGAATGCGTTCCTCGTTTTAAAGGAACTAAATCACAATTAAAAAAGTAATCATACCATGCCATTGCTACATATGCTACTATAAATATTATTACTAATGTTATATATAACATACCATTGTTGGTAAATTGTGGTTTATAAAGAAACAATAACATGCACATGATTGAAAATACAATACACTTTTCATTTAATACAAATGGTCTACCAAATAATCCACCCGACATTATATAATATATATATATATATATAATGCTTAAACGTACCTCTTTACCTTGTAATATGCATAAATTATATGTTAATTGTTGTGATTCCAAATCGTTTTGTGATTTTCAACAGTTAATATTAAGGGGGCAACAAAGTTTACTTTCTTATGGACAATATTGCGAGAAACCAGGAACTAAAGAAAATCGTAGAAAAATGATTTATTATACTTATTCTAAATTGTAAATTTTATATTTTATTTAACTCCCAAGTATCTCCTACTCGTTTTAACATACCTACTAACTGTAAAACCTTCGGTTTTTGATTATACTTTTCCCAATCGTAAACTTTCATTGTTTTTTTATCTACGGCAAATACTTTACTACCAAAATCAACACGTTTTAGTTTTATTGTTTCTTCTACTATATTTAATTTTTTAGCACCATCTAAATCTTCACTCATTATCATTGGTCTAAAAGCATACTTTGTAGAATTAGGATCACTATAATTAAAACATACCAATTGTTCATCATTATTTACGGTAGTATGTAAAGAACAGTCCATGGATGATTCTTTAATGGCTTTTAACATTTGTCCTTGAATATCTTCTTTAATTTTAGATATTTCATATAATGTTTGATCACTTGTAAAATTTTTGGAAGGATGTAATTTACTTTTGTCCGCCGATGATTTTATTAATTCCATGGACAACTCACCTTTCAATTGTTCTTCTGTAAATTTCATTAAATACAAAAACACATTTACGGTTTGTAATTCCGGTGGTAAATCTTTATGACTACAAATACGCAATGCTCTTCCAATAACTTGCTTAATTCGAACTGGATGCCAATAGGGTTCTGTAATATGAACCCATCTTACATTTTTTAAATCTATACCTTCTGCTCCAGATGAAGTAATCATAAATACACGAATAATTTCACCTAAATTATTTTTTACACCACGGGTAGGTATAGTGCTAATATAATCCTTAATTGTAGTTGGTATATTATCCCAATTGCCGTTAAATACTTCACGCATAATTTCTTTTTCTTCCGCAGACTCTGTGCCGGTATACAATATAAATTTAGGTTTTAATTTGTCTTCTTCGGTATTTACTACTTTCCATTCTCCGGCACTATTTTTTCCTATTTTAAATTGCACAAAATTATGAAATTCTAAGATCAACTTTAATATTTCTATTCCCTCTATTGTTCTAAATTGACTATATACTAAATGTGCTCCTTCATAATAATAAGGTGTTACTCCATCTATTGAACGCGTTTCATCTAGTTTCATTAAGTTATTTAATATTTCAAGAAATTTAGGACTATAATCTTGTAATCCTTCATGCGTAAAGTAAGAAGACGCATCTGTTTTTAACGCCGTCAATGCTTCTTCTATACGATCATTATACGTTTTATCTGTTTTTTCTTGAATATCTTTTTTAATTTGTTCCGTATCATCTAACATATGTTGCCCGTCTATATTATTTACAACAGTATTCACATTTGCTCCATCTAATAAATCTTCATTTAATCCTTGTTCCACGGCTTGCTCAACTGTTTTGTCTTTAATAGGTGTAGGTCGTTCTATTTCTGGGGGAAACACAAAATTGCAATAAGCGCGAGAAAAAATACGATACGTTGATGTTTTTTGATCATCCGTTTTTCCTCGGTTTGATTTTTCTAATTTACGTTCTTCTACACGAACCTTTTCATAAATTTGAAATTGATAGTCACTCATAGGAATTTCTATGACATGATAATTAAAATTAGGGTCATATTTTGGTAACAGTTTTTTAGCACTATTAAAATAAGATGTTAACCCAATTATTCTCTTTTTAAAGAAATTTATATTTTTAACAACATTTTTTTGATCCACAAATAATTCATTAAACTTATCTGGTTCATGTGGTAACGCATGAAAACCTTCTATTTTTATATCACCTACTACCTTGATTTTATTCACACCTAATACCTTTAGTAATGTATCTTGAAATTGTCTATTCGTAATCTCTTTGCTTTCTGTTAAATGCACTCCTCTATATTCACCTGATTCAGTTGAATTTAAAAAACCAAATGGATTTTTTGTTACTACTAGTTGCTTATTTTGATAACTTACAAAATCTAAGGTTCTTGATAATACTTTATCCTTTTTAAACATATGTTCCAACTTTTTATTATCCAATTTTAACTGAGTTTCTACATTTAAAATCCATGTTTTTATATACCCTCGTAATATATTATACATCACTGCTAATTCATTTGGATAATTAATCATTGGTGTTCCTGTTAACATAACAATTTTACAATTTTCTGCGCTCATTAAATCTCTATAAAGTAACATAGACAAGGAGTCCGGTTTTTTTAATTGATTTACTATTCGACTTACTAAATTATGCGCTTCATCTATAATTACTACTGAATCATTAAAAGGATTTTTAGTAAAATTACTAGTTAACGTTTTATAATGATGCATAAGCAAACCATTGTAACTAATAAAATTATATTTCATACGAATCATATACGTTAATTGATCATCTAAACTTTTTTTTGCATCTGTATCTAAACTATCATAATTTGGTTCTTTTGTTACATCAACCATCCAAGCACCTTTATTTTGAGTGATTACATCTTTAGGTAAATACAATGCCGCAGATAATGTATCTAATTTATCAGGTTGATCTATGATACTTACAAATTCCCAATACTGAGATTTTCTATACATTGGATCCCCGCACTTTTTCAACTCCTTAAAATAATTCATATGCAAAGATGCTTTATTCATTACCCAAATTTTACGACTATCCTTTAAACCTTCTGCTATTGCTATTGACGAACACGTTTTACCAGAACCTAAACCATGATATAATAATAATCCACGATAAGGCGTATATACATTTATATAATCACGGACTATTTTTTGATGTGTAAGTAAGTCTGAAAATCCATCACCGCTTCCAGAATCACACGATAATTGAGATTCTTCAATTTTTAATTGTTCTTGATAAGGACTAAACAATGTATTAATGAAATGAATGAATTTTTCACGATTATTCTGAAAATACGCCGGTGCACGGTAATAAACTTTCTCTCTTGGTTTAGGGATTTTTTCTTGCGTATCATCGCTAAATGTTACATCTGCTACATTTGCACGAAGCAACACTAAATTATCTTTTTTTAATGGATCGGGTATTAAACTAACCTTTCTTACTTTATCAGGTTTATGTGTTATTTTTCTTGTTTGACGTCCTGATTTCTTTGATGCTTTTGTAACCGGTTTTAAACGTATGGTATCATCAGTGATCTCAGATTGCACACGCAAATTACCTTCAATACGTTTTAATATATCATGACGATCAACTACTGTTTCTTCACGTCTATCTTGTATAGGAACGAGTAATTCTACTTCTTCTTTTTTATCTGGTTCTGGCACTTGAACCTTAAAATGTTGTTGCTTTGCTGGTACAGGTTTGGCTCGTAAATTATCTAATAGGGAACTCTCCATTATACATGACACGATACTTTATTAATACCTATTCTACGGAAATTATTTTATTTATTCAAAATAGCTTGTTCACACGCTAGTTGCTCCGCTTTTTTTTTAATCTTATGTGTTCCTGAACCCATGTATACTAATATCTTACCGTGTGTCTCAACGTATTTATGTATTGCTTCATAACTACCTAAATTTTTATAAGGAATCGCATCTTTTACATCTACTTCATGTAACAAAATTCCTAAACACATATAAACACCCATATGATATCCTTCGTCTACATCATAATTTAATTCAACATATTCAGGTGTAATTTTAAATTCTTTTTGTAAACTTACTTGTAACAAATTTTTATAATTATTATCTTGCTGAATTAATTCAATCCAATTTATATGTTTTTCAAATATATTTTCTATAAATTTTTGAACCATTTGAAAACCTGGACCTGTTACAAATACCGTGCTAAACCAGTTTTCTTCATCCTTCACATTTATCTTATTCATATCTAAAAATAATGCTCCTATAAATGATTCAAACAAACAACCCAATTTTTTTAAATTATGACGTATTTTTTTTTCTTCCGCATGTTTTGATATTATATACCATTTATGTAAACCCATTTCTAATGCTAATTTTCCTATAGCCTCATTTTTTACCAAAGCAATTTTTTTTTCCGTCATAAAACCTTCATTTTCTTTAGGAAAACGACGATACAAATAATATTTTGTTGCTAATTCCAATACCCCATCCCCTAAAAATTCTAATCGCTCATTGGATTTGGTATGCAATGGCATACAATCGTCTGGTTTAGGCAAAATTGTTATTTTTTGTTTAATATTTTCTAAATGTGGTCGCTTTGTGTATGAACGATGAATAAAGGCACGCTTATACAATTCTACATTATGAATTAATGGTGGTAATCCATATGTTTTTAAAATTGTTATTATATCTGTTTCTTTTACCTGATTATTTAACGGATTATATGGATTAAAGACCAAATCATCCGTCTGATTATCTTTTACTATATCATCATCATTTAACACATTTTTTTGAGACATATATAGTTAATTAGAATTGTTTATTTATATCCTTAAAATATTATCTTTTTCATTTATATAATGGTTGTTGGACATAATATGGGAGTTGCTGCTAACGCAAGCGGACGCACCGGTCTTATAGTTAATCGCCCCGTTCTTAGTCCATTAGGCGGAGGACTTCAACCCGCAACTTGGGTTACTCGTCGTCAATATTCACGTAATGATGTTAATAGTAACACTACATTCCGATTCCACCTACCCGCTTATGCAAGTAGAAGTCAAAGTTTTGCCGGTGTTGGTCGTGCCTATACCGCTGGTTCGGGTGGACCCGCTGCATTTAGACATGGCGGTTATGTATCAAAATAAAATGTTATAATATACTATAATGGCAGTGAAAAATGGTTACAGAAGTCATCGCGGACGATCCGCTATTGCTAGAAATACTTTATATGGAACACGATCTGATAGATTTACGAATAGACCACAAGGAGGTGGTATTCAAACAAAATGGGGATCTGCACCTAGCGCTACCGGATTTAATACACTTTATTACCGTATCCCACAATCTAGAGTATTTAAAAGTCCCGCTAATTATCAATTTAAAAGTTCATTTAACATGCTCGGGGTAGGTGGAAGACGCTATACTTACAATTAAATATATTTAAATAAAATTATATAGTTTATTTAAATTATGAATGTTATTTTTGATACTAGAGAATCTAAATTACTTTCCCATATACATCAATCTGATCCTACATTTCTTATTAAATCAGAATCTCTAGATATAGGTGATATACATCTATGCTATCCAGATGATACATGTATCGTTATTTTTGAAAGAAAAACAGTAAACGACCTCGCAGCTAGCATTCAAGATGGAAGATATAAAGAACAAGCAATGCGTTTATCCAATTCAACTATTCCTAATCACCATATCATCTATATGATTGAAGGTGATATTGACCAATACAAACCAAACACTTATAGCAAACACAACATAACAAGTAAAACATTACGCTCTAGCATCGTGTCTATTTTATATACCAAAGGTTTTAGTGTAATTTTTACAAAAAATACACAAGATACTGCCAATTGGATTATGCAATTTGCTGAAAAAATATATAAAAATGGCGTAAAGGGATATTATAATGATAATGAACCAAAGCAAACCACATATACAGATCATATAAAAATGAAAAAACAAAGTAATATTACTCCTGATAATATTGATCAAATTATGTTAAGTCAAATACCTAGTATTAGTATTGTTATTGCTAATGCACTACTAGAACAATTTAAAACTTTAAAATTCTTATTAGACACGCTTAAACAAGACGTAGATTGTTTAAATAATTTTAGTTATACTACAACACAAGGTAAAGAACGTAAAATACCTAAAAACGTTATTTCAAATCTAAAACTTTATTTGAAAATATAAAGTACTTATATATGATTGAAAAAAAACATTTAGTGGTTATTGGATTATTTGGTATTTTAATCATTTGTATTATTCAAAAAATGAATAATAATATAGAAGGATTTTCATTTAAACGCACTAGAAAAAAAAGAGATCGTAAATTAGAATCATTAGAAAAAATAAATAACAAAATTGATAAACAAATACAACAACATAAAAAAGATTTACGTATTGTAAAAAATAAAGAAGAACTTAATAATATGCTAATCGAAATACACGATTATATAGGAAATGAAAATGTAAAACAATTATATTATACCAATAAAGATAAAACAAGCAGGGATTATAATTTACAACAAGAAGGTCTTAATAATTTAGCAAAATATCTAAAAAATTATAATGACTAACTATTGTATATGATTAGCAAACAAGACTTATTTAATTGTATTACAATTGGTTTTACTACTTGTTTAGTTATTGCTACTATTATTTACATATTTTATATACAAAATAAACAATATGAAGGTTTAACCATGCAATCTAAAAGACTCCCTCCTCCTTCTTCTATCGCAGAAAGTATCAAAACACAAAATGAAGATTTAGATGATGAATTACAAATTGAAAAATATCGTGAAAACTATGAAGATATTATTATGAATTATGAAGAATATTATTATTTAGATACGATTAAACGAATGGTTAATACAAATAGCAATAATAAACGACGAAAATTATTATCTGAAAATGCTTTAAATGTTAAAGCATTAGATGATACTGCAAAATTTATATATAGTCATTAATCTATTATTATACTGATATATATATATATATATGGATGTTATAAGTTTACTAAGTCAACTTATCTTAATTATACTTATAGTATGTGGTAGTAAATATATATATACAATAATTAGTGTTAAAAATAAAAAAAAACCTATAAAACTAGGTAAAGTATCCTTTAACAGAAAATCAATTATAATTGTTTTATACAATTTTATTATTATTGGATTATTTACCATAATCTACTATAACATATCAAACTTTAGCACTACTCCACAATATTTAAAAGACGGACAACCACACAAATTATCCTTATTTTCCGCAATGTATGAATGTTTTATTACTCAAACTACTGTGGGTTTTGGTGACGTTGAATACAATACTAATTTAGTCAAGTTTATTACTATGCTTCAAATGTGCACCTTATTTATTAACTTTGGGTTAATAACACTTTAATCGTATTTATTCACTATTTTTTTTGATTTCTCTTCACCTACCCAATTATCATCCATAGGATTTAAACTAGGTTTTCCGGGATTGGAATGATACATTTTATCTAAGGG
>MDTG01212208.1_pt1 | contig 11962 bp, 9 predicted proteins | sample 811421 | NCBI WGS metagenome assembly MDTG01 (sample SAMN05326645, study PRJNA326480) | marine metagenome | isolation source: seawater | place: Pacific Ocean: South East | collected 2011 | reverse complement strand
CTTGATAAGCTCATCTAGGGCTTCTTCAATCGTCCTGGCCTCACTATATGACCTTGTGGTTGTAATGGCATCAAAGGCATCGGCTGCCCCTATAATTCGTGCCTCTAGAGGCAAATTGTCTATTTGTACCTCCTTAGGATATCCTTTTAAATCAAATCTTTTATGATGCAACAACACACCATTTAGTATACTCTCAGACAAACCTATATGGCTTAATATCCTTTGCCCTATAGTCGGATGGTTCATAATAGTTAAATATTCCTCTTCGCTGAGTTTCCCAGGCTTTGTTAATATAGCATCATCAATTCCTATTTTTCCTATATCATGAAGTATTCCTGCCGTGTATATTTCTTCAATTTTCTCATCACCAAGCCCAAGGCATTTAGCAATAAGGGTAGAATACTTAGCTACCCTAGAGGAATGTCCTTCCGTATAGGAGTCTTTAGCTTCAACAGCAGTAGCTAAGGTCTTTATCGTCTTAAAGTAAGAATCCTTTAGATTTTCATATAATCTAGCCTTTTCTATGGCCACTGCAGCATGGTTTGAAAAGGCATTTAATATCTCTATTTCTACATCATCTATTTGCCTCAAGCACCCAACACTAAGCACTCCAATAACTTGATTATTCACAGCCAGTGGAATAAATAGCAAATTATCCATTTTCTCGATCAACTCAAAAAAATTGCTATTATAATATACATCCGATTTCTTTACATCCCGTAAAATAATCATTCTTTTTTCTCGCACGGCTTTTCCAGAAATAGCTTTATGTATATCAACCGGCTCCTCATAAATTAATTCTTTAAAGTTCCCCGACGAGGCTTTAAGCTCAAGCTTTTCTCCCCTTAATAATCTAATAGTACAAGTTTCTATTCTAAGCAGTTCATGTATCTTATCTACCATAGTGTTTAACAAGTCATCCATTTTTACCTTAGAAGCAAGAACACCACTTATCTTGTTCAAAGTCACAAGCTCTTTATTCTTCTTTAGAATCTTCCTCTGTAATCTTCTCTTTTCAGTAACATCTCTACCTATACCATGTATCGATACCAAGTTACCATCCACAAGAATTCTGTGTATATTGGCTGAAATAACAATTCTTTTTTCACTATTGGATTTCAGAAACCATAGATCATAGCCTTTAAAATCTCTCTTTTTAAATTCTTCTACTATATCACTACAAGCATCATACTTATGCAAAGGACACATTATAGAGAAAATATCTTTCCCAATAAGCTCATTAGAATCATATCCCAATATTTCCTTTACCGAATCATTAATATAAGTTATTTTCCCCTCGGGTGTAGTCACCCAAATCATATCAGAAATATTCTCTATGAGGGTTCTGTACTGTGTTTCAGAATAGTTTAGCTGCTCCGTAGTCGCCTGAAGCTGCTCATAGGAAGCTTCAAGTTCAATATATGTCTCCTGTAACAATTCATTTTTCATAACCAAATCCTCTGACTGGCTAATTAAGCTTTCATAGTTATCCTTTATAGTCTTAGACATCAAATTAAAGGAATCTATTACTTCTCCAAAATCATCATCAGCAGGAATCAAAAGACCAGTTTCATAATTACCCTCAATAATTTCTCTAACTCCTCTTTTCAATTTCATGACCGGAGCGGACACCCTTTTACATATATATAGTACAAACAATAGCATCACTAGAATTATTATTAAGTATATAAATATAAAAGAGACAATAAATCGGCGAATATGTTTATAGTAATCTTGCCTATCTTGAAGTGTTATAACTGCCAAATTCATACTCTTCAGCTTTGTATATATCCCAATTATGTTTTGACCTTCATGTTCTACCCTTACCAGTTCATTAGGTTTAATAATAAATTCATTATATTTCATACCTTCATATCCACTACTATCATAGATTATGTTATTATTCCTATCTATTATTACATGGAATGCTTCATCATTCATATGTATATTGCTTATTTGATCTGTTATATTATCAAATAAATAATCTACACCTAATACTCCTATATAATTCCCATCTCTATCTTTTATAGATGTAGACAACGTTATAACTCTCTGCTTTGTAAGTGCATCTATATATGGCCTAGATATATATACTTCATCTCCCCTAGCCGCACCTTGATACCATTCTCTATTTCTGACATCGGAGCTTCCAGATTGTTCTGTCCAAAAATTGGCATCATATTTTTTACCATCCTGTGTGGCAACATACAAGTTCAAAACTTCTTTATCTATATTTTTCTTTTGCTCCTTTAAAAACACACCGATGCTTATTTGACTTTCTACGCCTAGAACACTATATCCCAAGGATTGAGCCAAAGATTTGAGCATTACATCCTTACCATAAAATGATAAATTTACTAGTTTAGTATCATTAATGATATCTTCTATAGTTTTCTGTTCATACCGAACTACTATATATTCATATATATATCTGTAGTTTATTGCACCTAAAATAACTATAGGGATAATGACTGCGACTAAGAATATAGCAATCAACCTGCTTCTAAAGCTTTTTTTAAAAAACATAGAAGTGCCTCCAAATATATTATGATACCTTATTATACCATTTTTCGTCATAAATTGTCTTACGTTATCCATTTTTGTCATTATTTTATATTTGCTTAGGCATTTAAAAAAGCATGTGGCTTTTAACCACATGCTTATATATAAAAATTTTAAGTCGTGCACCTACTCTCGACAGAATGTCATAGACGTAACCTAAACAGTTAGCTCAAACCAGGCACCCCCACGGCACACGAGAGGGCTTACTTACCGTTGCTTCCTTCCGGACCTGGCGGGGTTCATAAGTTCCCGTTGCGTAGGACCCAATTATCCTCACCACTTATTTAGGGCAGACTCTACAAACATCATGCCTCCAATAGGAATTCAATCCTGCTATAGCGGATTGCAGGTTACAGGGCACCGCTACCTCCCCATCTAGCACGACAAACTTTATAAACTTTTTAATCGACATCCACCTTCTTAGAAACTATTTCATAGAAAGCAAACATCTTTACTGGCGGAGAGAGCGGGACTCGAACCCGCGGGGCCTTGCGGCCTTACACGCTTTCCAGGCGTGCCCCTTAGCCAACTCGGACATCTCTCCAAATCTATTTACTTCTCAGCTTTTTAAAGAACTCTTTCATAATGCTTGAGCATTCATCTCTTAAAACATCATATATTATCTCTGTTCTATGATTTAGCCTATCATCATTAACTATATTATATAGGGAACCAGCTGCTCCTCCCTTAGGGTCCATAGAACCAATAAAAAGCTTGTTAATTCTAGACATCATTATAGCCCCAGCGCACATGGGACAGGGTTCTATCGTAACATATAAATCACAGTTTGTCAACCGCCATCCTCCTAATACCTCTGAAGCTCTTCTAATAGCGATAATCTCTGCATGGGCAGTAGGATCTTTGGTGACTTCCCTTAAATTATGACCTCTAGCAATTATTTCCTCATCTTTTACAATCACTGCACCTATTGGAATTTCTCCTAGTTCAAAGGCCTTCTTTGCCTCTTTCAAGGCTTCCATCATAAAAAACTCTTTCATTTTACACCTTTATTCTACTAAAATGGTGCACCTTAGAGGGTTGGAACCCCTGGCACGTGGTTTAGTGACATAGTAAGAAAAATAACTGAAAACAGCTAAAAATAACTTACAACAAAACATAATATCATAAAAGAGGATTTATTGCAATCATAAAATCCCCTTTTTTTTAGCTGACAATATAGTATTATACACATATTATTGACAAATATCAATGGTAATATATGCTTTGGTAATCTTTACACTAATTCTACATATTGACCTTTAATCTCGTATCTATAACTTTTATAGTTTATCTAAGTAAATTGCTTCAATAAAATGCATAACTATTCTTCAAATACCCTTTGACCTTCAACCTCTGTTTGTAGAGCCTTTAACCCCTTCTCAACTAAAGTTCTTCTTATCTTCTTATCTCCTTCTTCTCCCAAATGAGGATTACCCAGTGGATAAGGAATACCAATAGCTGGTACAATTCTGTTTGCACCGATTGTTAATGATATAGGAACTACTGTCGCAATATGAACTACAGGGATTCCTGCTCTTTCAATCTCTTTTACCATCGTTGCACCGCAACGTGTACAAGTACCTCAGGTAGAGGTTAGGATAACTGCTCCCACTCCATCTTCAACCAATTTTTTAGAGAACTCTTCACCAAATACCTTTGCATTTCCTACAGAGGTACCAGTACCTGTGGTTGTAACGAAATAATTTGTAAGTTCTCCAATAACGCCTTCTCTTTCTAAATCCCTCATGACATCTAATGGAACTACTAAGTTCGGATTCTCTAATACATAGGCTCGGTCATATCCACCATGTATTGTCATGAATTTATCAGGAGTTAGTGAATTCATACCTGTAATTTCATATATTCCATATTTCGTTGCACTAGATGATTCGATTCTATCAGGATTTCCTTTAGGCACAATTCCTCCAGAGGTAACCAACGCCACCTTAATCTTTGACATATCTTTAATAGCTGGATTAGGCTCTACACGATCAAAGACTGGCATAGGATATTCCGTTATACACTCCTTACCGCCTATTTTTTTCATCAATAATTCAATACCTCGTTCCGAGCCTCTTTTTTCATGGAAATAATTTACCCTTATGCCTCTTACATGATATCCTTCTTCTTCTGGCGGTCCAACTTCCTCACCCTTTGCAAGCTTTAAACCAAGCTTTGCAATTTTCGGTATGGCATTTCTCATATCCGCAGCAGAATTTGCAGTTTCTATGATATGTAAATGTTTTTTAAACATATCTGTACCTGGGTTTTCCACATACATTCCAGTAACAGCCGGAATACCCAGCTCTTCTTCTACGGCTTTTGCTACCTCACCACATGCAACACCGTATCTTCCAGCATTAAACGCAGGACCAGCAACGAATAAATCTGGTTCATATTGCTTAATCGTTTCAAGGAGTTCTACCTTTGCTTCCTCTAAATTTTCGCCAAAATATGTATCTCCACAAATTACTGTAGCTATTATTTCAGCATCTTCTCCAAGAGCTTTAGCCAGTGCCATTCCTGGTCCTACTATATCTTCTACTACCCTAGGTGGAATGTCTGCCTTTTCTTCTCCACCAATTCCAGCAAAGAAATTATTAATATAATGAACGACTTTTAATTTACTCATATTTTTTCCTCCTTTCCTAATATGTTCTAGCCGTTAGCTTGTTATAGCCGTTAGCAATTGTAGAAGCAATAATAATTTGAAGCTCTGCCTCAATGCTTCCATCGGGTCTTAAACTACCTTCGTATCCACCTATCATAGTTTCTACATAGTCTAAAGTCCCTATTACCTTATCCATTGGCGGAAATTCAACGATTACATTACCATTTCCACAAGATGCAAGGGCATCCGCTTCAGGAACAGCATCTGCCAACGATTGAGATTTTCCATCTCTACCTGGAAATTCATCGGTTATAAGAACAACCTTAGCCCCTGCCGCTGTGGCCTTCTTACAATTCATCATCAAATCCGTATCAGGATTACCATAACCCTCTTCCGTAATAATCACACCATCTAAACCAAGAAATTCAACAAATTTTCCAACCATATCCGAAGATCTTTCCTTATCGGCTAGAAATACATTTTCGTTTGTTAAAATAACCCCTATAAAATTCAAATCCTTACCATGTCTTTTATACAGGTCTTCAATAACTGGATTATTTAAATGATGGAATGTGGTAACCTTATCACAAGGTGCAACGCAATTACCGCTTGTAATCGCTCCATCCATAATCTCAGTTGGATACATGAAGGTGGGAACCATCTCTTTTGCATCTACTCCATAATAATATGTATCATGAAGTAACCCCTGGGACTGAAGCATATGTATATATCCAACCTTTGGCAAGTCTGGATACTGAGCTACCTGCTGAAGAAGGGGTTTTGTTTCATAAACAATCACTTCATCGGGTTCAACATTTCTACCTGCTTCTCCTACAAAGGCTCCTATCTTTAAGCCCGCCATTCTAGCAGCTTCCTCGTATGCATGGGTTTCAAGCCCTTCCTTTGGTTCAATAACAATGCAGACATTGTATGTCTCAGAAAATGGAGTATATTTTGCCGTAGGACCAGACATATCAATAATCCCTTCTTGGAATCCCACGATTTTTCCACATGTAAGCACGGTAGCACCTACTAATGCATGGGTACGTCCTAAGCCAACAGTTTTTACTTTGTTAACCATTCCAGGGAATATAGCTCCTAAGCCTTCAACCTTAACTCTTGGTTCAATGACATCCTTTACTGGAGCAATTCTTATTGATTCGCCTGGTCTTGCAAGTTCAACTTCTACACCCTTAATACGATCGTCTTCCATTGCAATGTCAATTAATTCTTGCTTGTTTACATAAAGCGTTCCATTTTCAACCTTAGTTGTTTTACCAAATTGAACATCAGTGATTTTGATCTTTCCAAGTTCTAAACGCAATAAAGACACCTCCCTATATATTTAACAGCCTTGTGCATTTGGCACTACTGCCATAAACTATCCAATATATTTTCCACTCATAGATTGAATTGCACTGGTAATAATGGAGCAATCAATTAATCTAAAATCTGCTTTTACCTTCTCTGCCCAAAGGGGTGTAGCTTTACCCTTAATAAATTTTTGGGCTGAGGCAATACTCTCTTCTACGATGGATAAACCATCAAAATCTAAATTTCCTTTCTTTTTACCTATAACAATGGATTTAAAAGGTGTTTCATTTGGCTTTACGCTTCCCGATAGGGGATGAGTGAGTAGCCTGTGTCCTTCATGAATCCTATTCCTAACAAACTCTAGAATGTTTAGATATGTATACTCATCTAAATACATAGTGTCAATTTTTTCATTATATTTTTCATTAACTAAGCTATTATTTGTAATAATCAATATGTCCATAATCCACCTCTAATCTTAAAATCAACCTTAAGCTCTCTAAAAAGATTCCAGCGCTTGTCAAACTTCTAAATTGCTGCTTTCCTTACTTTAAATTTACTTTTTAGACCCTAACTTTATATTGGATAGTTTTGTATTATGCAACAAATATGCCAAGTGACTTTTTTATTGGCTATATGGTCTGAAATCAGCAATCGATAACTTATTCACAATTTCTTAATCTCAATCTATATAGACGTAACACTTTTTCAATTAACGAAATTTATTTCTTGTGTATGAATTATTTTTCATGGTATAATTTCACAAATAGAAATTCGAACTCAAATTAGCTATATTTCTCTTACGTTTTCCCTGGAAACATTATTCGTTCAACATAAATATGATTCAAACCACTAATATCGAAGGGAATTGATGGTAAATGGACATTAATATTTTAGTAGTTACTTCAAGCAAAAAATATTATAATGATTTTCGTTCAATTCTATCTAACATGAATTTCAATACATCTTATTGTGATACTGTTGAAAAAGCTTTTAATGAAGCCTCAAATCATAATTATGATATTCTAATTTCTGATTTTGATATTTGGAAAGGTAAAATTTCATTAAGCAATTTTACTAAACTCTATCCCGATACTGAAATAATTGTTACAGCAAATAAACCTACCTACAAGGATGCAGGAATAGCAATATCACAAGGTGCCGCTGAGTACATTCCTCTAAACAAAGGAAAGGATTTTCTAATTAAAGCAATTAACAAAGCAATCCAATGTCACACTAATAGAAATTTAATTAAAAGGACGTTAATGACTAACTACTTACTTGAAAGTAAGAATAAAAAATATAATAAGATGCTAGAGCTTTGTCTAAAAGTTGCTAGATCAAATGCTAATATTTTACTTGTTGGTGAATCCGGAACAGGTAAAGAAGTAGCAGCAAAATATATACACCTATACAGTCAAAGAAGAGCTATGCCTTTTATTGCTGTTAATTGCAGTGCCTTTACTGATACTTTACTTGAATCTGAGTTGTTCGGACATGAGGAAGGGGCCTATACAGGGGCAATAAAAGCAAGAAAGGGTAGATTTGAAATAGCCAATAAAGGAACTTTGTTTCTTGATGAAATTGGAGATATAAGCTTAACTACACAGGTAAAGTTGTTAAGAGCTATAGAAACAAAAACTATTCAAAGGTTAGGTAGTAATATTGACACTTTAATAGACTTTAGATTGATATCTGCTACAAATAAAGATTTAAAATCAGAAATACTAAATAATAATTTCCGTGAAGATTTTATTTATAGGATAAGTACAATTGTTATAAAAGTGCCTACTTTGAGGGAAAGAAAAGAAGATCTAGAAAGTTTAATACATTTCTTTTTGGAAAAAGCTCAAACTGAACATGGTATTAAGATTTCAAATATGGAACCAGAGGTTAAAAAGTTTTTATACTCATATGATTATCCCGGTAATATTAGAGAACTTAAGAACATTATTGATAGAATGGTTGTATTTTCTGAAAATGGTACTATTACAAAGGATGGTATTCCTATAATGTTTGCAATGAAAAAGAATCAAAAGAATAGCTATGATAGTTCTTTCAATGAAGTTAAAACCTTTAAAGAATTCAAGAAACTATCTGAATCAAAATATTTGGAATGGGTTTTAAAACAGACAACTGGTAATGTGGCAGAAGCTGCCAGACAACTTGATATAAGTGCAAGACAGCTTTTTAATAAAATAAATGAATATAATATAAAGAAATAAAACTGAAATTAAAACAAAAATAAGAAAAGTAGAAGCATATAAAAGTATACAAACTTTATATGCTCCTCATAATTCCTATATGTTTTGCCGAGTCAATTATTATCTTTTTGTCCTTAGTACTATAAGTACACTCTCCGTTTTTAAACTAAATAAATTCTTCCATAGCTTCTTTACCATCTTCAATAGCTTTTATGATGTCAACTTCATATTTTGTAAGCTTCTTTTATACAGTTTTCGCAAGAACAAATGGAGATTGTTATATCAAAATTTCATATCCATGAAATTTAGGAAAAATTCTAATCTAATTTTCTATTGAACCTTTCACACTACCGCTCAATTCAAGGTTCTTAGGCTTTCTTGACCCACCATTTGTGATATATCCCATAACAAGATATACAATAGATCCTGCTAAACCGGCTAAAATTGGCGCTTCTACCCAACCAACTTCAAATTGGAATACTAAAATAACGTTTGCAAAGAACCCTACAAGCATAGAGCTAATACAAGTACGTAAATCAGATTCAACAAAGGCACGCATGATTATCGGACCTACAAAGGCAGAAATCAAACCTCCTGTACCAATATAAGCTATTTGATTAAGCATTCCTTGAGGTGCTACAAATGTTAAAAATACAGCCCATACAGCTGTTGCAAGTACTCCTATACGGTTAAACAAATCACCATGTTTTGAACTTTTATTAGTAACTGATACATACATATCATGGGATAACGAAGAAGCCAAGGCTTGTAAAACCGAACTGATTGTTGAAAGCATTGCGAACAAAATAAATAGTGTAATCATCCCTCCTAAAACAGGTGGTAAAAAGGTATTTAAGAAAACCGGCATGGCACTATCTGGGTTAGCCAAGTTCGGATTCTTATAGTACATATAAATACCTGTAATTGGAATCAAACTTAAAACTATACCTATAGGCGCCATTATCAAAGCCATAGTATGTATCTTTATATCTTCTTTAAAGGATAGAAAGCGCACAGACATATAAGGTAAAGTAGTAGTAAAAAGAAGTGCATAGATAAACACCAAGAATACACTATATATTCCATTACCATAAGGAACAGATGAAGTAGGATTTATGAATTCGGTTTTTAGTTTACCCACTTGAGTTAACAAATCCACTATAGCAATATCCTTTGTAATTGTAAAAAATACAATAATAGAAGCTATAATCATTCCTATACACATAATTGTATCCGTAATAGCTACAGCTAAAAGTCCGCCTTGCATTGTGAAAATAACAACAACAACCATTAATATCACTGCTGCCAATGCTTGACTAAGCCCCAGCCATTCAGATGCTACAAGCCCTACGGCTCTAATTTGACCAATTATATACACGGAAAGAAAAACAAAGGTTGCTATACCTGCCACAAAATGTACTAATCTCTTTTGTTTATCAGTACCCCTATGGGTTACTGATATATACTCTGGAACTGTCAGCCCACCAGATTTTTCAGCTTGTTTACGCATAAAACCAGCAAACATCAACGTTCCAAAAACAATTGCAGGAGCAAATAAAAAGTTTGCGAAAATTTCAATCGTACCATAAGCGTAGGCCGTACCAGGCGAACCAATAAAACCCCATCCACTATAGCCTGTTGCCATTAATGTACCAGCACCTACAAAAGCTCCTATCTGTTTCGCCCCCAATAAAAAGCCTTCACCAGATTCTTTAGATTTCTTTATCTTTCGATTAGAGAGTGCACCAACAGAGATTAAACCAACTGATGCTGCAATTAATATAATCCAGTTAATCATTTTGCATCACCACTTTTCTTTATATATATCTCTTTATAAAACCATATTGCTGATGGTATTACAACAAGAAGAATACATCCAATAATAAATCCATCCATAGTCCAAGAACCAGTCATTTTATTGCCTCCTTATAAATCCTTTTATGGAGTATAAACAATAAGAGCCAGATAACTAAAATTCTGACTCTCATTCTTTATAATGCCATTATATCAAATTTTACCAAGGTCTATTTTCAAATGTTACTAATGTTGGATCTTCAACTTTATTTGGGAAGTAGTCTTCACATTTACCTTCACGATAAACGTCAGCAGTAGCACAATGTAAACCGCCACCAAATGCATAAGCATCTCTAAATGGCACAGGAATTACATTCATACCAAGTTTATCCATTTGTTCCATTTGCGCAGTTTCACTAGCTTCTACCAATACCGTTTTATGATCTAGAACTAAACAGTTCATAGATAACCATACACTTGAATAGCAAAGTGCTGGTGGTTCTTTATGTGCTGGCATTGCAGCATCTACTATTTCCCAACCATTTGCTTCAAAGATCTTTCTTTGTTCTTTTGGTAAAAGTCTATGAGGATTATTTAAGATAAGACCAGGTCTTAAAGGTGTAAATGTTGCATCAATATGTATTGGGTAAGGATCGCCCGGGAAGTTTACAGCATGTATACGCATATCTGGATACATACGTCTTAACCAGTCCATAGCTTTTCTATTTGTAGTTAATCCATGTTGTACAAATAAGTCTTTGCCTAGACGTAGTACGTCTGCAGCATCAAATAAAATCTCATGTTCAGTAGTAACCATCTCTAAGTTTGCAGTACGTTCTAACAGAACTTCTTCAGTAATATCTCCATCATAATAATGCATATCATAACTTGCATTTCCTAATTCTGGACGAGGAGCAGCAATCCATCTAAAGTTTGGATCTTGATCAAAGTATGTACGTAAATTTTTTGAATATGCTAGGTATTCGAAGAATCTTGATCTAAAGGACATTGGAGCAGTTATAATGTCGCTACCAATTGTTAATAAAACATCTCTCGGTGGCATACATCCAAACATACTTCCCGTCTGAAAATGTGGTGTAGCAACAGCTTGATTCCATTGTATAGGCTCTGGCCTATCAACTTTCACTCCATGCTCTTCTAGGATCTTTACTAGATTGTCAAGCTGTGCATTAGCTTTTTCAACAGTGTCTAGCGGACGAGGACCTGTCATACCGCGCATTGGACTATCTAAAGGCACCTTTGCTTTAGATGCTGGTTCAGACGGTGGAATACAACAATTGTCTGCTCTACCAACAATCACGTGCTTTAACGGGTCAAAATCGTTCCATGAGTTTACTACTTTCATTCATACCCCTCCAAAATTTTTTATTTATAGTTAAGTGCATTTATTTGAAAGTCTGCAAAACTATGCAGAATTACAAATCAATTTAATCTTTAACCTGGATTATGCAGTTTG
>MDTG01313937.1_pt1 | contig 11963 bp, 12 predicted proteins | sample 811421 | NCBI WGS metagenome assembly MDTG01 (sample SAMN05326645, study PRJNA326480) | marine metagenome | isolation source: seawater | place: Pacific Ocean: South East | collected 2011 | reverse complement strand
TAGGATGAATTTTGCCAATACCGCGCCTAAATTCGTCCGGATCATCCATTCTCTCTATAAAATCAATGTTCAGATCTGTATCAATCCAACATGCAATCCGCTCACGGCAAAGACGTGCATCGTCCCACTCTTACGAAACGCACCATAGTATTCTGCGCCATTCGAGCGGTCCCCCAGAACCAGCCCTCGGATCAGGACGGCTCCAGCCCCATCCTGAGCGAGTCCGGTCCCTAGACGCATCCGCAACTCCCCACGCAGATACCAAGCCAGACGGTGGAGGGACATTCCCGGCCTCGGAGTTGCCACGAACTCATGGCGGTCGGCGCGTAACTCCCCGGCCAGGCCCTGGCTGCGGATCCAGTGCAGGCGGTCAAATTCTGCCGGATTACGCGCGGTGGCTGGAAAGGCCGTTCGACCATGCAGGAGCAGGACATCTCCCGGGAGCACCTCGTCGGGCAGGTCTCGCACTGCGATCACGGCATTGCGCAGGGCCGGGGGATTCCCTTCGGCGCCATTGATTCGAAAGCGGGCCCGCGGGAGAAAGCCTTCCCGGTCCCGCAGCCGGATTACCGTGCCCTCTACCTCGACCTGGCTGCGCCCGTTGGCCCGTATCCAAGCCTCCCCGTCCGCCTGACGTCCCTCTCGCCCATGATGGAGGACCCCAAGGAGGGCCCACCCCCCGAACCCGGCCATCAGCATCCAACGTTGGCGGAACACGCAAAAAAGCATCCCGGCAAGCGGGAGCGCCAACCACGGCGTGGACCACCCTGTGTTGACACAGATAATTCCCAGGCAGCTTCCGAGCGCCAGGGCCGCCATGGGCACCCGGGCCAGAGAGCGCGCCACCGACCCGGCACAGGTAGCGTCCTTCACAGCCCCGGACCGTTAGATTTCGCCCAGCTCGCGCAGACGGTGCGTGGCGTTAGCAGAGTGGCGTGTCTGCGGGAACAGCTCAACAACCTGCCGCAGGATTCCGACGCACTGCGTCATGTCCGACTTTTCCCTTTCATACAGCTCCGCCAGACGGAACATGAAGAAAGCCGCATCGTTCACCCTCCACTCATGGTTCTCAAGCGCATCGCGCAAGGTCTCGATGGCGGCATCTGGGTTCTCGAGGTTGTCGTGCTGGATCTTCGCGATCTCCACCCATGGGAAACGGTTCTCCGGCTGTTCATCAGCTACTGTCCTGTAGGCCGCGATCGCCCCTTCAAAATCACCCTGCGCAAAGAGAGCACGGGCGTCATGGGCCGGGTCCTCCTCGAGTTCCTCCGATGCCCCGTAGAACATGTGGGTAAACCTTCCCACCACACTGGGCAGAACAAAGGACACAAAGACAATCGCAGCGTATCCGGCTACAACGAAGAGGAGGCAGATCCCAACCAGGACCTTTCCTCCCATAGACACCCCTTCTGGCTTCCAGCCCTCGATTTCCTCTTCCCCGGAAATCTCATTAACTACCACACGGTCGAGCGCGCGAGCGCGCTCCAACTCCGCAGGACTCGGCCGATCCGGCGCAACCGGACCCATTCCTGTCCAGATGATCCCTGCCACACAGGCAACGGCAATCAGGAGACAAAGATTTATGATCAGCTTCCGGTCCATGCAATACGAGCCTCGACCCAAGAAGAACTCAGGCCTCTCCAGTTGGCAATCCCTGAAGAATGAACCCAGGCGAGCAACATTACCCCGTCAAAAAGCCACGGCAGACACCGTGGCTTGGAGGGAGCGACCAGGACTAACCCTCTAGGGGTAGCAGCTTGTCGGCTGCTCCTGGTCCTCTACTTGCCGTAGTCGATGGTAGGCAGTTCCTTGAACTCCGGTAGCGGGCGCAACGGTGGAGCCGGCGCTTCGCCCGAGCAGCATCCGCAGGAAGTCAGGGCCATGGCGGTCACGGCTACTCCGGCCAGGGCGATCAGTTGAATAAACTTCTTCATCGTAGGTTTGTGCTCCTTTGTGGGCAGACCGTGAATCTCAGGCGAGCTGGTCCCTACCTCAAGGCAAAAATCAAGGCCCGGGTCATAAATCGCCAGCCGCGGCTCGCGGCTGGGTCACCTCCCCGGTCTGCTTTCCCCGGATCCCGGAAGCAGTGACAGGAGGGGAAGTCTGGGGCTGAGGTGTCGACGCCAACGCCACCCACCGGAGCCCGGATGCACTGCCTGCAGAACCGTTATCCTAACCAGCCCGCCGGGGAAACCCCTCGGATTAGCGCAGATCCGGGCTTAGCCGGAAGTTGCCGATTCTACTTGGCAGGCGTTACATAGCCCGGGGGGCTTGCCACTGGGCCCGAATTCGAGCAGCACGAAAAGGTTAGCGCCCCAAGTGCAGCCGCTGCAATCGCCATTAATTTAAGGAATTTCATATCTCGGTGGTTTCTTTCAGCACGTGTGGTTGGAACTGCTGATTCCCACCATCGCTGAGGCTAATGCCCCGTCCATGGACCGCAAGCGTGAAAGCTTTGGACCAGGTCCGCACCTTCTGCTGAAGCGCTCCCCCTCGGTTCCCGGGCAACAAATTTAGACCTCCTCCCGCGATTGGGACTAGACTCTTGAGCTCTTTCGACTCACACCCAGCGCGCCATGTCCAGCTCAGCACATGTTGCCATCGCCGGTGCCACGGGAGCCGTTGGAGAGGAAATCCTCAAGTGCCTCGAAGACCGCGACTTCCCAGTAGGCAAGCTCACACTCCTCGCCTCCGCCCGTTCCGCTGGACGGAAAGTTCAGTTCAAGGATGCCGAAGTCGAGATCTCGGAGCTGGGACACGATTCATTCGAGGGGGTAGATATCGCCCTTTTCAGTGCCGGAGGGAGCCTTTCGCTCGAGTATGCTCCCTCTGCTGCTTCGGCTGGTGCGGTTGTTATCGATAACTCCTCCGCCTTCCGCATGGACCCTGACGTTCCTCTGGTCGTTCCCGAGATCAATCCCGAGGGCGCTCAAGCGCCTGCGAGGGGAATCATCGCCAATCCAAACTGCACGACCATCATCAGTCTCATGGGCCTCTATCCCCTGCACAAAAGATTCGGTCTTCGGGCAATCGTGGCTTCCAGCTACCAAGCCGTTTCGGGCAGCGGACAGGCCGGGATCACCGAATTACGGGACCAGGTGGCCGCCCTTTCCGCGGGCCGGAGCGACATTAAAAAAGGTGTCTACCCACACCAGATCGCCTTTAACGTCATCCCCCATGTGGACCAATTCCTCGAAAACGGTTACACGGTTGAAGAACTAAAGATGCTCAACGAAAGCCGCAAGATCCTCGGCTTGCCGGACCTGAAGGTGACCTGTACCTGCGTGCGGGTCCCGGTCTACCGCTCACACTCCGTCTCCGTGACCGCCCAGTTTGATAAAAACGTGACCGTCGCGGGCGCCCATGCCGCCTATCAGGGCCACCCAGGTATCCGCCTTGTCGACGACCCTGGGAACGCTCTTTACCCAACCCCGCTCGATACCACCGAAAAAGACGATTGCCTGGTTGGGCGTATTCGCGAAGACATGGTGCTCGAAAATGCCCTTGCCCTCTGGATCGTCGGCGACCAGGTAAAAAAAGGGGCGGCCCTCAACGCGGTTCAGATCGCGGAATTACTCTAGGCCCTGAGTCCCCACGGTGAGCAGGCGCTTCCACACTTTTTCCACTCAGGACCCTTAGAGGCAGCTCTCCGCTTGAAAACTGATACCTGAAATTGGAAACTCCTACCGTCCGTGCCCGATCTGAAGACATACTTGAAGCGGCAGCAACGCAAGATCGATGCTGCGCTCCGACGCTATCTGCCCCGGGAATCTGCTCGACCAAGCACTGTGCACCGGGCTATGCGGCATCCTTTATTTGCAGGGGGGAAGCGGCTCCGCCCCATCCTCTGCCTTGCCGCAGCCGAAGCCTGCGGGGGCGAATCCGCGGATGCGGTCGCTCCCGCCTGCGCTCTCGAGCTGATCCACACCTACTCTCTTGTGCACGACGACCTGCCCTGCATGGACGATGACGACCTTCGGCGCGGACACCCTACTACCCATGTGATCTTTGGAGATAATGTCGCCGTCCTCGCCGGGGACGGACTGCTTACTGAAGCGTTCGCCATCATCGCGCAGACTCCGGAGTGCCAACGCTTCAGCACGCGTGACTACGTCACCGAACTGGCCTGGGCTGCAGACTCACGACGCCTGATCGGTGGACAGATCCTTGATCTGGAAGGAGAGGGGAGAAACCTTACCAAGGCTGAACTGGTCAGTATTCACGAAGCAAAAACCGCAGCACTTCTGACGAGCTCCGTCCGTCTCGGTGGCATGACCGCCAGTACGACCCCCGCGCGCCTCGCGGCGCTCTCGGATTTCGGAAAGTCTCTCGGGCTGGCCTTCCAGGTCATCGACGACATCCTCGATGTTACGCAGTCCACAGAGAAACTGGGTAAGACCGCCGGAAAAGATCAGGCTGTCCTGAAGGCAACCTATCCCGCCATCCTTGGCCTCGAAAAAAGCAGAAAGGAGGCACAGCGCCTCACTCGAAAGGCTCTTGCCGCCCTGAAGCCGTTCGGCCGCCGGGCGGGGCGCCTCGATGAAATTGCACACTATCTTCTCGACCGGGAGTATTGATCTCCGGCGATTAGAATCTGAACGTAGCGTTTGCCTTCAGAGTCAGGTCCGAACGCTCCAGATCAAGTCCATCTCCCCGTGCTTCCAGGGCTTGATTGAGGACAAGGTATAGCGTGGAACCAGGGCGGTACTCCCAGCGGATTCTGGAATTGAAGCCCACCTGTCGCGAGAGACTGTCGTATTGCGCGAGAAAGGACCACCCGAGATCGGGTGTCATGTTCCAGTTCACACCGAGGCTCCCGATGTGGGCATCGAAAGACCCTCCCTCCAGCTCTACAACGTTGTACTGATATTCTCCATTGATACGAAAGTGTGCGTTTGGGTTCCACTCGACTTCGGCCGCGCACTGGCCACGCCAGCCATCATAGAACTCTCCGACCCGCACGCCCAGTTCTCCCCACAATGGTCGTGAACTTGTTGTCTCGAACTCAAGGCTGGCCCGGGTCCAAGAATACTCCCCTGCGGGAACGGTAAGGTCTCCCAGTTCAAAAGATTCGATCGGACGGTCGACTGCATGTGAAAGCCGTAAGCTCAGTTCATCGGTTGTGCCAAACTCGACGATCAAAGGAGAAAATCCAAACTGGGCGGAATCCAGGCCTCCAGACGTGCGGGCTGTGACGTTAGCGTCCGCTCCCAGCGCCAGCTGCCGGTACCAACCCGGTCCTCCGGGGCGATTTTTCCAGCGAATATTACCACTTCCGGAACGAATGCCCGTCCGCCTCACGAATCCAAGGGCAGGGTCAAATCCTGGTCCGATCTCGCTGTACGAGAGGGAACCCTCCCAGCGGTCATTGGGGTAGGATACCCGCCCCCCGAAGGCGTAATCGAAATTCTCGCCACCTGAGGCAAGCTGCGCGTAGTTCCCAAGGGCGTAGAGCTGGGCCTCCAGAAATTTGTCCCCGAACAGTTCATTGGTCCGATAGGCAAAGTCCAGCCCACCCACATAATTGCCGAGTTCGGAACTCGGATTGCCCCCCGTCGCAATCAATCCCACCCGTGATTGCGAGAAAACCTGCTTGGTCACGCGCGCCGCAAAGACGTGCTGGTCGTCAAGCCCAGCCGGGCCGTCAACCATCGCGTGGGTCACTCCCACGTCATAGTCCCCGACTCGCCCCGCCAGCTTGGAGGCCAGGCGGATGGGAACAATCTGGCCGTCCGAGAGACCAATCCGCCGACTGAAGTAGGGGAGCAGGGAGGGCGCCTTGCGCTGAAGGACCGGCCCAAAATTGTAAATCCCGCTATCCTCGAGGAAGAAGTCACGCTTCTCCGGAAAGAAGAGGGGAAAGCGCGTGAAGTTTACTACCCGCTGATCGACCTCGGTTTCCGCGAAGTCCGTGTTATAACTTACGGTTGCTGAGAACCCCGGGGTGAGGCGATAGCGCAGGTCTCCGCCGAAATCTCCCCCGAGTCCATCGCCTCCGTCATCCCCTGTCTCGTAGCGGCCCACTGCATACGGGGAAAATTCCAGTCCGAGCCCCTGTCGCATGCCATGCAATCCGGTAATGTCGCCGGCCTCGCTGGCATTGTGGGACCGGATCTCATCCTTCCATCCCGTCCAGCGAATTGCTTCGTTCTTCCGACGGATCCGCCGGGACATGTTGAATCCCCAGACGCTGCCATCCGGGTCAAAGCTCACCGTCTTGAAGGGGATGGCGATCTCAACGAACCACCCTTCATCTGTGATCCGGGCGTCCGACATCCAGATCCCATCCCAGGAGAAATTACGGCCCGTATTGTTCGTAATCAGCGCATCGGACTGTGCCCCGGTTGGATTGACGACGAAGACATACCCGTTGCGCTGATCGTGAAAGGTATCAAAGAAAAGATAAACAAAGTCCGAGCCGGTGAAGACTCGGTCACGCCGCATGGTGCGTGCCATCACCCCGCCGGGTTCAGATTCATAGCACCAGACCGCAGCATAGAGGTGATCACGGTTGTAGGCGATCGCGAACTCTGTTCGCTCAGTTGCGGGTAACCCGCGGCCTGGATCATACTGGCGAAATCCCCCGCCCTTTTTGGCTCGGCGCCAGGCATCCTCGTCCAGGCGACCATCCACCTTGATACGTTCCCCGGGCTCCAGGCGCAGCGCGGCAATGCTGGGTTTTTCTTCCGCCTGGAGGCAGGCGACTATTCCCAGCCAAGCACCCGTCGCCAACGCTGTATGGACTCTCCTCATGGTTCCGCACGCGGGAATGCTCCTTGGGCAGTCCCGGATGCCGGGCGAGACCTCACCCCAGTCCGGCCCATGTCGTCAAGACCCACCCTGCAATCCCGGCTGATACCAATCTGCCGGGCAAGCGCTCCACCCACGGCTTCCGCACCCTCCCCATCTCGTTGGTCGCCTGCCCGGATATTCAAATATTCCGTCCAGAGTGCTGATTATCAGGCGATGAGGACCGACCTGCCGGACGCAGGACCTTCCAGATGAAATTGACATCAGCGCAGCTGCTGAAGGAATCGTGGCCATGCCCAAGGGATCGCCAAGGACGTTTCGCATGTTCAATCGCCATACAAAGGTCATTACGGCCAATGGGAAGGCTATTCATGTCATTGCCCAGTCGCGGATCAGCGGGGGATAGATCGTGCGGGCCCGCGAAGTCCTGCGCACGGTCCTGGCTGATGTCCCGGGCTCCGAATTTGGAGGGGACAAGGCGGCGCTGGGAAACCGGATGACTGCTAATGACGCAATGCTCAAGCTGGTCAACGGAACCCATTCAGAAGGGAATGAGCCGTATCTTCCGGCCCAGCCACTCTACCAGAACGAAATGCAGGTCGAAGGACACCGTTCGTATATCCAGCAGGACTACGATCACCGGGATGCGACCTTCGGGGACATCCTGCATCTGGTGGAACCGCTCGGGAAGAGACCGTTTGGCGATACCCGGAATAATGCTGTCCCCGCCCAGTATCCGGACCTAGATTGGCGCCCTATGAAAAATCTCGTCAAGACCCTCGGAGCCGTTGCCACCTTGAGCTGCCTCCCAGCCTTCGGCCAGGAAGAGAATCCCGCCGGAGGGGCAAACCCTCCCGGAGCTGAAGCCGTCGACGGCGGCGACGTCGAAAAGAAGATGATCGGCTACTGGGCTCCCGATCCGGCAGCCATGTTGAAGGAAGTCGAGAAGGAGCTTGGAGAGGGTGCCGCGCAGGCCCTGCCCCTTATCCAGGCAATGCTGGAGACCATGGCCGTGGAAATATCCAGGGGAGAAGTCACCGTTCACGTAATGGGGCAGAAGGAGACCGCCACATACGTCATCACGAAAGCAGATAACGCAGCCAACAGGCTCACCATGCAAGTCACTGATTTAGACGGGCGGACCGAGGGCGTCGCCACGGTTAATGTAAAAGACACCGTGAAGACGCTGACACTCGAGAGAGACGGCGAGAAGATGGTTCTTAACAGCATCACCGCGTCCGAGTTTGAGAAGCGCAAGAAAGCGGCCGCACAACCTCCCGCCCTCCCCGGGATCGAGTAGGGGCCGGCTTTCAAAATCCTGCTGCGCACCGCGCGAGGGGTGCGCAGACAGTCCGCGCGCCTCACTCCTTTGCCTCGCCCAGGCAGATCAACTTCTCCTGGCGCACATCATGATCAAATACTGCCACGCGGACATACACTCTTCCCCCACAGTAGGCGGGAGTAGCGAAAACTTTTTCTCCCAGCTGGGATCTGTGTACGATCTTGAACTCCCGGGGGTTCGCCTCGAACTCAAAATAGTTCCCGTTCTCGTTGATGACGTGAATGCGGTCGCCCACCAGGACGGGTGAACTGGAGAAGGTTCCTCCGAGCAGGCCCTTCCATCTGCGCTTCCCGGTCTTGCAGTCCCAGCACATGGCCGCACCACCGTCCATTACTGCAAATAGATGACCCCCGGTCACCAGCATGGAAGGCACATAGACCCGGCTGATGTTGCGCCAAGTCACCCTTCCGGATCCATCGCTCTCCACTGCATGAACGTGATTTTTCGGCCACCCTCCACTGATGAAGACGCGCTCCCCATCGGTTACTGCCGATGTCACGGTTTCCTGCGTAGAGCCCTTTGCCTCCCAGATTACGCTGCCGTTCCTCGGATCGATGCTCATGACCTTCTCACATCCTGAAAGGACCAGCTGGTCCCGCCCCCCCAGGCGGTGGACGATCGGTGAAGTGTAATTCGGAATCCGAGGTCGTTCCACCCTCCAGATCACCTTCCCACTTTCTCGATCCAGTCCGAAGATCGCACCTGCCTTCTTGTTGTCCGCGCATACGAGGAGAAGGGACTCATAGACCATGGGAGAGGCCCCATAGCCCTGGTGGACGACATAGTCAGTCATCCGGGTGGTCCAGACGATATCACCTTCGAGACTCACGGCCGTGGTGTGGGCCGCCCCGTTGTTGACGAACGAGACATACAGCCTCTTCCCGTCATAAGCCGGCGAATTGGAGGCGTGCGTGGCCTTCTGGTTGATCCGGGGGGCGAAGTTTCCGCTGTGAATGACCCTGCTCCAGGCCGGTGCCCCGGTCTTGCGTTCATACGCCAGCAGCGACTGCGTCTTCCTTTTCTCATCAGCGGTCACCAGGTAAACGCGGTCGCCCACCACGATTGGCGATCCGTGCCCCCGCCCCGGAACAGATGCTTCCCAAAGGGTGTGTCTGGCAGGGTCAAGGGAGGGCGGGAGTTTCTGGGTGGGGTCGGCATGGCCATCGTGGCTGGGCCCGCGCCAGCAAGGCCAATCTCCCGCCGCTGCCGTAACCGGGACCGCTTGGACCGGGGACAGGATGCACATGAAAAGAACGGGGAAGAAAGGCAGGAAGAGCGACTTCATAGACCGGAAAACTGCCCTGAATTAAAATTCTATGCCAGTAAAACGATGCTCTCCTTCTCAGGATTGGGGAGCCCCAATCGACCTTGAGGATTTTTCCTCGCCGGGGCCTCCCAGCTCCTCCTAACCTTCATCGCACAATGAAGAATTTTTTACGTCCAGGGGGCTCGCCAATTATCACGCTGGGTATTGCGATCATGGCAGCAGGTTGTGGAGAAAAAGAGGTAACCGAAAGGCGGGCGGAGGCGCCGGTCAACGGCACTGAGGTTGAAAACGGAGAAACTGCAGCTGTCGAAGAACCCAATGTCCAAGGTGACCCCGCTTCCGGGGAACTTGAAGATGAAATGATCGGCTACTGGGCTCCGGATGTGGATGCGACGAAAAAAACATTGGATGAGACCATGAAGGACAAGCCCGACGAGCTCGCTGCAGCCAAGGCGCTGGTTGAACCAATTCTGTCGTCAATGGCGCTGCAGATCCCGGCGAAGGGCAGGATCGTGATGTATTTCATGGGTGTTCCCCAACCAAGCACCTACACTATCCTGTCGGTTGACTCAAAGGCCCGGACTCTGGGGGTCGAGATCACAGAAAATGGGAACGGCCAGAGAGGAGAGATCACTATCGACGATGACCAGATGACTCTCTCAAAGGACGGCGAAACCCTCATCCTCGATCGCATCGACGAAGCCACCTTCAAAAAACGCCAAAAGGTTCCCTCCAGCGCTCCTGCTGTCCCGGGCCTTCCCGGATCACAGGAGGACGAATCGTCCGAGCCTGCTCAACCGCCTCGCGCGGAATAGAGCGCCGGCCGGGCCTTCCGGATAACCCCCACGTCTGCGATTCCGGGTTCTCCCCGAGCTTCCGTGGCCTCCCGGTAATGTCTCCGCCCTGCTGACCTCGCTCCCCCTCCCCCCTGGCGGGAAACAGACCTGCGGTCGTCGTCTTGCCTCCCTTTTTCGTTTCTTCTGAGTTCATTTGGAGCATCTTATATCCTGCATGAACACGCAGCGTTTCATCCTGGCCGGACTCCTGACAATCATCCCTCTCTGGGTGACCTGGCTCGTGCTGCGCTTCCTGTTCAACCTCCTCGCTCAGGCGGGATCTCCCGCCATCCAGTGGCTAGCGGGCACGGACAGTTGGCCCGGGCCGATCAAGGCCATTCTCGAGAGTGCTCTCTTCACCAATGTTTTTTCCATTATACTGGTGATCGCCGTCCTCTATGCCATCGGACGTCTCACTACCGTAGTGGTTGGACGCCGCGTCCTGGCCTTCTTCGAGGCGATTCTGGACAAGATCCCTATCGTCAGCGGTGTCTATGGAGCGGTGAAAAAACTCGTCACCGTGCTTCAGGAACAGCCAGGAGGCGGGCTCCGACGGGTCGTTCTTATTAATTTCCCATCTCCTGAGATGAAAACCGTTGGTCTCGTTACCCGTGTTCTCACCGATTCAAGCTCAGGTCGTGAACTTGCTGCAGTCTACGTTCCCACCACTCCCAACCCTACCTCAGGCTATCTCGAAATCGTTCCCCTCGATCAAGTGACTTCGACCGATTGGACCCTCGACGAGGCGATGGCGTTCATCGTGTCCGGAGGTGCCGTGGCCCCGGACAAGATGCACTACGATCAGCCTGCGCCCTAGTCTTCCGGGCACGAAAGCGCCTAGCGGGAACGATTTCAGTCAGTGGGCTCCGCATTTGCCTCGAAATACCCGCCCTTGCGGGATTTGGGTAGTTTTGCTTAAATACACGGACGTCCTTACTACATCAGGTCTCCCTTTCCACCATCCGGCGGAAGACCACCGCCTTCCGGCCTGAAGTTTCCCCGCGGTGGACCGGCCCCCAAACGTCTGCTCCTGAAACATGGGTTCCCAAGTCACAAAGAAACACGCTTCCGTAAAGCTTTCGCAGGGCCTTGGCATCGGATACCGCTCCCTCCTCGCCGAAGTCACTGAAGACATTCCACTGGGGAACGGAACCCATTACCTGCTTGCGCGCAACGGACGTGGAAAAACCACCCTGCTCAAGACTATTTCCGGTCTGATCAGGAAAGTCGCGGGAAGCTACGAAACCCAGGGCTTTTGTCAGTTTGTCGGTGATGAACTCTTCTTCGACCGTGAGTTGAAGTCCCAGTCCATCTTCAAGGCACTCATTCCATCCGGCCGCCGCGCCGAGGCTTTTCGCCTGGCCGACCGACTCGAACTGGATGTCCAAAAGGAATTCGGCAAGCTTTCCTTTGGAAACCGCAAGAAAGTCGGCCTGGTGGTAGCTGAATTCCGACTCCGCGAAGACCAGCCAAATCTCCTCTTCTACGATGAACCTTTCACCGGTCTGGATACCCCTGCCCGGGAGGCCATTCGCGAGCGCTGGCAAGCCACCGAGGAAGAGGCCCTCCGCATCATCTCCTGCCACCCGGATTTCGACTCCATGTCCATGCCGAGTGCTCTGCTCATCAGCGACGGAAAGATCTTCCTGGGTGGCGATGGTAACCTCACTTGGGCCGACTTCAGGGATCGCCTCAATTGAAATTCGCCCCCGAGCCATGGATCTCTTCAGACTGACCCTCGCTACCCTGCTGGCGCGCAAGATGTGGG
>MDTG01268727.1_pt1 | contig 11964 bp, 7 predicted proteins | sample 811421 | NCBI WGS metagenome assembly MDTG01 (sample SAMN05326645, study PRJNA326480) | marine metagenome | isolation source: seawater | place: Pacific Ocean: South East | collected 2011 | reverse complement strand
TTATCGATTTCTGATACACCTTTGTGTATCCATTTTGCGGGAGATAACATATCACCTGAATCATATTCAATCTTTTTTACTTCTTCTTTATAATTATTTTTATAAAGTTCTTTTAACCTACCTATCAAGTATTTTATTTTAGGTAGTTTTTTTATTATCTTCTTATCTCCACGAAGAATAGATTTTTCATAATTTTGTTCATCTTCATTGATTAAAATATATTTATCTTTTTTGTACACCCTAGGGCCGATGAGATTAGACTTTGGTGTCAAATCTTCGTTGAGTGTCCTTACTATATATGGTTTATCAAAATTAAGTAAATAATCGTCGGCAGTAGGAGTATAATCACTCATATTTTCTTATATAAATACATCGATATAATAAAAAATTGATTACATAATTATGAAAAATGATATATTCATAATAATGTCACAATTCGTTCAAAATTCAAAGACGAAAGGTTTTCCTACTATAAACATGGATAACAAGAAAACCAAGAAGAACAAGGTTTTGTTATCAAACGCAGAAAAGTGTAAATTATGGGATATATTCGACAATGAAAAATCACCTAAACCCGAAGACGAACCAATTATTGTGTATGACAAACCCAATGAAAATCACGAAGATGGTTTATGTGCGTCGTGTAATTCTATATTAATGATTATGGAAGATGGGTTTCCCACGTGCACAAATGTCAACTGTGGGATCATATACAAAGATACTCTCGATTATTCTCCAGAATGGCGTTTCCATAATTCAGAAGACAGGCATTCATCTGATCCTACACGATGTGGTAACCCAATCAATCCCCTTTTAGTTGAATCATCATACGGTGTAAAAGTATTGTGTAATAGCAAATCGTCTTATCAAATGAAAAAAATCCGCAAATGGACTGAGTGGCAATCGATGCCCTACAAAGAAAAGGCTCTTTATGATGAATTCCAGTTTATCACAACGATGGCCCAAAATGCGGGTATTCCTAAAATATTCATCGATTACGCCATGGTCATCCACAAAGATATATCTGAACAAAAAATGTTCCGAGGAATGAATCGGGATGGCATCAAATCCGCATCTATATATTTATCGTGTCGCCTAAATGGATGTCCTCGAACTCCTCATGAAATCGCTAAAATATTCAAACTAGACAAAACAAGTGCCACCAATGGATGTTCAATGGCAGTCAACATATTGAATAATATCGAACGAAATAACGATAATGAAAGCAAAAATGAATTGTGTGCGACTACACCCATATCCTTCATTGAAAGGTATTGTAGTAAATTGAATATGACACCAGAACTTACAACATTATCGGTGTTTGTTGCCCGTAAAATAGAGGAAAATAGTATGATTAGTGATAATACACCTCAAGCAGTTGCTGCGGGCATTGTATATTTCATCGCAATGGTCTGCTCTTTGAGCATATCCAAGACGGATATTAAGAATATTTGTGGTGTGAGTGAAGTGACAATTAATAAGTGTTATAAAAAAATGGAAATAATGAAAGAATCATTGATTCCGAATTGTATTTTAGTCAAATATGCGTAAAATAGTTTGGTTTTCAAAATTAAAATGTTTTTAATATTATAGAATTTTTTTATGGAACATCCGGAAAGTTCGACAAGTGAGCCTAATAAGGCAAAGCATAAGAAGTATGACAAAAAACATCATGGTGGTGTAAAACATCGTCACAAAAAGAAACCACATCCATCACAAGGAATATCCGGAGAGTTCATCGAAGATATATCCGGTGAGTTCATCGAAGACATTTCCGGCGAGTTCATCGAAGACATATCCGGAGAGTTCATCGAAGATATTTCCGGTGAGTTCATCGAAGACATATCCGGAGGTGAACAAAGCACAGAAAATATTTATATTGTGTGTGAAGATGTGTCACAGAACCTCCCTATACACGAGATATATTCCGACAAAGAATCCAGTGACGAAGAAGACATTGTTAAACCTATGGAAAATGAATTTGCCCGTGAAGAAATCAAAAAGCTTCCAACACCTAAATTAGTGTTTATTGTTCCATATAGAGACCGTGAACAACAATTGAAATTTTTCGTGGACCATATGAAAAAGATAATGGAAGACTACAGTGAATATAGTTACAGAATCATCTATGTTCATCAGAATGACACACGAAGTTTCAACCGAGGTGCTATGAAGAACATAGGATTTTTGTATGTAAAACAGCAATACCCAGAGTCATACAAGAATATTACGCTAGTATTCAACGACGTGGATACAATGCCAATGACAAAGAATTTTTTGAATTACGAAACAAACGAAGGAATAGTGAAGCACTTTTATGGATATACATTTACACTCGGTGGTATTGTATCCATTAGGTGTAGCGATTTCGAGAAAGTAAATGGGTATGCGAATTATTGGGCGTGGGGATACGAAGACAATGTATTACAAGACCGTGTGTTGAAGGCAAAACTTCACATAGACCGTTCGCAATATTATCCAATAATGGACAAAAATATTTTACAGATGAAAGACGGTCTTACACGTCTAGTAAATCGCGGAGAATTCGACAAATACGAACAAGAGAATAAAACAAAGAAAAGCGTTGACGGTATTAATACAATCAAGAATTTGAAGTATGTGTATGATGAATCCACGAATTTCTTGAATGTAAATTCGTTTGTAACAAAAACGGAAGAAAATAAAGCTCAAACACAAACCCACGATATGCGTAGAGGGGCAATACCGTTCAAACGCACACGTCCAAGAGCACGTATGGGTATGTTTATTCGTTAACCACTAGACAAATACTGACCGATGTTTTCAATCAATTGGTTGCGTATGACGGCATTTTCTTCGGAGTCGCTCTGGAAGTCTTTGGTAAGTTGTCCATCGTGTAAACGATATAGCAATAAGCACTGAGGTAAGTTGACTAATTTTCCATATTTGTTTATTAATCTTAATTCTAAATCGTAATCTTCTTGTATGAGTTTGACGCGAGGATCATACACATTATAGTTGCCTACGGATAAAACGGCGGTTCTGCGGTAGCATAATGTCGGGTGATTCGCAAACCACGATGGTTTATTCTGTGTGATATATGCCCAGTCAATTTCATCGTGGTGATGTGTTTCTTTTATACATTCTTTCACTTGAGCCGTATTTTTGAAAATTTTCATATTTGTCCCACACACTTGAATATTGGGATTTTGGTCCATAAAATGGATTTGGTTTTTTAAACGGTCAGACACCATAATATCGTCAGAATCCATTTTGAAAATGAGTTCATTCGAGCATTTCAAAATACCAATATTATTTGAGAACGCGGTTCCAGAGTTTGGGAAATGTTTATGGTAAACAATTTTGACAAAACGCGAGTTTTTTTCGAACCATTGAAGTTTGTTCTCGAGTTCTTGTGTATGTTTTTCATCGGAGCCATCATTAATCCAAACTAGTTCTATACCGAAGTGTCCATTTTGACTCCTTATGGACTCCAAACATTCATGTATGTGATGTTTATGTGTATTATAACTAGTGACCATTACACTAACCCAGCGAGAAGGATTCAATAAAGAATCTGGCAACACAACCGAATTCATAGTGTCATAAGATTGTTTAGCAGTTCCCCATTCTTGGTATCCATATACTTTTTTGTGACCTTCGTAGGTGATGCCGGTAAAATGGATAGGTAAGAAATAATGACTGGGGTAAATGGTTATGTCTTTATATTTTCCGGTGTTTAGAAAGTTAGTTAATAAGGCAGGTCCAACAGATACCCACGCCCGATATTTTTCGATGGATTCATCGTGTTGTCCTTTTGCGATGGATTCGACAATGTCGGTAACAAGTGGGTGATTCGGAATGAATCCCATTGTTCCGGTGGCGATGAGGTCTTGTCGTATATTTTTGTTTTCGAAGGTGGAGAATCCAGTTCTTTGAAAAAAGGAATCATCGAATGGTTCGATACAGATGGAATCAGCATCAACAAATATTCCACCATAATTTTGTAGGATTTCCCACCGAATGATATCTGCTGCTCCATTGATTTCCTTGATGGCAGATATTTGTTTTTGACATTTGAATGTAATATTTCGCCGTTTAATTTCTTGTTCATTCCAGAAGATGTATTCTAGATGGGGGTTTTTATGTTTCCATGAGTTCATTAAATCGATTGGAGGAGGTTTAGGACCGATCCATATTTGATGGAGTATTTTGGGTATGGGCATATTAATGAGATGATAATGTTAATAGTAGTAGCATTATAATCTTTATATTAAATCATACAATAATCAATATTCGATGTTCAATATTCGATAATTTTGTATGTGATTCCATATTGAAGAGGAGTTTCCCAAATTCCTGATATTTTAACATAATAGTTGCTTTTTGTGGTGGGAGTTTCATAGTATCTACAATTAGTTTGATTATAGTGGTCGTGTGGATTGTATCTTTCATTTGATTCTTTGTAAAATTTCAATTGGCCACACATGAGAATATTTTTGAAGGTCGTTTGTTTAGATTTACTTTCAATATTGAAATAGGAAGCATAATCATTTAGTAATTGTTCTTCCAATTTACAAAGGTCACACAATAACTCTTGATTTGTCTTATTATCGAAAAATATAATATTTTTACTAATTTGTTTGACCTTTAGAGGAAATGTCACAAAAATGCCGTTTAAAGAGAAATATGTATCAGAATAGATTATTTTTGAAAAGCGGCCTTCCATTACCATATTCATTTTTCTGTCTGAAAAGAATACACCTTGTGGTTTTACTTGTTTTTGATTTAATAGCAATTTCATTCTAAAAATATAAGTGTTATAATTTTATATGATTTAAACATTAATAAATTAATCTATTTATTTATATTATAAGAAATATATATAAATGTCTGCACTATTGAATATGAATAAAATTCCATATACTTCTTGGAAAGGAAAAACCCTAGATCAAGTAGTGGCAAGTCTTCAGAAAAATACAAACACACAATCAAATATGGAGATTCATCAGTTAATGCAACCGCAACCTCTCAAACTATACCGTCGTGAAATCGCCAGTAAGCCATCCGAAACTTGTAACAATAGAACTTCCACCAAAATTGATAGCTTGAATATGCCCGGTTCCACACACATTTCCGAATCGCCATATAAACACGTCGGTAATGGTTTAGTCAATACGCTTCATATTGATGAAACTACGCTTACTGCTGAAAACCCACCGTCCTGTGAGGATTCGTGTATTTTCTCTCCAGAAGCCAATGCCCGAAGACGCGTCCGTAGCTCTGGTATGATTCCTAAAAAATTCAATGTTCACAAAAACAATGACCAATATTACACGAGCACGAAACAATATTTAGTAAGTCGAAACAGAACTGTCAAACAGAATGAATATAATTATATTCGAAAAGGTAATTCTGGTGTTGAACCCGGAACTGGACTTTCAAAATCCAATATTTATTCCCCTGCTGGTCTCAGTCATTGTTATCAACCTGAAATTTCTGCTTCACACAACAATAATCATTTCCAATATTTATGGCTTGATGGTGTGACATACGATGTATTTATTCCTGATGGAAAATACAACGTGGAAAGTTTGAATCAAGTATTCCGAAATCAAATGGCTCAAAATGAACATTATTATATCGACAGTGCGGGAGAAAAAGTGTTTTTAATGAACATCTCATACAATAATATTACCGAACAAGTGATATTGTATGCGACACCGGATGTTTTACAGACGACATATCCCGCTCCATCTTATACTGTTCCGCCTACTACAACTTGGTTAACATCAGTCCCTTATAACGCACCCGGTGCCAATACCTTTATTATTATTTTGGACAATCAATTCTCGAAATTATTGGGAGCACTGCCTGGTCAATATGGTTCGGGTTCCAATTACTCGCAAATGCGTCCAGAAATTGCTCAAAATTATGTTCGTTTGTATTACAAGCCAAGCAACCCTGGATTTGCTGTTCAAGGAGCTGTGGACAGTAGCACTCGCATTCACCGTAGAAAATACAACACGATTAATGATGTTGCTTATTCAATGAAGAATGTATATGGACAAGGAACTGCTAATGCTATGGCTTATGGAGTATCAGAAACTCCTTATAGTCTCAAACAGCAAACTGGTTATGAAAATACTGCTGTCCCAGTGATTAAGCCAGATGGTTCTGTATGTGTGAAAAAGAACTATATTTATCGTTATTAATAAATGGATTTGTAGCGACGTGTGAATATGGGACTTTATTCACAATACACCATTGAATGGATTTTTGAATATTGCTTTTTATTAAGTTGTTGATTTTCTCTTGTTTCATTTTATTCGACATAAGAGAAATAGTATAGTTGATATTTTTCAATTGTGTTTGACCAAAAATCGAATTATATTCTTCTACTTTTTGAATGAAATATAAAGGAAGAGGACTTTTGAAAAACCTACAACAGTTATTATTCTCTGAGCGAGTCATTTGTAAGAAACAATAATATATGTATGAATAAAAATCGGAATGTGAATCATAAATGAATCCAGTACATACTATATATTTCTCAGAGTTCGCATAACGACTCGTCTTCGGCTTTATAATATGAGTTTTTTCGTAAAATGATGCCAACAAATACAATAAATCTACTGTATGATGCATGAAACAGTCAAACACTTTTAATACAAATGTCCCTCCTTGTTTTTGAATACACAAAGCATACGCCACCTGAGCAAACAATAATTTGGATATTACTATTTCTTGTTGATTGAAATCAAATGAAAAGTCGAAACCCCCGTCCGCTGTAACAATATCCATCGATGATTCGTATTTTTTAGCAACATATTCAAAATTTTCCAATTTCAAAATATCACCCGTTCCGTCTAAACCATTTTCCAAGACTACATTTGGATTGGAATCAAGGAAATGTTGACTTTTCTTCCAAGCCGGAATATTCGTGTCTGAGTTTTCATCCAACAATGTCATTCCAATGTATTTATCATTTGTATTATTTCTTTGTTGTAATAAGGCTTCAATGAATCCCCCCGGGCCTTCGGCTAAATGGAAACTAGTGATGGGTCTGTGAAAATAGATTGAAAAGGTGTGTATGATTTCTATCATTTTGAAGTATGACCTTGAAAGAGGCCTGTATTTGGAAATAGGCTTTTTTGTTTGAGGAGTATTTGTATGAATATATTCGTATGGATTTGTGTATTTCTTATAAATATCCCACGCTCTGTCAATGTCCGTGATTTTTTCTTTAATCTCATACAAATATTTCGCTAAAGAATGGGAAATAACGACTTTATTTTCACAGGTTTCGTAACACAAATCTTTATATATATGTTTATTCGTTCTGGGTAACAAGTAATACGTCATTGGGTTTTCTAGAGTGTTTATGAAAAAATATTTATATTCATTTTTTCATACTAAATATTTATTATGTTGGAAATTACTTCTTCGGTTTTCTTTGTGTTTTCTTTTTAGCAGGTTCTTTTTTCGCATTTTCTTCTTCATCCGACTTTTCTTTGTCCGATTCATCATCTGATTTCTCTTTGTCCGATTCATCTTTGTCTGAATCTTCATCCAATTTCTTGTCGGATTTTTCTTTTGGCTTATCGTCGTTTTCATCATCCGAATCATCTGTTTTAGGTTTCTTCGTTTTTGGTTCAAATTCATCATCAGATGATTCTGAATCAGAAGACAATATTTCCAATTTTTCATTCATCGATTTCAATACAATCTTCGCCTTAATCTTCTGTATATTTCCCTTGATAGGTGATTGTAATTCTAATTCCTTTTCTAAAGCCTCAGCCAATTCTGATTCTTCATCATAATCTGTATCAAACATCGACGACATCTTCTTGGCATTTAATAATAGTTTAGCGATTTTAGCAGCTGGTACAGTAGTGGTCTTTTTGAAGATACAATAACGGTTCAAAAACGAAATGTTCTTTTCAACTGGAGTCATATGAGCAGCTTGTTTGAAATCTTTCTTTATTTTAGGATTCATTTTGATATCATTTTCCAAATCTGCATAAAGTTCACTAAATAATCCTGAACTGTCTGGTAATCCCATTTGTTTGGCTTCATCGGTAGTTACTAAAGTAAATCCATAATCTTCCATAATTCTCACTAAATATTGGAAATTCACTAAATATTCTCGGCAAATTTTGTTAATAGATTCTTGATAAACATCTATGGCAAATCCAATGGAATTCTCATCTTCCGGAAATCCGGTTTCATCATACTTCTTGATGATTTCACAGATTTTCTTCGATGGACCATATTTAGGGTCTGTCATAAATGAATGTGATTCACCCTTTTCCTTGTCTTTCAATAAATCAAACACTGACTTCCCATCGAAACAAGTCGAAATGAAGTAACCCTGTATTTTTGTATTTTCGGCAAGGTTCTGCATAAACCCGTGTAACATAATTGGATTCTCAAAATAGTAATGTAAAGCAAATTGACACGATGAAATGTTGAATCCGGATTCTCCTATTCCATATCTCTTATAAACACCTTTTCCTAAAACAGTAGAATCTTTAGCACCTTTTCCATTCAAAGCATTAATTACCATTTTATCCTTATCACTAGTAAATGCCTTTCCATTACGAATATTCAAACCAGTATTTCCCTGTAAGAATACCGCGTAAAACAATCGGGAAGTCTTTTTACACTCATTCAAATATCTCACACAAGCACCATCAATGGGATTCATAATGTTTTCGCCATACAAATCGATGCCGAGAACAAAGGACAACTTCGAAGACTTCCATTTAGCAATATCACCGCCTCTTCCTACAGCATAATCAATGAGTGTATCTTCCGCATCAGCCACACCAGTAATGAGTTTCTTTTTAACATACAAATTATGGAAATTACGTAAAGCAATGGTTTTGGACTCATCGCTATGACATTGGTTGTAATACACATCACCTTCTCCGATGTTGGTAATATCAGGGATATTTTCACCGGTGGTAATCATCTCTTCGGTGATTTCATTGTGTATGGAGTGCCAGTTGTTATTTGCCACGTGATAAGAGTTACCGTATTCGCGTAATCCGGCTAACAGTTTTTGTGTTTTATCATAACGCACTCTAATAGGAATCCATCTCCAACCGGCTTCTTTCGATTTATCATATCTGAATTCAACAATGGTATATTCTTCGAAGTATTCGCCTTCTTCGGTGGTCATAATTAGATTATCTCCTTCGTTTTTCAACATAATATTACACAATCCAGCATCTTCGTCATATGGACTTGTAGGACGGAATTGAACAGGGTCGTATGTATTGGTTCGTTCATCAACTGCGTCATCAGGACTAGGTAAATTTTCGTGTAAGATATCGTTATACGGATTGTCGTAGCCGTGTTTCTTGGGGTCAAATCCACACATCAATATAAGGGTCTTGTATTGGATAATCGATGAATTATTTTGCGTGGATATTCCTTCTTGGAACACATTGGAAATTTTGTCTCTTCCTGATTTATCTTTTTGAACGGATACCAAGAAATCAATAGTATTACTATCAATGGGTTTCCATTTGAAAGACATATCCCATGTGGTTTTTTCCAAGGGTCCTGCGACACCTTCTTTGTTGGATGCCACACCAGTATTCGAAGGAGTAAATATTAAACCATCTGTAAGGTATTCAAACATATTGTCCTTTACTTTAGATATAATTTCGGAGCAGCCTTCAAATATGGATGTTTTTTCCGAGGTGAAATAGAACATCTTACACTCAACACGCATACCACACGCAGGATTTTTGATAGGTTCTTTTGTTTGAATTTTCCCTGAACGAATATCAAACCATACTTTTGCTCCAGTTTTCGGGTCTACCATTTCCTTCCAAATAGTATTGTTTTCCTTTATGATGGACGATGGTTTCAGGATTTTCACGAATTTATTTAATAAAGGTAATCTGTAGTCGTTGATTTCCAATTTTTTAACTTTATCTTCGTCTTGTTTGGAATTCTCAGAATCCGTTTTGAAATCTAATGGGTCATACATAAATGATTTACTGCGAACATTTTTATTTCCAACAAAGTAAATATCGAATGCGGCATATAGATTGATGAAATTTCGCGATTTGTCATATTTAATATGTTCTCCGTCAATCAAACTCAGGAATATGGATTTTTCAGTGGTTTTACATCCAGTAAATGTGATGTTCATATTTTTGTCTATGAAATAGATTCGACCTTCTTCGTTCACAAACAGCATTTTACGGTCACCATCCGCTTTGTCAGTTACTGAATAATTCTTGCGGATATTATGAACATTAGTGTCAGGATTTTCCGCCACTACGTTTTCCAGTTGTAATGTGTATGAATCCGGCCCAATGAAATCCATCGAAGATATTTTCTTGTTTTCTTTTGCCTCGTATTCTTCTTTACCGTGTAGCATTTTCATATAAGACTCATACACACGATTACGTTCGGAAAAGGGTATCGGATAATTGGAACCCTGAATACCACTCAGGACCATACGAATACATTTTCGTAATGCTCCCATTAGTTTTTCTCCGGTTTCATAGTTTGTTCCGACTCCAACACGTGTATTATCCACTTCTAATTCAATTTCGTAAGATGGTGTATTTTCAAACAATTTAGAATCTTGAATGGTGTATGTTAACATAGGGACTTTGTTGGATTTTTTATTGGTGCGTATAATACTGAGATCGACGAAAACGGGTAGTTCTGGATGTTGAAAACGAACGCGATTGATATTACGGAAGTTCTTTTTATTATCGGTCCATTTAGAAACAATTCCATTGATTAGTGGCGAGTTGATTCGGAAATCTTGTTCATACTTGAAATCAACACGGAAGTTCATATCGGGGAAATCAATGGGTTTTTGGAAACGTCCATCTTCCCCCTTTGGTGCGACCTTTTTCGTGAACTTCACTTTATTAATTTCTTTCAAAGAATTCAACGCGATTTTATCCAAACTATTCGACTTACAATATTCTTGAATCATATCAACACCTAATAATTCCGCACGGATATTGGAAACACGTCTTTGACCGGTTTGTTTATCTGTGTATTCGGAATTGATACGGAGCATTTCCAAACCATCGCGATTTTTGGTAATGAAGCCTTGAGCCATAATTTGTTTGACTACATTATCATAATCTAATTTGGAAATGGGACGACCTCCACCATTCTTGGTATTGATTCCGAAACGCAATTCGAATTCTTTGGTTTTCCCATCCACACGCAAGGCCGGATTTCCACCTTCTAAATATTTCTCAATACGTTTTGCGAATTCGATTTTTGCTTCTTCGGTGTCGTTAGGTTTCTTCTCCATTTCTGCGTCCTTATTTTCTGTGTTTGATTCCTTTGACGACATTATTAAATATAAGTATATTATGTATTCATATATTTTAAATTTTTTAAATCAATTTTTCCCACACACAGTATTCTAATAACTCCTTATATAATTGTGTTTTATTCTTCCCCAAACAATCGAGTTTAAATTTCAGTGCGATTTCACGCAAATCTTCGATTTTATAATTCGAAACACCCATAAATGGCTTATTGTATTGATAATACTCAAAATGTGTCTTAATTACATTTTCAATATAGTCAGACACGTCATTTATACGCAATATGTATTTAGATTTTCTTACATTGTCACTATTGTATATGAAATCTATCACAATTGGTTCGTGCTCTTCATTTATATTACTCAGTCTCATATACATTTTTTTTGCATTATGAACTAAATAAATAGTGCGTTTGTAATATACGACTAAACCAATTAAAGACAATAATGAAGTCTTGTTTTGAATACACATAAAATCCGATAATATTTCTTGTGCGTCAGCATTGGTTATTTTTTGATTCGTATTTTTCAAGAGCTTGATATCCTTTGTTCTAAAATATTGTGTGATCTTCTGTTTCTCTTCCGACTCTCTGTTATCAAACCGATGACCCACTTGTTTGTATTCATTTTCTCCATACACACCATAAAATATACACCAAAAC
>MDTG01143209.1_pt1 | contig 11964 bp, 8 predicted proteins | sample 811421 | NCBI WGS metagenome assembly MDTG01 (sample SAMN05326645, study PRJNA326480) | marine metagenome | isolation source: seawater | place: Pacific Ocean: South East | collected 2011 | reverse complement strand
TGGCGCGGATAGCAGGGCATTCTCCGTCACGGTACACGGAAAATCGACAGTGCTCGCCAACTGCGCAGACCCCGGAACGCTTCAGGACCTCCAACGCCGTAGCTCCGGAGTTCTTCCATAGACACCCCCGCCCGTTTTCTTCTACCTTGTCCTGGATGATCGCCAAGCGAGTTCTCTTCAGCGGCCGGGTCCAGGGCGTGGGTTTTCGATACACGACCAAGGAAATTGCGACTGGTTTTGATGTGGTCGGGAGCGTGAAGAACCTCGCCGACGGTGCTGTGGAAATGGAAGTCATGGGTGAAGAGGATGAGGTCTCGGAATACCTGGCCGAAATCACGGAAGAAAGTCCCGTCGCCCACTTCATCAAGGAAGTGCAGGCCGAGGAGATTCCCCTTCTCAAGGAGGCCACCGGTTTCCGCATCGCGAGGTGAGCTGGCTGCCGGAAAATCCTACCCGTCTTCTACGATTACCCGGTATATTTCGCTGGCCCGAAAGGGGAAGACAGGCCAGGTGGTCTCCGTTTCATCAGCGAAGGTAGAGGCTTTCTCTCGCCAGCAAAGGTCGTCCCCGAGGACCTGAATCACATAGAAAGTGCCCGGGACACTCGTCCAGGTCAGAAGGACCTCTGCGAATTCTGGATCATAGGAGACCCTTTTCAGATCAATACTTTCCACCGCCGGCAGTTCAGTCTCAATCGTGGCGGGATCGATGGTAAATCTGATGAATTGAGGCAGGTTACCCCCCGTTGCAATGGATCCGGCAGCCTGCGTAATACGGGACACACTCTGCGAAACACAGGCCAGGTCGGTAGAGTCGAGGTAGTCGGGACCTGGACCCACTTCAATCGCTGACTGGCGAAAATCAAGTCGCATGCTGGGGTCCTCCCCAAGAAGGGCCCCACCCGGGAATGATGGAAATAACCCTCCGTCTTCGCCAGTTACATTAACCTTGAAGAAGTCCACCGTATCGCCGCCCACCTTGACATCCCGGATTTCAATCGTCCGTGGTAAACCCTCCGAACCTGAGCCGATGGTCCCGTGCCAGGTGTGTTCGCCAATGGTGACCTTCAGGTCGATATTTACTCCGTCATAATACTCTTCCTCCTGCCAGAAAAGCTGATCCGTCGTCGGGCTGAAGAGCTGGCTGAAAATTTCCCCGGTTCCGGCATTATCGTAGCTTAACTCCACCCGAACCTCGTCATTGATGGCAGCCACCTCGCCGAGTTCGGCCCCCAGCACAAAGCTCACTGCTCCGGTCGCGGTCCACCGGACCTCCGCCGTGCGACCACCAAGGACACCGAGAATAAAGGCGGAAAAAGTGAGGAGGATCCGGTTCGACATCTCTATCAGCTTCCTGTGGCTAAACCACGTCAGCGCCCATCGCAAGTCCCTGACCCTTTCCCCGGCACGAATCTTCAGGCCTGGGTTTCCGCCCGCACCCACGCCAGGTAGTTCTCGCTTCCTCCTGAGACCGGGAGGGCAAGAATCTCCGGCACGTCGTAAGGATGCCGGTGACGCAACTCTTCCTCTAAACGGGGATAACACGCGGCACTCGTCTTGAAAACCGCCAGCACCTCCGACTCAGCCGAGACCTTGCCCTGCCAGCGAAAAATGGACTCTACCGACGGAACCAGATTCACACACGCTGCCAGTTGCTTTTCCACCATAAGTGTGCCAATCTGTCGCGCCCCTGCGAGGTTAGGGAAGCAGCAAACTACTATCAGGATGTCTGTCATCTCCCCCTCTTATCCGGGAAACACAACCCTACAAACAGGAAAGAGACCGTGAATAGCGGCTTCATCGAGAAACTGATCGCCCGGCTGGACCGGCTGAGTCCCCGTCAGGTAAAAAACCTGGTGGATCGGCTTGTTCGCGAAAGAGGGTTTCTCGAGAACGTCTTTGAAGCCCTTCAAGAGGGTGTTCTTATCCTCGATCCTGATGGGGTGGTAACCTTCGTCAATAACGCAGCCTCCGGCTTTTTCGGACTGGACGCCGAGGAGGCTGTCGGACAATCCCTGGATACACTCGTGCGGGGGCTCAACTGGCCTTCCCTCATCGGACCCAGCCGACAAAGCGTCAACCGCGACCTTGAAGTCTTCTATCCGGAGAATCGCTTCCTGAACTTCTACCTTTCTCCCCTCGTTGAAGAAGTCGACGGTAAGGAGGAACTCCTCGGATACGTGATGCTCGTTCGTGATATCACAGAATCCCGTCGGGAGACTGAGGAGGCCATCGAGAGCGAAAAGCTTAATGCGCTCACGCTGCTTGCCGCCGGAGTGGCCCATGAGATTGGAAATCCACTCAACTCTCTGGGCATTCACCTCCAGTTGTTGCAGCGCAAGGCGGAAGAACTGCCACCCGGAGACAGGGAGAAATTAGACGAACACCTTACCACTGCGCACAACGAGATCCGGAGGCTCGACAGCCTTCTCAAGGAATTTCTTCATGCTATCCGTCCAGTGGCCCCGCTCCGCAGGCCGGGCAACCTCAACGAGGTTCTAGAGGATACCCTCACTCTCCTTGCTCCCGAGCTCAAGGAACACAATGTAAGGGTTCATCTCGACCTCGCAGATGACCTGCCCTCCCTTCGTCTCGATACCGATCAACTCAAGCAGGCCTTCTTTAACCTTCTCAAGAATGCATACCAGGCCCTTCCCGGCTCGGGAGGCGAAGTACAGGTCGAGTCCCGCTTTAACGAATACGAGGTTGTCTTCTCCATCCACGACAAAGGCTCAGGAATATCTCCGGAAGTGATGGGTTCTCTGTTCGAGCCCTTTCGCTCCGGACGGAAATCAGGCACAGGCCTGGGCCTGCTCATAGTCCGCCGGATCGTTCGGGACCACGGTGGAGAAATCGAGGTTGAGAGCGAGGAAGGGGAAGGAACAACAGTGCGCCTTTACTTTCCCATCGCAGAAAAGCACGTCCGCCTCATTGAGGATGCTGCGAGTAATCCTAAAGCCGTGATTGAAGTCTGACCGCCCGCGTCTCTTGACAACGTAAACTGTTTGCTTCTTCCATTCCATGCCTTCCATCGTTCTCATCGTTGACGACGAAAAACCTACCCGCGACGGCTTGCGGCAGGCCCTTGACGAACGCTTTGAAGTCTACGTGGCCGCCGACGCTCGCGAAGCCCGCCACGTCCTCAAGAGCGAACCTGTGGACGTCCTCCTGACTGACCTGCGCCTTGGCGCAGAATCCGGCATGGATCTCCTCGATGAAGCCCTCACTCTCCCGAAGCCGCCGGTTTCCATCATGATGACCGCTTATGGCTCGGTTGATACCGCAGTGGAGGCCATGCGCAGAGGTGCATGGCACTTTGTCACCAAGCCGCTCAACCTTGAGGAAGTCGAACTGCTCGTCGCACGAGCCGTCCAAGGCCGGAGGATTGAGAGCGAAAACCGTCGGCTTACCAGCGAAAATCGTGAACTTAAGAAAAAGACAGCCAGCCAGAGCGCAGGACTCGAGCGTCTGATTGGCAAATCCGAGGCGATCGCGCGCATCGGGGAAATGGTCACCCAGGTCGCTCCTACCCGCGCGACCGTTCTGATCGAGGGGGAATCGGGTACGGGTAAGGAACTCGTCGCACATGCCCTCCACGACCTGAGTGGGCGTCCCGCTGAAAAGCTCGTTATCGTCAATTGCGCCGCGCTCTCCTCCCAGCTCCTCGAGTCCGAACTTTTCGGGCATGAGAAAGGGGCCTTCACAAGCGCCCACCAGCGCCGGATCGGTCGTTTCGAGCAGGCGGACGGCGGAACCCTTTTTCTCGACGAAATCGGAGAAATTGACGCTGCGACCCAAGTCAAACTCCTGCGTGCCCTGTCTGAACGGACTATCGAGAGGGTGGGTGCAAACAAGTCTATCGAGGTGGATGTCCGGGTAGTGGCTGCAACGAACAAGAAGCTGCGTGACCTCGTGGCCTCTGGAGAATTCCGTGAAGACCTCTTCTTCCGGCTCAATGTCGTTTCGATCAGGATGCCCCCTCTCCGGGAGCGGGCTGAAGACGTCGTCCTTCTCGCCAGCGCCTTCCTCCACGAGTTCGCCGAGGAAAACGATCGGCCTGTGAAACCCCTCAGTGACGACGCTCTCGCTCTCCTGCGCAGCTATCGCTGGCCAGGCAACGTCCGGGAATTGCGTACCGCGATCGAGCATGGTGTTGTGATGTCCAACGAGCAAAGCATTGAACGCCACCATCTCCCTGACTTTCTCGATCAGACGGAGGCTTCCCCCCTGCTCCAGCAGTCAAATGAAGGTTCCTCAGCAGAAAAGGACCTTGCGCCCACCGACGAATTTAACTTGCATGCCCTAGAGATGCACGCAATCCGAAGCGCCCTGCGGCATACCAGCGGGAATCGTACTAAGGCAGCGGATCTCCTTGGCATCAGTCGGCGCACCCTGCAACGGAAACTCAAGGACCTTTCGACCACGTAGGACGTACCCCGATCTAAACCCGCATCATGAGTACTGCAGACACTCCTGGCTCCGTCAACGCCGGCACAATCATCCGCCGCGTCTTGTTCTTCATCCTGCTTATCGGGCTCTCGCTGCTCTACCTGCTGGTCACCTTCCGGGGACTGGATTCTCCAAAAGGAATGGACCAGGCTCAGATCGGGCGGGAAATCGCACGGGGCAATGGATTTACCACTCAGGTTCTACGCCCCATTTCAGTCTGGAAGAGTTCTCAGGTCCAGGAGGGCGATCCCATCATCCAGAAAGCAAACTACGATACTTATCACGCACCACTGCATCCCATCCTCCTGGGTTGGACCCTCAGGCTTGTTGATGGGGGCGATGCAGATAAGTGGCGTATGACCGAGAACGATACGGTTTACAAACTGGACAGGATTGTAGCTGCAACCTCGGTGATCTGTTTCCTGATTGCCATCGGAGTGAACTATCTACTCATCTCGCGCATCTTTGACACCAAGATCGGGGGCGTAACTGCCCTCCTGATGCTTCTCTGCGATCTCAACTGGCAGTTCTCGCAAACAGGCTTGCCTCAGATGTTCATGCTCCTGCTCTTTTCGTGCGCCTGCTTCTTCGCTTACCGAGCGGTAGAGGCTACCGAGGAAGGTCGCGTCGCTCTCGCACCAGCTCTCATCGCGGCCGCCTTTTTTGGCCTCCTTGCCCTTACGCACTGGCTCGCCATCTGGATTATTCTCGGCTTCGCGATTTACGCCGGTTTCTTCCTGCGTCCGCGCGGTGCGGCTGGTCTGGCCGCGCTCGGCTTCGTGGCCCTGCTTTCAATCCTGCCTCTCCTCAAAAACAAACAGCATGCCGACAGCCTGGGCGGAACCGCCATTTACGCACTCTTCGGGGGACTCGGTGCCAGTGAGGACTCCGTGATGCGGACATACGACATCGGGGATTCTTACCTGCCGCTGGAGAATCTCCCCTTCAAGATTATCCGCACGACCCTTCTCCAGGCTGGTGACCTCTATACCAACCTCGGGTCTATCCTCACCGCACCTCTTTTCTTTCTGACCCTGCTTCATCCGTTCAAACGAAGATCGATTGCGAATTTCCGATGGTGCCTCCTCCTCATGTGGTTATTTGGTGCGATCGGAATGGCCATATTTGGACTCAGTGGCAGCGCCACTGATCCCAACCAGCTCCACGTTCTCTTCGCTCCCCTCTTTGCGGCTTACGGGCTGGCATTTGTCGCCATTCTCTGGAGCCGCCTCCGGATCGCAGTTGAAGTCCCACCCCTGCGCAATGCCCACTTTGTGGTGGCCGTCCTTATCAGCGCCGGGCCGATGGTTCTCGATCTCCCGAGGCAGATCGTGCAGGTTGGCCAGGCGGGCACTCAGCCGCCACACTGGCCACCCTACTTCCCGGCCGCACTTAACATGCGACTGGCCGAACAGGTCCGCAGTGAAGAGATCATCGTCAGTGACCAGCCGTGGGCAGTTGCCTGGTATACGGACCGGACCTCGCTCTGGCTCCCGAATCGGGTCGACGATTTCAATTACCTCGAAGGTCTCGCCGAATCGCAAGACACCCCGTTTGCGGGGATTCTGATTTCACCATACTCTCACAGCAGCAAGACACTTTTCTCAGTACACCGGGAGTATGAAGAATGGTCTCCCCTCGTGCTTGACAGCTGGGCCTCCTTTTCGGTCAAACGCCCACCTGGCCTCCTCGCTGCCCTCGACGGGGATACCAAGGCTATCCTGGCACGCTATCCGAACAACCGTCGCCTCGTGGACAGCCTCCTCATCTTCTGGTCCCTTGCCCCAACTACTGGTACAACACCCTGAAGAGATTCTCTCTCCCTCCCAAGCAACGATGCCCGCCAAGAAGGAAAAAAAGAGCGAAGCGAGCACCTTCGAGCAAGCCATGGGTGAACTCGAATCCTTGGTAGAGGCCATGGAGAACGATCAATTACCCCTCGAGGAACTTGTAGCTCATTACGAAAAAGGGGCCGGACTTCTCAGCCACTGCGAAAAAGTCCTTGCCGCCGCAAAAGAGCGCATCGAGCTCATTGAAGTCGGCAACTCCTCGGAAAAGGATCTGGCACCAACTGCGGAGGAAGACGATGATTCCCCGAGTTCCGACGGTTCCTCACCCGCCGAAACCCTCGAAGATGACATCCGACTCCTCTAGTTCAAACCCAGCTCCCGAAAAAAATTCCTCTATCCTTGCTGGCATCAACGGGCCGGAGGATGTGCAGGCCCTGGACAGCGACGACCTTCTCCCCCTCGCGGAGGAAATCCGGGAGGCCCTGATCTGCACCCTCTCACGAACGGGGGGACACCTCGGTCCTAACCTCGGCGTAGTCGAGCTCAGTATCGCCCTGCACCGGGTTTTCAAGACGCCGACCGACAAGTTCGTCATGGATGTGTCTCACCAGGGGTATGTCCACAAGATGCTCACCGGCCGAGCGGGCCGTATCGACTCCATCCGCCAGCATGGGGGGCTCAACGGCTTCCTGCTTCGCACGGAGTCAGAACATGACTGCTATGGCGCAGGGCATGCAGGCACCGCCCTCTCCTCGGCCCTCGGCATGGCTGCCGCCCGCGACCTGAAGGGAGGAGACGAACATGTTGTTGCTGTCGCAGGTGATGCCGCCTTCACATGCGGGCCTACTCTGGAGGCACTCAACAACATCGCCTCTACGACCAAGCGCTTCATCGTCGTCCTCAATGACAACGAGTGGTCGATCGATAAGAACGTGGGCGCGATCGCGAAGTATTTCAATGCCTTGCAGACCAACAAGGCCTACTCCGGAGTGCGGCAGAAGGCAGCAGACTTCGTGGAGCGCATCGGAGGCCAGGGTGTGCGCCGACTTGCCCACAAGCTCGAGAGGGGCGCCAAGAATCTTCTGTTCCCGAACGTCCTCTTCGAAAAATTTGGAGTTCGGTACTTCGGACCTATCGATGGGCACAACCTCCCCCTGCTCGTTAAGACGTTCGAATATCTCAAGGAACAAGAGGAGCCTGTCATCCTGCACATCATCACCGAAAAGGGGCGAGGTTACAAACCGGCGCTCGACAAACCGGGTAAATTTCACGGTCTGGGCCCCTATAATGTCGAGGACGGATCCACCAGCGGTGGTGGCAATCCAACCTACTCGGAAATCTTCGGAAGAGCGGTTACCAACTTTGCCAAGGAGGACGAGAAAATAGTAGCCGTGACGGCCGCGATGCCCGGGGGAACCAAGCTTGAGATCTTCAAGGAGGAGCTTCCTGACCGTTATTTCGATGTTGGAATCGCGGAAGAACATGCCGCTCTCTTTTCCTGTGGCCTGGCCACCCAGGGGCTAAAGCCCTTCCTCGCTATTTACTCAACCTTCATGCAACGCGCCTATGACATGATCATTCATGACATGGCTCTCCAGGAATTACCCGTTCGTCTCTGCATGGACCGTGGCGGTCTCTCCGGCGACGACGGCCCCACCCACCACGGCCTCTTCGATATTGGCTATCTCCTGCCAGTCCCCAACATCGTTCACATGCAACCCACCAGTGAGGACGAGTTTGTCGACATGCTCTGGACGATGGCTCATTACGACGACGGCCCCATCGCCGTGCGCTACCCCAGAGGAGCCGGAGTAGGCGCGCAGCCCAAGGAGACGCCCCGCCTCCTGGAAATCGGGAAAGGCGAGCTCGTTCACGACGGTCAGGATGTTGCGCTCATTGGACTGGGTTTCGTCCATGACCTCGCGGTTGAGGCCCGGGCCCAGCTGGAGGAACAGGGTTATTCCGTAGCCCTTGTCAACCCTCGCTTCATCAAGCCCCTGGACGAGGAACTCATTCTGGACGTGGCGAGACGCTGCAAGGTGATCTGCACTTTCGAGGATCATGTTCTCAAGAATGGATTCGGTGCATCCATTATCGCACTGCTCCATGACCACGGCCTTGCCACGCCTGTTGAGCGGGTGGGATGGCCCGATGAATTCGTCGAACACGGCAAGGTTGACATCCTGCGCTCCAAGCACGGCATCACAGCAGAAGCCGGAGTGCAGAAGGTACTGCCCCACCTTCCCTGTCAGGCTGCCTCTGCCTGAGGAAGCGAATAACGGTATACGCCGGGGCCATTTCCTTCTAACCTTGGGCATGCCAGCCGCGGCCAAGGTTCTCATCGATGGGCCCTCGGAGCTTATCTTTGACTATGCCGTCCCGGAGGGTGTCTCCGCCTTACCGGGTTGTCGGGTGCGTGTGCCCCTTCGTAACAAGTCGGCCACGGGGACGATTCTAAGCGTAGGGGAAGGCCGGGATTCCGGCTTTCAACTGAAGCCCATCGAATCCCTGATAGATCCCGAACCGCTGGTCACCGCAAAGCTGATCGAACTCGCCCGCTGGATGGCCCGTTACTATGGCACTCCCCTCGAGCAGATCATGCGTTCGCTGCTCCCGGGTGCCGTCCGCCAGGAAACCCACTCCGCCAAGACTCGTCAGGTGGCTGAACTGGTTCAGATGCCCGACAAGGATGAGCTCGAGAAGCTCTGTCGCCGGGCATCCCGCCAGCACGGTATCCTCCTCCTTCTACAGTCCTCAGGGCCCCTGCCTGTTTCAGACCTCGGCGGAGCATCCGTGCGGAGTAGCGTGAAAGCCCTCAAAGAGGCTGGCCATATCAGTATTCAGGAAGAGGAAGTCCGCCGGGACCCGGATGCCGGGGAGGAATTCCTTGAGAGCAGGCCTCATGAACTGAACGAAGGACAGCAGGCAGCCTATCGGAAGATATGCCTGCTCATCGACAACTCGATCCAGCAGTCAGGGACAGCTACTGGAGATTCCGGGCCGGACAACTTACCGGTTAAACCCCTGCTTCTCCATGGTGTAACCGGATCCGGAAAAACCGAGGTTTATCTGCAGGCTGCGCAGCATTGTCTCGATAAGGGCAGGTCCGTTCTTGTCCTCGTTCCCGAGATTGCGCTCACGCCCCAGACCGTGCAGCACTTCAAATCCCGCTTCGCAACTCTCCAGCACGAGGTCGCCGTTCTCCACTCCCATCTCTCCCAGGGCGAACGCTTCGACGAATGGCACCGCATCCGTAAGGGCCAGGCGCAGGTAGTCGTGGGTGCCCGTTCCGCCATTTTCGCTCCCCTGCCCAACCCCGGTCTCATCGTAGTGGATGAGGAACATGAAAACACCTATAAGCAGGAAAACCCCCCTCGCTACCACGGACGCGACCTGGCAGTCGTTCGTGGCCACATCGAAGGTTGCGCCGTCGTGCTGGGGTCGGCGACACCATCCCTTGAATCTTTCCAGAACTGCAGGGCCGGGAAATACGATCTTGTCCGCCTTAATGAACGGGCCGATGGCCAGTCCCTTCCCCTCATCAGGATCGTCGACATGCGCACTGAAACACGGAAGCACAAGGGCGGTCCTGCGATCCTATCCGACCAACTTCGGATGGACATGGAAAAGAAGCTTGAAGACGGCCAGCAGGTCATTCTCTTCCTGAATCGCCGGGGCTTTGCCCGCTCCCTGCAATGCCCCAGCTGCGGCCATGTCTGTGAGTGCCAGCATTGCACCGTTCCTCTCACATATCACCGGACCGAGGAACGACTCATCTGTCACCTCTGTGGTTATCAGTCCATCGTCCCGCGAGCGTGTCCGAAGTGCCAGGATCGCTCCATCCTGCTCCAAGGATACGGCACCCAGAAAGTAGAGGAGGTTCTCCAAAAGGTCTTTCCGCGGTCGAGGCTTGCTCGGCTCGATGCGGATACAGCCCGCAGGAAAAATGCCATCCGGGACATCCTGCGCGACTTCCGCGCCCGGAAGATCGATATCCTGCTGGGAACCCAAATGATTGCCAAGGGGCTCGACTTCCCAAACGTTACCCTCGCCGGCATCCTGAATGCAGACCTGTCGCTGCATGCTCCCGACTTTCGGGCTGGAGAACGGACTTTCCAGCTGCTCACCCAGGTCGCCGGCCGCTCCGGCCGAGGCGAGATGGAAGGAGAGGTAGTGATCCAGACCTTTACCCCTCACTCGCCTTCGATCCAGTTTGCCCGGCACCATGACTACGAAGGCTTCGCCGACCAGGAGTTTGAGTTCAGACGTCAATTCGAGTTTCCTCCCTTCACCCACGCCGCCCTCCTCACCAGTAAGGGCACCCACGAACGCCTCGCGGAATTCACGCTTCAGAACCTTCATCAACGTCTCTCCAAAGATCTTCCAGGAGGAATCGAACTGGGGGTTCCTAATCCGGCGCCCACCCCGCGGACCCACGGACTCTACCGCTTTCAACTCCTCCTTAAATCAACCAATCCACGGATGCTTTCCGAACACGTGCAGTCCGTCCTCGACACCACCACGCTTCCTGAGGACGTCCACGTCGTTTTTGACATGGACGCCTATGATTTCGGGTAGGTTCCGTCAGGTTGGCGCAGGCTTCTGAACTACAGACTCCCCTTTCCGGGAGAATTGCCTGCCCGACGGGAAGAAACCCATTCCTTTCACTGGTCGAGGGGCACGAGGTTGATCTCCCGGCGATGGCCTGCCCACCATGCAACGACCGCTGCTCAGTGGAACCCTCCCCCGGACCGGGATAGCGGAAGAGCAATACCGGGTATGGGAAAGTAGCCTCCGGCAAAGCACCGGCCAAACAGGACTCGACCCTACGCGGGCCTGTCTCTTGACGAACACCCCCCTCCGATGGAAAATTCTTCCCTCAAACTAACTGACTCAAGAAGTGTCTATTAGAATTATTCAAGGCGGCCCCGCTCTCCCTTTTATCCTGATCTGCTTTTTCCTGACCAGCAGCCAGCCTGTCCCCGCCGAGGGGGAAGGGCGTCCCGGGCCTCTTCGCCTGGTAGCTTATAACATCAAGCATGGCCGCGGGATGGACAACAAAGTAGACCTTGGGAGAGTGGCTGAGGTACTTCGCGGACTAAACCCCGACCTCGTGGCTCTCCAGGAAATCGACTGGGACTGCTCACGCTCCGGTGAGGTCGACCAAGCTGCCGCTCTTGGCAAGCTCCTAGGCATGAAACACAGCTTTGGCAAATTCATGAACTTCCAGGGCGGGCAATACGGCCTCGCGGTTCTCTCCCGCTTCCCGATTCAAAAAGCAATCCGCCACCAGCTGGCACCCGGCGCTGAACCTCGCTGTGCCCTTGAGATCATCATCCGCCCGGCCGAGTCAGCCCCTCTCCTCTCCTTCGTAAGCATTCATAATGACTGGACCAGGGAGCCTTTTCGCGTTGCCCAGGTCAACGATCTGATCAGGGGGCTGGCGGAGCGCCGGCACCCCGTCGTCCTGGCCGGAGACTTCAATGCCGAGCCAGGGGCGGATTCCCTCCTGCGCCTGGTGAAGGCAGGCTTCACCTTCCTCGCCAAGGAGAACAACGCAAAAACCTTCCCGGCACCTGACCCCAGGATCGAAATCGACTACTTCGCCACCCGCGGAATTCCATCTGAGACCCTTCCTCTCAGTCGGGTTCATGACGAGCGAGTGGCATCTGATCACAGGCCGATCCTCGTAGACCTCCATTTTACCAACTCTGCCCGATCTGGTC
>MDTG01403802.1_pt1 | contig 11965 bp, 12 predicted proteins | sample 811421 | NCBI WGS metagenome assembly MDTG01 (sample SAMN05326645, study PRJNA326480) | marine metagenome | isolation source: seawater | place: Pacific Ocean: South East | collected 2011 | reverse complement strand
TTTTTTAAAGAGGACATTGTTTGCATTGTTCCGTGCATCATTATAGATTCCCAGGAACCACGCCCGACCTGATAAGGTAATCCAGCCTTTATTGGTCCCCCGCCAGTATTTTGACTAGTAATACTAGCAAAAGAAGCAGTGCGTGTTGTTTGACTATAAACCATTTCTATATTATAAAATACCTAAATATATTATAATATTTGCGGATTTATGATTAACGCAGATAGAATATTTATTTTATTCGTGGGTTCTCTTTCGCAATATAATGAGACGATATTAATCATTATATTGTTTATGTTCTAACTATTTGTTATGTGTACTTATACACGGGAGTTGACGGCAGCAGCAGCACGAATAACAGCGGCGGCGGCAGCAGAGGCGGCAGCGGCAGAAGCGGCGGCATCAGTAGCAGCAGTGGCGGCAGCAGCAGAAGCGGCGGCGGCATCAGTAGCAGCAGTAGTAGCAGCAGTAGCAGCAGCAGCAGTAAGAGCAGGATCAGCAGGATCAGCAGCATCAGCAGCAGCCTGAGCAGTATCAGCAGCAGTCTGAGAAGTGGCAGCAGTAGCAGCAGAAGCATCAGCAGCAGCCTGAGAAGTGGCAGCAGTAGCAGCAGCAGTAACAGCATCAGCAGCAGTAGAAGTAACAGCAGCAGCAGTAGCAGCTATGAGGGCTGTGCGAGCAGCTACTTTTTCCTTATGTGTCATTAGTGTTCCTGGCTTTCTTAATGCGGACAGTTTTTGCACTGTTCCATGCAACATAATAGATGCCCAGGAATCACGACCAACCTGGTAAGGTAATCCAGCCTTTTTTGATCCACCACCCTGTTTTTTGTTGGTGATACTAGAGATCGAAGATGTAAGTTTTGTTTGACTATGAACCATTTTCTATAATATATAATACCTAAATATATTATAATATTTACAGACTTATTCTTATTGTTTTTCTTTCCTAATATAATGAGACGAAATTTATCATTATATTAATAACTTTTTGTTATTTATACTTATGCAAAAGTAAAATAACGGGCAGCACCGGGTCTGGTACCAATAGGACGAGATTGACTAACTGTAGTGGTTTCAGGATCTTTTAATACAGGCATTGTTTGTACTGTTCCATGCATCATAATAGATGTTAAAGAATCACGACCAACCTGGTAAGGTAATCCAGCCTTTTTTGATCCACCACCCTGTTTGCTGTTTGTAATACTAGAGATCGCTGATGTGCGTTTTGTTTGACTATAAACCATTTTCTATAATATAAAATACCTAGATATATTATTCTATTTGTGGATTTATTCTTAACGCAAACAATATAAAAAATTTATGATATAATATATCATCTAGCATTCATCTTATTCTATAATAACATGAATATTGACGATGACATTCGTATTGAAAAAAATCAAAATGGAACAGAAACCTGTATATTTGACCCATACAACCCCCTAAATAAATTAATAAATAAAGACCAGGTTGAACACATTTTAAGTAAATATGGTATTAATACACCCATTCATAATTATGAATTGTATAAGCGAGCATTTATCCATCGGTCATATATTAAGCGACCCCACTTAGAAAACAATAACAATAATATTGTCATTGTCCCTAAACCGGATGATTGTTTACCATTGTATACTAAATCTAATGAACGATTAGAATTTATAGGAGACGGTGTATTGGAATGTATTACAAAATATTATTTATATCATAGATTTCCTAAGGAAAATGAAGGATTTATGACTGAAAAAAAGATCGCATTAGTTAAAAATGAAGCTATTGGTAAGCTGGCATATGAAATGGGTTTACATAATTGGATTGTCCTTTCTAAACATGCAGAAGGTAAACAGATTCGTACTAATTTAAAGAAATTAGGATGTTTATTTGAATCTTTTATCGGTGCATTATTTTTAGACTTTAACAGAATTTCTGTTACTGATGAAGATGGTTGGTTTAAAAATTTATTTATTACTGGTCCTGGATTTCAAATGGTACAGGTATTTGTCGAAAGTATATTTGAAAAACACGTAGATTGGATGCATCTTATTCGAAATGATGACAATTACAAAAATATTTTACAGGTTAAAATTCAAAAAGAATTTAAGGTTACTCCTGACTACCTAGAAATTGCTGAACAAGATCCAGAAACCGGATATAGAATGGGTGTGTTTTTATGTCTGGGTCAATACATACACAATGTTACACCGAATAATGCATTACCAATATCTCAATTTCAAAAATACAACGATATTCATCAGTATATGTCAGTAAATGGTAAAATATTCGTCTTCTTAGGCGAAGGTGTTCATAAAATTAAGAAAAAGGCTGAACAAATCGCGTGCGAAGATGCAATTAAGCAATTATCAACTAGGTAATACATATAAAAAAATAATAATGATTTATTTTAATATTCTATTATTTGATGATAAAACCATGTATTAACCTGGATACTCCTAAAAATTTAGCAAAAGTGGTTACTGTTGAATAAATATATTTCAATGTACGCGGTTGATAGCTTTATCGTTTTTATTGTTATATTATAGAGATTATGTCAACAGAAGAAAATACAAAGCAGCATAAATGCGAATGTGGAAAAATATATAAAGAACGAACTGGATTATGGAAACATAAAAAAAAATGTAATTCACATAAGAATGCCTCCTTTCAAAATATGAATAAAGCATCTGCTATAACAAACTTAAATGATACTATGATAACCCTGAATGATAACATAACTACTCTTAATACAACAATAATATCTATAGTCGATAATAATCAACAAATAAAATCTGTTATGACAGAACAATATAATAATTTACAAAATACCTTAATAGAGACTAATATGAAAATTCAGGAATTACAACAACACGTAAATGATGTTGTTAAAAAAAACAGAGGTCCAATTTTACAAAATTGGAAGACTTAATAATTTGTATATATTTCTGAAAAACTTATGGGGTTACTTTCAAAAAATGGACATTTTCAGAATGTCCAATTTTCAGGATTGGACAAATAAATTTTGTTAAAATAACTAAAAATATGGATTTACAGCTATATGCAGTAAATTAATAAAAAATGCAAAAAATATTGACTGCATATTTTTTTTTAAAATTATCGGACGCTAGATTTAGGGGTTTTTTATGTTAGCATATTTTAAGGAAAATTGCTAACTAAATGCTAACTACAAAAACCCCAAAAAACCCAAAGAATTATGGATGTATTAGTTGCAACTTTAAATGCAGTAATAAGAAAGATTACAATAGACATATATTGACTGCAAAACATAAAAAGCTAATAAATGCTAATGAAAAAACCCCAAAAAACCCCAAAGCATTTATGTGTTTATGTGGTAAAGTATACAAACAAGCTCCCTCATTAACCCGTCACAAAAAAACATGTAAATTTATAACTGACACGGATAATGATTGCGAACAGGTTAATGAGATTATACAACCAGTTGATATAAGTAGTCAAAGTAATATAATATTAGAATTGATTCGTGAGAATAAAGAATTTAAACAATTGGTAGTCGATCAAAATAAACAAAATTTTGATTTGCAGTCACAAATGGTAGAAATGATTAAAGAAGGAAAAATAATCAATAATAATACTAATAATCAGCAATTTAATATTAATTTCTTCTTAAATGATACATGTAAGGATGCAATGAATATTACAGATTTTTTACGCGATATAGATGTGCAAAACGAAGAATTGGAATATATAGGACATAATGGTTATGTAACAGGAATGACAAAGATGATAATGGACCGACTTAAAAATATGGATATAACAAAGAGACCAATACATTGTACAGATATAAAACGAGAAACAATGTATATAAAAGATGATGGTGTATGGTGTAAAGATACCGAGGAATTATCTAAGTTGCGTAAAATATTAAGTCGTATATCAATGAACAATTATCGATCAGTAGCAAAATGGAGAGAAGCACATCCAGAAAGTGAAATAATAGCAAGTCGATCATATGATTTCTGTTATAGAATGATGCAGGCATTATTAGGAGATGTAGAAGATGAGCAAATAAAATTGGATAATAAAATAATAAAGACTATAGCAAAAACATTACATATACACAAAAATGATATATAGTAATTAGAATAACAAAAATATAAAAAGTACAATGTAAATGTTAATAACTTAATGTTTTCTAGATTATTTCAAACAACATATAATAAATTATCATTTGAAGATATACAATTTGCAATAATACATAGTGATCAATTTATATTGATAAATACACTTATGACAACAGATCAAAGTTGTTTAATACGTGGTACAGTTCCATATAATAAAGAAGAAGAATTGATAAATAAATTAATATCATCGGGTAATAATACAGCAAAGAAGGTAATAATATATGGGAAACATGGTCTAGATGAATCGACAACAACAAAATATAATCAACTACAAACTTTAGGATTCCAATCAGTGTATATATATGTAGGGGGGTTATTCGAATGGTTATTATTACAGGATATTTATGGAAAAGATGAATTTCCAACTACGTCGCCATTATTAGATATATTAAAACATAAACCACCTCGTACGTTTGGCGGAAATTTGTTAACATAAATAAAATTGATTTTAAATATAATATAAAATCAATCGTATAATTTGCACAATTTATTTGTTAATCTAGAATATATAATATGTCATCATCCTTAACATGTTCTCGTCCAATGATAATTTCGGTAGAAGGAAATATTGGAGCAGGTAAGACAACCATAATTGATAAATTGGAAGAAAAACTGGCTAATAGATCTGACATAGTGTTTTTACGAGAGCCAGTAGATATATGGGAATCAATAACTGATAAAAATACGAATGAAAATATATTACAAAAATTTTATGGAAATACTAAACGATACTCATTTTCATTTCAGGTAATGGCATACTCAACTCGATTGAGTTTAATCCGTGAAGCAGTAAGAAATAATCCAAATTGTAAAGTAATAGTATGTGAACGTTCGTTAGATGCAGATAAAAATATTTTCGCAAAAATGTTGTATGATGATGGAATGATCGAAGATATTGAATATCAAATTTATCAACATTTCTATAAAGAATATTCAGCAGAATTTAAATTAGATGGCATAGTTTATATCGATGCGAATGCCGAAACATGTGATAAAAGAGTAAAAAAACGTTCACGTGATGGTGAATCGACAATAGAATTAGATTATCTAAAAAAATGTGAAACATATCATAATAATTGGTTAAAACATAATAAGAAAGAAGTTAATGTGTTTCATATAGATACAAATGAAGATGTATGTTATAATAATGATAAGGGAATAGAATGGTTGGATAGTATAGAAGGTTATATAAATAATTATGCAGATGCGACAACAGCATATAAGAAAAATACTAATATAATAGATTTATTGGAAGCAATGTTGGGATGGTATTAATCAAATTTTACGATAATTTTTACAGTTTCTTTCTTAATGCATTTACAGGCAGAGACAGATAGTTCCTCTCTTTTTTTTCTAGTTTTGGTATTGTCACCAGAATTATCATTAGGAGACCTACGTTTAGATGTACTGTTATTCGAATTCATATCAGTTTCAATAACATCATGATGTTGTTGTATGTAATCAATTACTTTATTTTCAATAGCCCATTTAAAAAAGTTTAATTGACCAATTGTAGTTTCCATACATTGTGTTTCGTTATATGGAATAGTTATCCTGTCCCATCTGCAGAACGGATCAAACCTTTTTTTTTGGTAAGCTTTAAGTTTAAGTTTGTATTCATTGTAAACTTTAAAACGTTGAGACGAATTAGGTTGTGTAGTAGACTCGATATTATAAATAGTATAATATTTTTTGGCATAATTAGTAACAAACCAGTCTACAATTCGTAATGAAGTTCTCGATTCACCATTAATAATGTTAATCATAGTATTCACATTATCAGGAATATTGAAAAATTCCATTAAATTATGTAATAACAAATCATTTTGAGTATGTATTTTATTAGATCGGTACATGTATAAGTTATTTTATGTATTTTTTCTAAGCCCTTTTTTTGTAAAAACTCATATTTTTAGTAACTCATATTGAATGTATATTAGAAAATTGATATTATAATAAGAAAATATCTAATAATATAATTATTCATCATGGATTTAAAACAGAACAAGTTAACAAAGGCGGAATGGGAATCAATTGAGATTTCGGTACCTGATAATGAGAAACAGATATTGAAAATGATAATAGATGGCTATGAAAATCCAAATATTCGTTTTAATCAAGCTCAATCGTTAAATTCTTATATACATTTAGATGTATCTAACGAGTTAGATTATTATTTATATCAAAAATACTTTGAACAATTAATGATATCAGTAATTAGCAAGTATGCAAGTGGAACACGAATGGAGGATTTTAGTTTATCAATAAAAACAGGAAAATTAAGAAAATTACGAAGTGGAGAACAAATCAAAATAACTAATTTGGAACAGAATATAGAAAAAAATAAAGCAAAAATATTCGAATATACATTAATCGAATTATATACATATTTACTTAAATATGTGAACAATAGAAAACAAAAGTATGCGTTTTATTTATACACGTTAATTCAATTAAAAAAATCATCAATTTTTAAAATAAACGAATGTGTATTAGAATTAATTAATTATACGATTGATTATGTAAATGAATTTACAAAATTGGGTGAGATTATTACAAATGCCTATGATTTCATAGAACAAAATAAATACTTATTAAAATATGAAGACCGTACATTATTTAAACATCAAAAAGAATTGTTTTCGATTTGCAATAGAGATGTAGATGAAAACGGCGAATTTATTCCCAAATTGATATTATATACTGCACCAACTGGTACAGGAAAAACATTATCACCTATAGGGTTAGCATCAACAAAGAAAATAATATTTGTTTGTGTAGCTAGACATATTGGTCTAGCTTTGGCCAAATCTGCAATTTCGGTAGAAAAAAAAGTAGCCTTTGCATTTGGATGTAATACCGCTGATGATATACGGTTGCATTATTTCTCAGCAATCGATTATACAAGGGATCGTCGTTCGGGGGGTATAGGTAAGGTAGATAATAGTGTAGGAGACAATGTAGAGATTATGATATGTGATGTGCAATCATATTTAACTGCAATGCATTATATGATGGCATTTAATGAAATTAATAATATTATTACATATTGGGATGAACCTACGATTACTCTAGATTATGAAACTCATGAACTGCATGAAACAATTCATAATAATTGGCAACATAATCAAATACCAACATTTGTATTGTCATGTGCTACATTACCAAGTGAAGAAGAATTACTTCCAATATTTGCAGATTTTCGTGAAAAGTTTGATAATGCAGAAATAAGAACAATAACAAGTTTTGATTGTAAAAAGTCAATACCAATTTTAAATGCGGAAGGATATTGCATAGTGCCTCATAATTTATATCCAGAATATAGTAATATGATTAATACAGTAGAATATATTAATAAAAATAAAACATTATTGCGATATTTTGATTTGCGTGAGATAATAAAGTATATTGAATATGTTAATTATAATGAAATAATTGATGAAGATTATATAGTCGATTCATATTTTGATGGAAAAATAGAAAATATAACAATGAATAGTTTAAAGGAATATTATCTTGAAACTTTAAGACATTGTGATAGTACAGAATGGGATGAAATGTTTAATTATATGAAATCGCAACGCCGTCCGCGATTTGTAGATAATTCACATAGTGCAATGTTAGGAAATACTCGGCCTCCCCCAGGAGTATCTATTACAACAGCGGACGCGTACACATTAACAGATGGTCCAACGATTTTCCTAACAGAAAATGTAGAACGTATAGCTCAATATTATATTAAGTTAACAAATATTCCAGATCGGGTATTTCAAGACATAATGATGAATATAGAAAGTAACAGTGTAATAATTAATAAATTGGACAAATTAGAACGAGAAATAGAACACCACGCGGAAAAGAATTCTGGAAATTCAAGTGAGGGAAAGAAAAAAGGGGACAGTAATGGAAGAAAAAAGGGGAAGGATACTAGTGGAAAAATGACGAAAGATATGCTTAATATTATATCTCAAATGGATAAATTACGCAAACAAGTAAAATTAGTTTCACTTGAACAAATATATCAACCAAATACATGTTCTCATCAAACAAAATGGACTCCTGATAAAAATGTACATGAAAAAGCTTATGTATCGAGTATAGGTGAAGAAATGAGCAAAGAGATAATGCTATTAGATATAGATAATAATATCAAATTCTTATTGTTACTGGGAATAGGTGTGTTTACAAAATCCACAAATAATAGATATATGGAAATAATCAAGCAGTTAGCAGATGAACAACGTTTATATATTATAATAGCATCAACTGATTATATTTATGGAACAAATTATCAGTTCTGTCATGGATTTATAGGTAAAGATTTAAAGACAATGACTCAACAGAAAACATTACAGGCGATGGGTAGAGTAGGTAGAAATCATGTCCAACAGGATTATACTATCAGATTTCGCGATAATGAAATGATAGAACAATTATTTACAACTCCGGAATACAATATAGAAGCTATTAATTTATGTAAATTGTTTACTACTGATTAGTAAAATAGAAAATAGTATTAAATTGAAATGTAATATAGTTTTTTAATGTTATTATATTAATAATGGAAAAAGACGAATCTAATTATATAATTGAAGGTTATAATGGTATAATGCCATTAGATATACGTGATATTGAACCAAAATTTAGAAAAGATGCAATAAAACAACATGAACACGATATAGCTGAATATATAAAGTATCAAAATTCATTATTACCTAGATTACGTTATGAAAATACAATATTACTGGCTAAGAAAATACATAAATTAGATCAAGATGCGGCATTAAAAAGACATATACATGACGAGAAAGAACAAGATGAAAAATATAGATTAAAAATCAATTCATCAGGCAAATATGCTAAAAAGAACTAATAATAAGTTTTATATATAGATGATGTAAATATATATAAAAAAATTATAACCCCTTTTTGTAATCAACAATATAAGGGTTTTTTTTTAAAGAAGACATAATATCAGGTGTATTTCTATCAATATTAATAGTAGAATATAAAGAATTATCAGTACCAGCTAATCGACCCATATTATTAATATCAGGTGATTGAGCGGGCATGTTTCCAATAACAGATCGATTATTTTTTAATGATTGATCGCGTGTTTTTTCACGCATATTAATATTGGAGTTTAATAAATTCATGTTACCATTAACTAATCTACCATCAATAGTACTAGATTTAATATCATTATTTCGTTGGTTATAACCGGATGTATATGAAGTCATTTGTCGTGTACCATCTCCAGCACCTGCACCTCCAGTATATTCAATGGAAGTATCCTGACGATTAGTATGTGTTGGAGTAGCTTTAGTAACGTGATATGCTCCTCCATGTTGATTAGCATTAACATTTAAATGATTTTTAGAATTTTCAGTTGTTTCACGAATAGTAGCAGAGGGTCTATCGGCAGGATTAAATATGTAGGTGTTAGGTACAGTACTGCCTGGGTTTTGATAAGGTCTTAAATTACCAATACTGTTTTCTTTTCGAGAAGGACGTAACACATCTAATAAAGGAGCAACTGCAGCTCCAATACTACTACCAACCATACCAAAATAACTGTCCTGTTTATTCATAGTGCGATTATTAGGGTATGCTTTTTTAGATTTAATACCGTAATCACCATCGGTAGCATGGTGTCTTCCCCCAGCATTAGCAACACCTAATGGTACAGCACCTAGTTCAATATTTGTAGAAGGCATATATTGTCCGGTAGTATAGGTAGATGGATTTTGAGAATTGGCAATACCACTATAAGATGTAGTAGTTTCTGGTCTAGTAACATATCTGTCAATAGGCATGGAATGTAGTGTTTCACCTTTAGCAGCACCTGTAGTAGTGAACCAATGTTCCTGTCCCATTTCGCTAGTACGTTCGGGTCTATGTTTTTCCATAATACCCATTTGCTGAGGAGTAGCTATTTTTTTAATAGCACTATTAGCAGGACCTTCATGGCCGAGTAATGTGAGTCCAGACGATTTAGGATTAGTAGCAACACGTAATTCATCAGCAGTTTTAGGTTTCCATGAATCGCGCATCATCATACCCGAGTTAAATCCATCAGATCCCTCATTAGTATAACCCAAACCTAATCCAGGTGCGACACGTTCTTCTTGAAATGGTTTTGTATTAGATACATATTGGCTTTTATTTACCCTAGACTGATAAAAATCATTCATATTAGGAGCACCATTTGACCAATCCTGATTTTCATTGGGCGAAAATAGAGGAGATTGTTCTTTTTTAGATATATGTTGTGATCCGCCACCAGTATAATTATCAAGTACACCTTCATTACTATTTGCAGCAGCATCATGGTTTCTAGATTTGCTACCAAAGAATGGTACCATGTTATCGTGTGAAAAATAATTTTTACTTACTTTTTCTCCAGTAAGTGAATAAAATTCAGGTTGATCGTTATTAGATGGTTCTTTTGATGTTTGGTTCGCATCAAAATATTTATCAGTATATACTCCACCTCCAGTATCCACTTTGTTTACAGTTGATAATAATGATGTTCTATCCAAATCTTCTGAAACAACGGGTAATTCAGTAGGATAGTTACGATCAGGAATATTTGTATTAGGTAATTGATTATTACCAAATGCCTCCTGATTACCTTCATTATTAGATTGATTGTTCATTATATACATTAATCCTAGTGCAACACCTGGTATAGCTAATTCCATATTTATATTAATATATTATATAATTATATTAATCTTATATAATATTTCAGTAAATAACTATAAAAATTATTTATATGGTTTTCCTGGACAACTCTCTTCATTACCATTAATACACATTGGTTGATGTAAATAAAATTCTGGTGAACCTACATTTGGTATTTTTGGAGAAAAATTATCCTTTTCTATAATACGACTTTGTATATTATGACTAAAATTTTTTTCTAAACCATTCAATGGATTTAAGAAAGGTTTTTCCCATCTAGTTTGTTCTAAATCCTTGTACATCCATGCTGGGTGGCTAGAACGACTTTCTTCTACAAATGGTGAATTATTGCTATACCAAACCTTACTAGATGATGCTTTATGATGTTGATATTGATTTAAATTAACATTATCATGGTTATTTTTTCTAGAAAGTCCCAATAGATCACTTTCTAAATTAAGAGTATTTGTTTGTAAATTCGCACCCCATTTTTGTAATCGAAGTTGAGGATCTTCTACAAAGGGTAAATCCATACCTGGGCCAGGAGTATCTAACATGTATCTGCCAATAAAACTGCTTTCTTCAACCTGTTTTTTTATTCGATTTGGATCGTCATGAAAACGAGTAAATGCCATTATTATTACATTATAATGCGAAAAAAAAAAGAAATAGTAATTTTGTATTGTTCCTAAAATGCATTTACTCTAGTTTTCGATACAATCATCAGGTATATCTAATTCACTGGATTCAGCTGTTTTGCAGCATCCAAATGTAAGTCTATGTTGTTTTGTAATACCGAATGTTTTTATTCCTTCTAAGTGTAATTTAGTACCATAACCCATATTTTTTGCTAGACCATATTGTTCATGTAGGAAAGCATATTTATTACATAATTCAATAATATAGTTATCTCTAGCATTTTTTGCTAGAATACTTGCTGCAGCGATTCCCATATATTTAGAATCACCCTTTTCAACTGTAGTAAAAGGGATTTCAACAATACATTTCTGTTGTTCATCGTAAGATCGAAACGGTGTAAAATAATTTCCATCAATAACTGCCATAAAGTCATTAATGGTATATGAATGTTTGGTTACATTATTAACATTAATTATTGTT
>MDTG01085442.1_pt1 | contig 11965 bp, 11 predicted proteins | sample 811421 | NCBI WGS metagenome assembly MDTG01 (sample SAMN05326645, study PRJNA326480) | marine metagenome | isolation source: seawater | place: Pacific Ocean: South East | collected 2011 | reverse complement strand
TTTAAAAAAACAAATAAAACTTGATATAAAACAGGCAAAAAAATAAATAAAAATGTCTAAAGATACTTTACAGTTACCCAAAACAGCTTTTTCTATGAAAGCTAGCTTGCCTACTAAAGAACCCATAATTTTAGAAAAATGGGAAAGAGAAAAAATTTTTAATAAATTAAGAAAAAATTCTAAAGGTAAAGAAAAATTCATCCTACATGATGGTCCCCCATATGCAAATGGACATATACATATGGGAACTGCGCTTAACAAAATTTTGAAAGACATGATTACTCGTTTCCATCAAATGAATGGGAAAGACTCCGTATATGTTCCAGGATGGGATTGTCATGGGTTGCCTATCGAATGGAAGATTGAAGAACAATATAAAAAAAAGAAAAAAAATAAGGATGAAGTTCCAATTCAAAGCTTTAGACAAGAATGCAGAGAATTTGCAAAAAGTTGGATCGATGTTCATATAAAAGAGTTTAAGCGATTAGGCGTAGTAGGAGATTTTGATAACTATTACTCTACTATGAGCTACGAAGCAGAAGCTCAAATAGTAAGAGAATTAGGTAAATTTCTTTTAGATGGAAGTTTATATCAAGGTTTTAAACCAGTTTTATGGTCAACAGTTGAAAAAACTGCCTTAGCCGATGCAGAAGTTGAGTATATGGATCATACTTCAAACACTATTTATGCGGCATTTAAAATTAAAGAGACTAATAAAGATTTTCTTAAAGATGCAAATATTATCATTTGGACAACAACTCCATGGACTATACCAGCTAATAAAGCACTAGCATTCAACAATAGCATTGAATACTCAGTTTTAGAAATTGGCGATCTAGAAAATTTTAAAGATAAAAAAATTGTAGTTGCAAAAAACTTGATTAATTCAATAACTAAGGAATGTGATATTAAGGATTATAAGGAATTAAAGACCTTTAAAGGTTCAGAATTTAAAGGAACAGTTTGCAGCCATCCATTTATTAAAATGAATTTTGACTATGATGTACCTATGTTAGATGCTCAATTTGTTAATCTAGATCAAGGAACAGGAATTGTACATTGTGCTCCAAGTCATGGTCCAGATGACTTTAATTTATGTTTAAAAAATAATATACCATCGCTTTACACTGTAGATAATGCAGGCCTTTATACTAAAGAAATTCCTTATTTTACAAATACTCATATATTTAAAGCAGATCCAATTGTTATAGAAAAATTGAAAAAGGAAAACAAATTACTTAAAAATGATAAATTAAATCATAGCTACCCTCACTCATGGAGATCCAAAGCTCCTTTGATTTATAGAGCAACACCTCAATGGTTTATTTCTATGAAAAAAAATGATCTGAGAAAAAAAGCCATTAAAGCAATTAATGATACAGTTTTTTATCCAAATAAAGGAAAAGACAGATTGTTATCAATGGTAGAAGGAAGGCCAGATTGGTGTGTTTCAAGACAAAGAGTATGGGGCGTCCCTTTGCCTATATTTATTAGTAAAAAAACAAAAGAGCCATTAAGAGATGAAAAGGTAATAGAAAGAATAGCTTCTATTTATGAAAAACAAGGCTCAGATTGTTGGTTTACAGATGATCCAAAAGTATTTTTAGGCGAAGATCATAATCCAAATGATTATGAAAAGCTTAATGATATTGTTGAGGTATGGTTTGATAGCGGTTCAACACATAGCTTTGTTTTGGAAAAAAGAAAAGATTTAAAATGGCCAGCCGATATGTATTTGGAGGGTTCAGATCAACATAGAGGATGGTTTCACTCTTCACTTTTAGAATCTTGTGGCACAAGAGGAAAAGCACCATTTAAAAGTATTCTTTCACATGGATTTGTTGTTGACGGGAAAGGAATGAAGATGTCAAAATCTATGGGTAATGTAATTTCTCCAGAGGACATTTTAAAAAATTATGGTGCAGATATTTTAAGAGTGTGGGTAGCGTCTTCAGATTATGCAGAAGACCTAAGAATTGACAAAAGTATATTAGCTCAACATGCTGAGTCATATAGAAAGATTAGAAACACATTTAGATTTATGCTTGGAAATTTAAAAGATAATTTTAATAAGCAAGATTTTGAAAAGATTGAAATTAAGGAATTTGATGAATTAGAACAATATATCTTACACAAACTTTTTGAAATAAATAATTTAGTTAAAGAAAATTTGAATAATTATAATTTTCATAAACTTTATAAAGAATTATTAAATTTTTGCACACTAGATTTATCCTCATTCTATTTTGATATAAGAAAAGATGTACTTTATTGTGATAGTCTTAATTCAAAAAAGAGAAAAAACTGCGTTAAAGTTTTAAATATTATATTAGAAAGCTTACTTAAATGGTTTGCACCAATCTTAGTTTTTACTACAGATGAAATATATGGACTGGTTACAAAAGAAAATAAAAGTATTCATGAAAACCATTTTGTAGAAATTCCAAAAAATTGGCAAAATGTAAAACTTCATGAAAAATGGTCAAAATTATTTAAAATTAAGCAAGAGGCAAATATAGCTATTGAGGAAAAAAGATCTAATAAAGAAATCGGATCAAGTTTAGAGGCAGAAATAAAACTGACTATTAATTCAAAAAATTTTGAGCTTCTTGAGGGAATAGATTTAGCAGAATATTTTATAACTTCCAAAGCAGAAAAAGTTAAATCAGATAAACAAGATAGTATGAAAATTGAGGTGAAAAAGATAAGTGGGAAAAAATGCCCAAGATGCTGGAAAATTTTAAAAGATAAGTGTTTGAGATGCGAAGATGCAACTTCAAGAATAGATTAAATGAAATACAACAATGAATTTAAAGAGATAAAAAATTTATTTTTAAAAAAACAAAATTTGTTTTTCGCAATATTAATAATTATCTTATTCGGTCTAGACAGAATTTCAAAAATCAAAGTTATAAGTAACTTTAATGAAGGAGCTTATTTCATAAATAATTTCTTAAACATAGATCTAATTTGGAACATCGGAATAGGTTTTGGCTTATTCAGTACAGAGTCTTCAATTATTTATAATTCTATATCGTTAATCATTATTACCGTAATAGCAGTTTTGATATATATGCTCTTAAAATCTACTAATATAGATAAATTTATTTATACAATAATCATAGGAGGTGCATTAGGTAATTTTTATGATAGGCTAGTTTATAAAGGCGTTCCAGACTTTATAGATCTTCATTATAACAATTTTCACTGGTTTACTTTTAATGTAGCCGATATATTTATCACTATTGGAATTTCAATTTTTATAATAAGAAGTTTTTTTATAAAAAATTAAAATATGAAAAATTTAAACCTTATATTAATAGTTTCTTTTTTAATGCTTTCATGTTCAGGTTTAAAGGATGCAGGTAGTGTCTTAAGAAACGAGAAGATAAAGACAACAGATGAATTTTTGGTAAAGAAAAAAGACCCCCTTGTTTTACCTCCTGATTACAAAAAAATTCCAGAACCAGGGTCGATAGGACAAAAAAAAGTTAATGAGGAAGATAAAATTAAAAAAATATTGAAAGCACCAAAAACTAAAGATATGTCAAAAAAATCCTCATCCGTTGAACAATCAATTTTAAATGAAATTCGCAAGTGATAGATAAAAATTTTCTCTTAATAGATAATATAAAACTTAAATTTTCAAAAACTGGTTTTACCAATCATCTTTCTAAAAAATTTAATAAAATTTTTATTGATATTAATAATGATATAAAAAATATCAAAAAAACACTAAATGTTTTAAATAATAAATTTCAATTAAGTTTTAAAATTAGAGATCTCAATAGGTTTAAAAAATTTCAAACAATTGCCGTTATCGGTATGGGAGGATCAATTTTAGGTGCCGAAGCAATATATAATTTTCTAAAGATAAAAATTAAAAAAAAAGTTTATTTCTTTAATGATTTAGATGAAAATAAAATTAAAGATTTTAAGAAACATCAAAAAAATTCAAAAGTACTTTTTATTATTGTTTCAAAATCAGGAAATACAATAGAAACTTTATCTAACGCTTTTCTACTTAAAGCAATTAAAAAAAATGCTAATAATGTTATAGTTATATCGGAAAAGAAAAAAAATTTTTTGTATACTTTATCTAAAAAATTTAATTTATTTCATGTTGAGCACAAAAAAAATATCGGAGGAAGGTATTCCGTTCTCTCTGAAGTTGGTTTAATTCCAGCATATTTGATGGGAGTAAATATTTTTAAGTTAAGATCAAACATATTTAGTTGTTCAAAAAAAATAAATAAATTAATGATTAAAAATCATACATTAAAGCTAGCAAATATTATGAACTCAAAAAAAATGAATAATTTGATATTTTTAAATTATTCACCTGAGTTAAAAAAATTCTTATTTTGGTGCCAACAATTAATTGCGGAAAGTCTCGGGAAAAAAAGTCTAGGATTTTTACCTGTAATCTCAAGTGCACCAAAAGATCATCATAGTTTATTACAACTTTATCTAGACGGTCCTAGAGACAAATTTTTTTATATTTTCAGTTTTAACGCAAAATCTAGTGAAAAAATAAATGTTAATTATTCCGATGGTTTAAAAATTTTTTTACATCAAAAAAAATTAAGTAAAGTAAAAGATGCTCAGAAAAACTCGTTAATAAAATCTTTCATTAAAAAAGGCATACCTTTCAGAGAATTTAAGATTAAGAAAATAAACGAAGAGGTACTTGGAGAGCTTTTCTCTTTATTTATAATTGAAACTATCGTTGTAGGAAAATTGCTTAATATTAATCCTTTTGACCAACCTGCTGTAGAAGAAATTAAGCTTAATACAAAAAAAATTCTCAAATAAATAAACCAAACAGTATTTTAGATCTACCATAATTTTTTGTCTCAACTATTTTTAAAAAATTTTCAAAGTTATCAATAGTTTTTCTTTCCCTATGAATTACAACAATATGTTTTTTTTCAAAAATCCTATTTTTTTTTATTAATTTTAAATTATTTATGAATTTAAAGTCTTTAAAAGGTGGATCAAAAAAAAAAATGTTAAATTTTTCACTTTTGTTTTCTGCTAAAATATTTTCTATTTTATTATTATAAACAATTGTTTTTTTTAAAATAGACAATCTTACTAAATTCTCTTTTAATATTCTTGATGCATTTATATCTCTTTCAATAAACGTAACTTTTTTTGCTCCTCTCGAAGCACATTCGATTCCAAAAGACCCTACACCAGAGTATAAATCCAAGACATTTGAATTTTTAATATTTGAATTGATAAGCTTTGAATGTTCAATGATATTAAATATATTTTCTTTTACATTATCTTTTAAAGGTCTGGTTTTATCATTTCTTAAAAAGTTAATCGATCTACCTTTTAGCTCCCCACTAATTATTCTCATTTTTATCTATTACTTTCCAACCGATGTCTCTTCGGTAGAAACCATAATTCCATTTTAATCTTTTAATATTAGTCAAAATTTTTTTTCTTATTGTTGAAAAATTTTTACCGATTGATGTAACATTTAAAACTCTACCACCATTCGATCTAAGTTCATTATTGGTAATTTTAGTTCCAGCATGATAGATAAAATCTTCTTTTGATAATTTAATCTTATCTATATTATTTATTTTCAAATTTTTTTTATAGGAACCCGGATATCCTTTCGCACACAAAACTATCGTCATACTTTTCTTTTTTTTCCACTTTATTTTAATTTTTTTTAATTTATTTTCTATCGCATTTTTAAATAATTTTACTATATCTGTTTTTAATCTTGGTAGAATCACTTGGCATTCAGGATCACCCATTCTAATGTTATATTCAATTAAGTATGGTTCATTATTTTGTATCATTAGACCAACATATAAAAACCCATTGTAAGGATTTTTATTTTTTTTTAACGCTTTAAGAGTTGGATCAATTATTTTTGATATAATTTTTTTTTCTAGTTTTCTTGTTATGATTGGAGCTGGTGAGTAGGCTCCCATACCACCAGTATTAGGGCCCTTATCTTTTTCATAAACTCTTTTATGGTCTTGTGCGGTCCCAAAAAATTTAAACTTTTTGTTATCTACGATAATAAAATAACTAGCTTCTTCTCCTTCTAAAAATTCTTCTAACAAAACTTTATTTGAAGATTTAAATTTTCCTTGAAAAATTTCTTCAACAGCTTTTTGAACTTTAGTTTTTGTTTTACAAATTGTAACTCCTTTTCCTGCAGCTAAACCATCAGCTTTTACTACAATTGGTAATTTACAGGTGTTTAAAAAACTTTGAACATGTTTTTTTTGAGTACATATTTTAAATTTTGCTGTTGGTATATTATTTTCCTCACAAATTTTTTTCATGAACGCTTTTGATCCTTCTAATTTAGCAGCGTACTTATTCGGGCCAAAAACTTTTATTTTATTCTTTTTTAAAAAATCCACTATTCCTTTAACTAATGGCTCCTCGGGTCCGACCACTACTAAGTCAATTTTATGAAATTTGATTAATTTAAGAACTTTTCTAAAATTTAAAATATTTACTTCTACGTTGATAGCAATATCAGCTGTACCAGCATTTCCAGGAAAACAAACAATTTTGTTAATTAATTTTGACTCATATATTTTTTTGCATAAAGCATGCTCTCTACCACCGCTACCAATTAATGCAATATTCATGTCAGGATATATAATGTATAATTTATAGATGAATAAAAAAAAAGCGAAACTTATTTTTAAGCACAATTATTTTGAAATAGTAGAAGATGGAGATCACGTATTGTGTGCAATTACAGGAAAAGAAATTAAGCTACAAAATTTAACCTATTGGAACGTAGATTTACAAGAAGCTTATTATTCTCCTTTGGAGGTTAACGAGAGATATAAAACTTTAAAGAAATAACTATTATTTCCATCTATTATGCGTCCATATCCATTGATCAGGATTTTTAATTATCATTTTTTCCAAAACTCTATTTAATTCCTCAGAAAGCTCTTGTTTATTCATATAATTTTTCGAATTTATAGATTTTTTAAACTCAATTTCAAATTTATTATCTTCTTTTCTCTGAATAAAAACAGGAATTATATCAATGTTAAATTTTGCAGAAAGTTGAGCTGGAAGTGTGGTAGTTAAAGCAGGCTTTCCAAAAAAACTAATTTTCTCACCTTCGCTTACTCTTTGATCAATCATAAGAGCTATGCTGTGATTTTCTTTAATATATTTTATTGCCTCTCTAACTCCGTTAATTCCTTTTTTTATTTGATTTTGACAAATATATTTTTTTCTTAAATATTCCATAAATGGATTTAAAAAAAAATTATTTAAAGGTCTATAAATCGTAGCTAATTGTATATCGTTTTTTGTTATTTCCATCGACATCAATTCAAAATTAGCAAAATGACCAGAAACAAAAATAACAGGTTTTTTTTGATTTTTTATTTGAGATAAAACCTCTTTTCCTTTTAAAATTATATGAGAATGGTTTTTTTTAAAATACCCGAGAAAAATATACTCTATGAACGTCATCCCATAATTTTTCCACATATTTTGTGTTATTTTTTCATTATCTAAATTAATACCACTATCTCTACAAATAATAAGATTTTTATTTATTATCTTAGTAGATTTAATTAGAGGGCCAATTTTAAAGAAAAAATTTGAAAATAATACCCTACTTAGTTTTAAGCCTATTATTTTGCCAATCAAAAAAAATAAATATATCAAAAGTGATTGTAAAAAATAATTTATAAATTTAATCATATATTTTTCTTTATGATTCTAAGAAGCTCACTTTTTTGGTCGATTTCCAAAGATACTTTCAAAAAATTTAATCTATTTATTTTAAAGTTTTTAAGTTTATAATAATCTTTTTCAGTCATTACTATTTCGGCTTTTTCATCCTCTGCCTCTTCAATGATATTTTGAATTTCATCAATGGAAAATTTATAATGATCGGGATAAACGAATTTTTTCACAATTTTTAAATTATTCTCTTCAAGAAGTTGAAAAAAGTTCTCAGGATTTCCTATTCCAGCAAGAGCAAATAATCTTTTATTTTTGAAATCATCCAAATTTGAGGGTTTATAATATGAATAAAAAACTTTTAAATTTTTATTTATTCTTAATATTTTATCTTCAAAATTTTTATTTTTCCTACCATTAATTATTACTATCTCGACTTTTTTTAATGAACTTAAACTTTCTCTTAATGGTCCAGATGGTAAAACTAATCCATTTCCAATTAACTGATTTTGATTAAAACAAACAATATTTAAATTTTTCTTTATTTTATAATCTTGAAGCCCATCATCTAGTATCACTACATTAAATTCCGAGTCTTCGATTTTTTTAATTGCTTCAAATCTATCTTTACTTAATATAAAATTTTCAAAGTTATTTCTTATTAATTCATGTTCATCCTGATGGTTATAATAGAACTTTCTTAAAATAACAGGTTTTTTATTAAGTTTAGTGATCTCATTAGCTAAAAGGATCGAGGTTGGTGTTTTTCCAGTACCTCCGATATAAATATTACCTACACAAATTATCGGAGTATTAAATATATTTTTTTTAATTAATCTTTTTTTTATAAATACTATAAAAACTGTTATTAAAGATAATGGAAATAACAAAACTGAAATTAATCCAATTTTTTTGTCCCAAAATTTTGGTTTAAATAACATCATCAGATATAAAATTTTCTACAAGTTTCATATTATCAGCTAAAGTTTTCTCAGCTAAACTATTAATTGATTGTGAATTTTGATTTTCTTTTTTGGTTGGATTCTTTAAATCTTTTATTAAATTTTCACTCAAATCTTCGTAATTTTCTACAGCTTTTGATATATTATATGCTTCTAAAATTTTATAAATTTCCTCAAAATTATATACATATGGCCCATGATAAATTTTGCAATTTAACCTAGCAGCCTCCAACGGATTTTGACCAGCATCATTTTTCAATCTTTTTATAATCGATTTTCCAATAAATACACTTTTAGCAAATTTAAAATAATTTTGTAAAACACCATAATGATTAATTATTATTATCTCTTTATCATTTAGAATTTTTTCATCTTTTCTTAACAATTGAGCGTTAAGATTAAACTTTTTGGATAAAGACTGAATTTTATTCGCTCTGTCTATATGCCTAGGAGCAATTATTGTAACAATGTCTTTATATTTTTCTTTTAACTTTAAATGAGTTTTTAAACAAAAAATTTCTTCTTCTTTATGTGTGCTTGCTGCAAACCAAAACCTTTTTTTTAGTAATATGTTTTCATTTATATTTTTAAATTCATTATTATCTAATTGCTTGATTAATTTAATGTTTCCTTTGTAATAAACTTTTTTTAATTCCAATTTCTCTAAATTTTTTTTTGTTTCACTGCTTGAACAAATACAAAGATCAAAAATACCGAAAATTTTTTTTGCAATTTTTGGAAAAAGCATCCACCTTTTAAATGTTTTTGATGTCAATCGAGCATTTAAAAGAGCTATTGGTATTCTTAATTCTTTGGTTTTTAAGATTAAATTTGGCCATATTTCAGAGTCCACAAGAAAAATTTTGTTAGGTCTCCATAAATCTAAAAAATTATTAATTAGCAAAGGAACATCATAAGGTAAGTATCTATGTTCTGCATTCTTGAATCTTCTTAGTTCTATATTTGCAAGTTTACCAGAACTTAAAGTTGTTGTTGTAATTAAAAATTTTAAATTTTGGTATTTGCTATTCAAATCATTAATAATTGGAATTATACTCTTAAATTCACCGAGGCTTGCTGCATGAAACCAAATTAATTTTTGTGAGTTTTTTTTACTCACATTGAAATGTGATACTAAAATTTTTTCTTTATACCTCATCGGGTCTTCTTTTTTGAAAACCGTTCTTAAATAAATTAATAAAAATAAAAATGGATATAATGCTGTTGTAAAGATCCTATAAAAGAGAATCATTTTATTTTAATTGTTTTTGGTAAAGAGATTTATATTCCTCACAATTTTCAATTAGAAAATCGTGTCTTCCAGAATTGATAACTTTACCACCTTTCATTACAAATATAGTGTCTGCATTGTGAATAGTAGAAAGTCTATGAGCTATAACTAAAGTTGTTTTATTTTTAGTTAAATTATTAATAGCATTTTGAACAATTTCCTCAGACTCAGCATCTAAAGAAGAAGTTGCTTCGTCTAACAGAATAATTGGAGACTCTTTTAAAATTGCTCTAGCAATAGATATTCTTTGTTTTTGTCCTCCCGAAAGTCTAACACCATTTTCCCCGATCATTGTGTCGTAGCCACTAGGTAATTTTTTTATAAATTCATCTGAAGCTGCAAATTCACAAGCTTTGATAATTTCTCTGTCATTGGCATTTGGTTTAGCATACGCAATATTATTTTTTATTGTATCATCAAAAAGAATTACATCTTGGCTTACCAAGGATAGACTTTTTCTAAGAGAGCTTAAGGATACTTTTTTAATGTTTTGGTCATCTATTTCTATCAAACCTTTTTGAGGGTCATAAAATCTTGGAAGTAAATTAATTATAGTGCTTTTTCCAGCACCACTATGCCCAACAAAGGCAGCCATAGTATTTCCTTTGATATTAAAATTAATATTTTTTACTGCTTGTTCTTCAGTAGTATCATACTTGAAATCTACGTTTGTGAACTTAATATTTGAGTTTTTTAAATTTAGTTTTGGAGCACCTTCTAATTCTTTAATACTAATTTCTTTATCAATGATATCACTTATTCTTTTAAAAGCCGCTGCACCTTGGTATGCAACCATGTTTATTGTAGCTAAAGATCGTATTGGTTGATACGCAAGCATCATTGCAGCTAAGAAAGAAAAAAAATTGTTCACACCTAGTTCACCAGAAGAAATCAGTTTTCCAGAGAAAACTATAAATCCTGCAATCATAACACCGGTTAAAGCCTCCATAATTGGTGTAGCCCTAATCATCACGCTTCCAATCTTTATATTTTTTTCTACTAGGTCGTCTATTACTTGATTTGCCTTTTCATTTTCTTCAGACTCTTTTTGATAGATTCTAATCATCTTTGATCCTTTAAAAATTTCAGTGAGGAAAGTAGCTAGATTTCCAGATGAAATCCCAGCTTTTGAGGTGGCTTTTCCAATTCTTTTTCCAAGAGACTTGGCTAATCCTCCAGCAAGAGGCATCATTAAAATTGCAAAAAGTGCTAATTTCCAATTTTGATAAAACATTAAAGACACAAGTGCGATAACTGAAAAAGAGTCTTTCATTAAATTTAATACTCCAGTGCTAACAAGACTTTGAACATGATGAGTATCAAACATAACATTTGAAATATATTTTCCCGAGTGTCTATTATCCAATGTTTGAATGTCTGATGTTAAAATATTGTTTGCTACTTTTTTTTGTAGCGCACCAGCGACTTCTTCACCAACTCTTATAATATTAATTCTAGCGAAATAAAGAGACAATCCTTTACTTGAAAAAGCGACTATGATTAATATTGGTATACTCCAAGCAAATACTTTATTTTGTTCAATAAAAATTTTTTTTACCGCAGGGTCTAAAAGCCAAGCAATTGCTGAAGTACTAGTTGCTACAATAATTGATAATATTAAAGCTATTAAGATTTTTTTTAGATGTTTTTTTACATATTCTTTGTAAAGTCTTTTTAAGATAATTTTAAGTTCTTTAAAATTCATTTTACAAATTTATTGAAAAAATCCCCAAAAATAAAAGTAACCCTGTATAATTATTAAATTTAAATAATCTTAGGTAGTTTTTAGACTTTCGAACTCTAAGTTGATGTAATTGATAAAATAAACTCAAAAAGAACAATATTGATAATAAAGTAAAAAAATTATTTCCGTAGTAGTCATTAAATAGGTAAATAATCAATATTATTGAAACTAAATACGAAATTGCAACAAATAACCAAAGATTATTTTTAAATTTTATAGAAGTGGATTTTAATCCAATTATTTCATCATCAGACATATCTTGAGCGCCAT
>MDTG01398046.1_pt1 | contig 11966 bp, 7 predicted proteins | sample 811421 | NCBI WGS metagenome assembly MDTG01 (sample SAMN05326645, study PRJNA326480) | marine metagenome | isolation source: seawater | place: Pacific Ocean: South East | collected 2011 | reverse complement strand
CCCATGGGAAAGCCCTCACTTTTGCATTGCGTACCAGTTGAGTGTCGGTGCACTCGTCCCCTGTTAACGCTATCCTGGTAAGGTTAACGTTAACAAGTTATTTTTCCTACTTACCACAACATCCTCATGTTATGACTTTCGGTTAAGCTCTCCTTAGAGCCCAGCTTGTTGACACTTTCATGGCTTGCGACCAATTAGTCCTCGGGTCTCCAAACTATGGCGTTACCCAATAGCTCAGAGTTTTTCTTGAGGTACCCATTACAGGTAGTCATTGTCGACAGTCCTAGGAGCTGCCAGTAGGAAACGAGATATCTCGTATATGCATCCTGAGTATTCTTTTTGACCCTTTTTTCGGGGACTATTTGTACATACTATACCACCCATCTATATACACGTTACTGTCTGTAGACCGTATTGTGTTTCAATGATGTGATGTTATTTCTGTAACTGGTTTTTTCAATCCAGCGACGCCACGTTAGCGCCAATCACCCACTTACCATACTCATGGTAATGTGAAGTTATTCCCTACTTTGGTTCACCCTAGGGAATGGGGGCGTTTTGGAGTTGCGTGGATATTACACGTTCGGTCATCCACTCCCCGCCAGATGCTATTCGTCTTCCTAAGAAGACACATCAGACCTGTTGCCTTTCGGTTCCAGGTGTAGCCCTACATTTATTTACGAGGTTCTTCACCAAGATTTTCATCTCAACTACAGCTTCCTCGGCAAAGTCTTTATAGCAGTTTGGTGTGCGCACACCGTAGGATCGCCCTACTGCTAACTTTGCAATCACCATCTTCCTCGATCCTGAAAGATGGGCCTACTTTTTATGTCCTTACCTCTGAGCATAGGAACTCAGAACCAGCTTTCCGTATTGCTGGCGACCTTCAGTTTTTCAGGAGACCTTCCTCCCGCCTTCCTCCACAATACATCTATACGGGATGTTATGCAGAGACCAAGTACGCTGATTACTTGGCGGCAGTTTTTTCTAATTACATTTACATGGCAGGTGTTTTAATCAGCATAACACCTATGGATACCCTCATATCCCCAAAACCTTAGTTGGCTTTACTGGCTAAGGAACCAGTAATTCTACTGTTACATAGAATCTTAAAGTGTTGCAGTTTCACAATAAGGGTTGCTTTACTGCTTATTGACGATTATTTATGGACGTCTCGTCTCGTCACACTGTACGTTTAAGTTATACACCACACCCTACTCACTTTAAGCTTTCGGGCTACCCCTTACGCTTCGCTATCGTCTGCGGGTGGAGCGGGAGGTGGTACTGGTACTAGTCCAGCTTCTCCTGCTGTGATCCACTTCTCGCCAGTATTGACGAGTGTTGTGTGATTAGCCTGAGCTGCATCAAACACAACTGGGACGCGTTCTGCGTTCAACATCCAAATGGTTGGAGCTGCGGGCGGTACAGAAGATGCCACGCTAGCTGACTGAATGGTCTGGGATTGCTGTGTGGCAGCGCCCAATTTCATCAGTAGCTGCGTCTGGTCTGCAGTAGCTTGCGCCACTTCGACCTGCGCACGAATCGCACGGGAATTTAACTTCTCGAGTGAATCCTTGGTAAAGTTTGCGACGATGCGCGCACTTAAACCAAGCTCTTCCATCAGAGCGAGTTGCTCATTTGTGACTTCCAGGCCCTTACCATCGCGACCTTGTAGGGTGCGATTCACCAAAGTTGATGATTGTAGGTCCATGTTGAACTGTACGATACGTTGTGCAGCAGCCTTTTTATCTTCGATTTGCGAAAGCTGAGTCTCAATGTGGATGACGTGAGGATTTGTTGATGTGAGAGTTGTTGGGTCAGTCATATGATACCTCCTACGGTAAGACTTGTGTGAAAACGTTCTCAACGGCTACTTATACTTAATTTAAATTGACAAAGTGATTTGAAAAATAAAAAAAGTATTTTCACCTTGTTCGACGAAGGGGGCGAGCTTGCTCGCGGGGGAGCTTGCGACCCCCGACTCCGCGAGGCGGAGTCAGCTCGTCTGGCGGAGTATGCCATCAAAGCATTGAAAAGAATAGAAATTAAAAAAGCGCCTCAGCGTGCGGTGGTGCACCTGAGGCTAAGGCTTCTTTAACGGTTGTACTGGGCTAATATGTTCGCCCTGATCAACTCAGCATCTTATAGAAGAACAAGTTCCTTACCGTAAAACTAAGCTCTTCATCTTCGGGGTGATTCTTTAGAGCCATTAGAGCTTGGCTTAAAGTTAGTTCCTTTCCGAACGTATAATCGTGCGCGTTGTGACACCAATTAGCCACCCTTATTTCATCGTGTAAGGTCAACCACACCCCTAATGATCCTGCTGAGAGGTCCAAACCGGTGTCACTGGTGACAGCAGCAACTTGAGGGTGCGCTGTTTTGAGTGCATTGAGCGCTGTTAAATACAACCGCATTCCGCACCAATCTCCACCCTGCCAATCGCGTGCGACACGACGATTTGACCATGCCACAGAATAGATTTCTTGGTCTCCACCCAGATGATCGGTGAGTTGGCGACCGATAGATGACTCATAGCCTGCTTTCACATCCATTCTGAACACCAAGTGACCAGTTGTTTGGCAAACCAGCTTGATGTACATACTGTCACCCCAAAAACTGTCTCCTCCCTCAATCTCAGCATCGAGGCCAGGGTAGTAGTTCTTAACCTTGGGTTGGACGAGTCTCTTGACGGTGGTCGCAAACTGCTGAACCATGACTGGGGAAACCTTCTCCATAGTCATAGCTTTTACGCATTTAGCGTGGGGAGCGACCTCGACGAGTCGACGGCTGAGTTTGCGTACAACAGTTTCATATGTAGATGGCACACACGAATCCGTGAATGTGCCTTGTGGCCAATTGGAGGGATCAAAGAAGTTAGACATAACGTCTCTCTCTTTCTTTTGTGTTGAACATGTTTTCTGAACATGTATTGTTGTGGTACAATTTACCATTAAGAGTAACTAAATTAAAAAAGCCCCCCAGAATGCAAATGCATCCCAGGGGGCTCTCTTAATTCTCACTTAACCACCAATATCAACACGTACTTAGAACGTGGGCGGTGGTGGCGGTGGTGGCGAACCGTCAGATGGTGGCGGTGGCGGTGCAGGCGGTGGCGGTGCAGATGGTGGCGCTGGTGGTGCTGGTGGCGCACCGTCAGGCGGTGGTGGTGCAATATCTTCAGGTTTAGTAGCCGTTGGACGACTGCTAGTAGCTGAAGTTGCGCGAGTACCAGCATTAGTCTTTTTACGACTGCTACCTTCCATCACTGTGCAACCGTTATACACGGTTGTGATTCCACAACCCGCATCAAAGCGATTGATAGTGATGGAGCCAGCTCCACTTAACTCTTTGCGAAGAGCAGCTAGCTCCCGAAGGAGCTCCACCTCTTCAAGAAGTTTATCATTACTCATTATTTCTCTCCTTTCTTGCTGTAGAGCAGAATGAGTGTCTTCATGGTATCAATATCCCAATATTCGTTGAGAACAACTTCCACATCAGTGGTGGTCATCTCAAATCCTTTCTTCCGTACAGCATCCCTAAAGAGCTGTCTGACAGAGGAGACGGTTTGACGCTTAACAGATGCACGCATCTGCTCTAGTCTGACAAGATCCACTTTTCCATCATCTACGATAGAATTGATGCAGAACATCAACGATGGAGAAAGGCGGCATAGGTGCCCGATCGCCTTCCAAGCGTCCTGAGGTAAATCATCAGCCCAAACATCTAGTGCTTTGAGGGTTGTCTCAACCGGTGAAGGCAAGATGAACTCTCCGCGATCATGACCAATGACAATATCGCTGTGAAGATAGCGATCCATGAAGCCATTTACCGTACCATCATGGTTCCATGTCCAACCCTCGCAATGCTTGGGTGAGATGGTGCGTTGGAAGTTAGCAGTATTCTGCGCCCTCTCGCGTGGATTGCCTGCACTGTGACGTGCATTTTGGTAACCATAGCCACTATTGGCATTCTGTGCATAAGCACCAACTGCCACACCGAAGGTCTCCTTCATGTAGGAAACAACCTTAGGCTGTGGTGTGCGACTCTGTTGCTCTTCAGAAGCACCAGCGAGGACGAAGCCAAAGTGTCGGTATAGTTGATACGGATTAGCACGAACCCCAGTTGGGTTCCCTACGAAGAGAGAGTCCGCCTTTGACTTTCCTCCATAGAATAGCGGCATAAAGACGCTCTTAGTGCACTCCCACTCTAGACGGAAGTTGATCTCCTCATAGTCGGCTCCGCGAGCTGCCATGGCCTCAACTCTGGCTTCATGAGCGGAAGCATTTAGTCCCATCGTGATGACGGGTACATGACTATAACAACTCATGAAAAAGTGCTGGACGTCAAGAACGTTGCTTTTGAAAGCTTTCAAATCCTGGACTCCATCAACATGGTCAACGAACTTCCAGAACGGTCGGAACCAATTTGCATCATCATGACCAGTGAAACGACGTCCAGCGACCTCATCTGAAAGGAGGGCTTTCGTTGTAGCTGCCCCTTTGTATGCCCAAATGTCATAAGCAACCAACAGGTGGTCAGCTGTAGTCACATGACCCGTACCACAAATCATCTGAGCTGAAAGCCAATGGTCAACTGCTTCCGCACTCATCTTATCAACTGCCATTTGGAAGTAGGCAGAATCAAGATAGATGTATCCATAACGTGTAGCCACAGTACTGGCGCAATCGCGAGGTTGCTTGCCCAAGTTGGGGATCTGAGCGAGAAGCTCAACGTTATACCCACTTGCTAAGGTGGTGTACACTAGATCCTCTTTTAACCCTTGAGGCAAGGGGAAAGAGACACTGGACTTGATGGCCGCCACTCCCTCTTCATCATACTCGTAGATTGAATCCCAGACCAATTTGTCGAACGCGTTGGTGGGGTCAATATGAGTCGCATGTGTTGGGATAACAGCGTTAGCATACTCTATGAGGCGACATGCTTGTATCGCTGGATTGACCAACTGCTTGAATCGAGGTAACAACTCACCTCTATTCTCTGCATAGAAGCTGAGAATATCGTCGGTCTCCATTGCCACCTTGTTCTCCTTCGCTTGGGCAACAAGGAATTTCCAAAACTCCCGGTTGATCATCGTTGAGGCTTCTTCCACTCTGGAATCGCCCCAAGAAGCGCCACTAAGGACTTCTGAGAGTAGGGCGTCACCATCTTGACGGTACGCTTGTCGCCCAATATCCTCATGCGCTTCCTCAAGTGCACCAAAGAAGTCTGAGATGACCCAATCCTGCACCTTCGCATTAAGTTCAGTGCTTTCCTCGAGGACTGCTTGTTCGAGCAGGTCTCGATTAATGCCTTCAAGCCCAACATTTAACAGAAGGTTCTGCACACTTTCCAGTTTGCAGATCTTGTGGGCATTTTTCAGCCGCTGGTGTATCTCAATCAACTCTCGCTTAGAGATTCCAGTGCTTTCCGCGTAGGCATCGAGATTATTGAACGCCTTAGTGTAATTCTGGAACGCATCCCAGTCACCCATCTCTACCAAGAATTCCTCAACCGAGGTGTTGCCAGCTTCAATGAGCTCCATCACAGCGTTCACGCCGTCTACCATAGCACTGGTGTCGCGTTGTGCCATTGCAGCCAAAGCACGCAGACCTAGTACCATCATTCCGGTCAACACGTCGATCTTCTTGGAATCTTCCATGACTCCAATCGACAAGGCGTTTCGCCATGTGCGTCCCCAAGTTCTTAGGTAAGGGAGGTCTTTCGACTCAATAGCGTTGAAACCATGAGTGCCCAAAGCAGCCCTCAAGAACTGCTTTTGATCTGATCCAGAAGAAACCTGGTCAATCTGCGTTCTCTCGGATTGCGACTTATTGTTGGCCGCATCAACAGCTTGGCTGACATAGCCAAAGTACATCTGTCGAATAATGGCTTCAGCTTGCCAACCGTTATAGGCAGAGATATTGCGAGCATCACTAACAATATCCGCTAAGACCTCATCCAATCCGGTCTCTAAAAGACTTGTGACTGGGTGGATGTGGTCAATCGACGTACCCTTGGTAGCTTTCACTACACTAGTACGGTAAATCTCACGGGTCATACCCCGCATGCGACGGAATTGGGCCGGAGCCTTCGAATTGTCAATCTGGAATGATTGCTTCTGGAAGTTTTTGACTTCTTTAGGCCAGATCCAGGCTGCTTCAACTTCAGCCGCTTCAACCTTGCGACTTAGTTTAGCAGAGAACCATTCTGCGAGGTCTTCCCATTTAGCCGTAACTGAACGACCCTTACGGGTGAAACAACTTTGTAGCTCCCTCATATCGGAGAAGGTCATAAACGACAGGCCAAGATTCATGCCACTGACGGTCCATGCAGCATGATTGTAAAGAGCTATATTATTCCACATAGGTGTTCTAAGCTCTTGCTCCCCCGACTCGTCCATGAGTGGGATCATTTCTTTAGCAGCCTGTTGCTGCTGCAGAGACATTTCCTTGTACTCTGCGAATGAGATTCCCTTCATGCCATAAATGACATAGTTGTTGCCACAGAATACTGGATCCACACCAACTTTAGTGGCGAGCTTAGCCGCCTCATCTCTACTCAAATTGGTGCCGTAACACGTGGCACCCTTGACTACTGCCCACTCACGACCTTTATCAAGTCGTCCCGGGATAACTAGTCCTGACGAATAGAGCTCGGACTCATACCAGTACTCAACAGAACCTGTTAAGCGCTCATACTTCTGAGCGTCAATGGCAATCTGCTGCAACATATAGTAATAGTCCATGAGGTGGCGAGCTGCTGCAACTTTAGGTCCAAAAGTACCATCAACCCACACCCAAGGATGCAGGTTCATAGGTGCAGACGCGATCAACGTAGGCGCACCCACGTTATCTTGGCCAGGTGCATTACCTGGCGCATTTAGGAATAACTGCACCTCTCGCATCTCTTCCTTATTGCCCGCGAGGAACTTCTCGTAAGCGATTTTGAACCCACCTTCCATCTTGACGATGGGGGCAAAGGTAGGAACGACAAACGCCTTCGATTGCTCCTTTGCGGGGATAACGTTCGGGTGGCGCTGAGTAACCATCTCAGCAAGCTGCACCAACAGCGGTGAGTAGGAGATCATATTGCGATCTCCGTCATTATCGCCACAGAGTGTTTCTTGTAGTGCCGTATCTGTTATGACAGCTCCTTCCGCCACTGTGGGTAGGAATGCAAGCACCCACTCCAAGACTAGTTCAGCTTTACTGCCGTGATGGTCACGGATATCAGCGATGAACTTAGCAGCCCTGAATTTCTTGGTATCACTCCAAGACTTGGCATCGAACACAGGAGCGATGTCTTTCAAGTCACGACTGTCAGTAGCGAACCACTGCTTAATGACTTCTGCAACAAAGCCCACATCTAGTGACTGTACGCACCTAATGGTCTCGTGCCCCTGATTGGGTGTGCGACCGATGAAGGCCTTCTTCTGCCAAGCACCACCTGAAAGGCGATCGATGATAATCTCTGCGCCGAGATCCATCATCTGGATGTAATGACTTTTGGCTTTCGCACCCAGGCCACTGGAGATCCGCTCGTTAAGCTTCTTCCCTAGGATCGCCATCATAGCCATTGCGATGGCAGCCTTAGTAGCCTTTTCAGACTGCTTACCATCCATGTGGACCATCAATGCTTTAAGTAGACCATTCTTGCGACCCAAGATATCCTCGAAAAGCTTCTCCAACTGTTTACGGCCCGCAGACCCCTCTTTCAAGAGCTCATAGACGTTGACCTCTGAAAGGAGCTGCGTTACCTGCCAGCCCAGGGAGATTCTAGCACTGTCTCTCCTTGAGTCGAGTGCTATCGCCCAAGCAAAGATCTCGGCGCCTTGGTTGCCGGCATGGACCAACCCAACGTCAGGCAATTTAGACTTTCGCCCTTTCGCCTGAGACTCGTCCAAGAAGAGACCCACTGAATACACAGTGCCCTCATGTATGAACGAGTAGCGGGTGGCCAAGATGTTGTCCTCAACCGCTTTGGCTTTAGCTGAGCCAACACCCTTGACGTTGGTCAATTCATCAAAAGATGTAAAATCACCGTGCGCTTCACGATATGCAACGATGCGATCAGCTACTTTCGAACCAACAGCCTCAGTGACCAACGCAATTTGCTCTGCTGAAGCAGTGTTCAGCAGTTCGATAGGGCTGAGAACCTTTTTCTTGACAGTAGCTTTAACTGCTTTATTCAAATCAGTGTCCAGCGCGTAATTGTGAGGCATCCAGACCTCATTTACGCTATCCCATCGAGCTACAATCTTAGCAGCTGTAGCAAGGCCCTTGAAGAGCTCTTTGAAGGCAGCACCAAGGCCAATTTGACGTACTCGGTTCTGAAAGGCTCTCATCAGACCAGCCGTGAAGACAGCACCGCCGTCGTTTCCGAACCATCCTAACTGGATGAGCTTACCCACGAATACTGGGAGGCCATCATTGAGGTCGCTAACATTTGGGGTGGTAGTTGTCGACCGCTGATAACCTCGCTGCTCTATTGGGGTCTTGAACATTTCATCGCTCAACGCTACCATGGCAGTAGCGAGAGGTGTACCAGCCTTGACGGCAAAGCCGCGACTGATAGTGACATATCCATTCGCGAGGAGAACGTTTGCTGCGAACTCCAGCATCTCCTTGCTGTTGATGTCTTCAACCTCATACAGCAAGGCGTTACTCGCATCAATGGTGACATCCTCATCTTTAAGGATGCGTGCCACCGTAGAGTTGTAGGCTGCTGAGTAACGTCCAGCGCCAGCCTCAACGTCAAATCTTACCGCAGATCCTTTCGTCTCTGCGTCTTCGTCATGGGTCGGCAATCCTGCGCCTGTATTAGGCGATCCCTTTGCACCAAGATTAAACTTAATGCAGGGGAGTACTGTATAATTTAACGAACGTTGCACAGCCTTTACGTCACCTGTATACAATGACGCAGTGTTCAACGCCTCACGCGATGTCTCAGTTTTATCTGATACGACTTTAGGTGCTGGTGCACCCGCCATCGCAAACTGCAACAACCTACCACCCTGACTATTGGCCAAGGTGCTAATGATGCTCTCAAGGAATCCGGGCTGCTCAGCCTCTTCCTGAGTAGGCGTTAGCTTAATCACCTCGATTTGAGGGATAAAGTTGATAGACTGCGGTACGATCGTCCCCTCACCCTTCAACAAGCGTTTGGGTCGAATAGTCTTGCGACAATACCGACGAGCCCCGTTAGGGTCGAGACCTATCACCTTTCTAAGCTTCCACTGTGCCGTTGCCTGTGACAGCCAGTGCCAAAGTGCTCCCGCACTATTCTTGCCACCAGCCCTATCAGAGAGAGCTCGCAGCTCGAATGTGCGTTTCGCAGCTGCAACACTCTCGGGGTGTCCCTGCGCAAAGCGAAAGTATGTAAAGAGCGGTACGAAACGATTTTTGGTTTTGCTGGTCGTGGGCTCTTCCAGCGTGGCCGAAGCCATAGCCCTAATGAACAGTTCATTCACCAACTCTTGCAAGAGAAGTAGAATGAACGTAATCAATGCGTAAAGCATTGTTTACCCCTTTCTATGGGTTTGATTGGAGATCGTAACGGAGATCTCACTAAAGTCACTGTTTCGTTTGAGTACAGTGCATAACTCATTAAAAGAACTGAAATTAAAAAACTGCCCCGAAGTGCGGTGGTGCACTCGGGGCTACATCTTCTAATCTTCAACACGGGAATAAAGTCAACCGTGTCGGGAGTCTCATCTTATTTGACTACCAAATTGCGGTAGTAGCGCATGGCAATCCTGCCATATTCATAAGCATCATCTCCCGTCCCTGCATAACGGTAGATAAGATACGTAATCTTGGAATTGCGCTTGACTGGCCGAAGCCACAGTTTCGAATCGTCAAGATGAATCTTCTTCGCCTTTCTTTTAGGGTAGTATCGCCAACTCTTCTCTAGCCAACGCTTTTGCGCTCTGAAGGCATATTCAAACGAACCATTAAGGCGGGCGCACTCGCCTTTCAGACCACGAGTATCAACCTGAACTAGCCCACACGCCTCCATAGGGGACATATATTTCTCCTTTTTATTAATATAATGTGAGAAAACAATCTGGCCCCCCTCTTGTTTCCAGGACTTACCCTGGCTGAACCCACAGCCAGTTTCTTTTAGACATACAGAAAGAGCCAGCTTTTGTGTCTCCAATGGCGCGTCACCCCACACCTTGTTAAAGGCTTCGACAATTCGCGCAAGGCGGTCTTCGTCGTTAACCTTAAAGTGCTTACTAATAGAAGCGCTTACGTCAAGCTGGACTGTTTTCTTCTCCGAACAGTCATACATGACGTATCCATATTGGGCCGCGACTTTGTTGCTCATCTCTTCATTGGGGGTGCAGGCGCCATAGGCCTGATTGTAACTATCGACGCACAGTAGCAGCACTGTTAAAAGTGCTATGGCAACTGCCGATTCTCTGCGAGGAAGTATAAGACCCCTGAAGAGGTGGAACAAAAGGAACATCGCAATGGCTCCTACCATTGACGCACACTCAATCTCACCGTCGATGTAGGTGCACTTTGAGCCGCGTGGCTTATCTTCAAGTTGATTATATAAGAGAGGGAAGATTTCGGAGCAGCCCCCGGTGCCCGTAAACAATACGGCCGACTTACGTGCGCGGTGATTTTTGATGTTCTGCGTCTTTCTCGCTGTACATTTGACCCCGGTCTTCTCAGTGGTCGGTGCGGCTGACTCAGTCGTCTCGGCTGAGTCAGTCGTCTCGGCTGAGTCATCAGGTGTGTCAACGAGGAGTCTCTCCAAAAGGTTTGGACAGACTACGACGTTGTAGTAAGTGTTGTTGCAAGTGTCCTTTGCGATCTGGGACGCTACCCCACAGCCGCTTAGGACGATGATTGAGATGAGGCCAAAGGCCAGGATTAAATTACGCATGATAGTCTCCTTCGACTGTAGTTGCGTGTTGGAGGCAGTATTGCCACTAATGTGAACAAATAAAAAAGCCAAATTAAAAAAAGCCCCAAAAGGGGCTTCCGAAAACATAACGCTTTTCTAGGAGATCGCATCAGATGGAAGTTCTACCCCAGCGATTTCGATGATAGGGGTGGAGCAGTTTGGGATCTACTCGATACGGTCTCGTACGCTCGTGCCATGAGTGCCGCTCACCTAGCACTTTTCTAAGATTATGATCCAAGATATAACAGGGCCCCTCATCAGAGACCCGAATCATGATGCGGCACTTAGCTTCAACGAGATGCCGATTCTTAGAGAATCCAATGACACCTTGTTTGTTGATCTTTACGACACCCTTCAGAGCAGGAGCGTCGATATCATACCAGGTTCCATCAACATGATGATAGACTTGAAGGTTCTCCCACTCTGCCACCTCAAAGAGGTAAAAGCTCTGAGACTGAATAGCATCAATATAGTGAAGGTTGCGAGGTGCGATGAAGCCAAGCTTCCAAGCACCATATGCGCGGTTGGCGGCCTCTTGCTTCTTGAATGAAATGTATTCTTTTGGGTCGCATCCGGTTAACGACACGAATGCTACCATAGAAATCCAGAATGTGACGAAACCTATGAGTAATATGATCAAAAGAGTGTCCAACATTGGGAATAAAATTCTGATTGACGGGTCCATAATAATGTCCTTTCCGACATTTGAAAATAATCAGTAGGGTAGTCCCTGACTATTTTTTTGAGGGGGTGGGCTCGCAACTATTGCAAGCCAAAATATCCATTAATATAAATACCCCCAAATATAATTTATATATTTCCCCTCCCTATATAGGTTTTTCCCCAACAAATATCTTTCCCCAGACATATTGCTTATTTTGAAATTTTTTAATTACAAAGATTTTTTTCCTATATGCAATTTCGAATCTTTGTAATTAATTTTAATTCTTTTAATTCCCTATTTATAACTTTTGCAGGAAGATCTTCTTTGTAAGATTTTGCCCATATTGTTTCTTCCAAGTCGATATCATTATGCACAATTTCGCCTT